>Ga0164309_10000153_pt1 | contig 41782 bp, 65 predicted proteins | sample Whisoiple_247_MG_FD_109984 | JGI IMG/M metagenome (GOLD analysis project Ga0164309, IMG submission 109984) | Soil microbial communities amended with fresh organic matter from upstate New York, USA - Whitman soil sample_247_MG | ecosystem: Environmental > Terrestrial > Soil > Unclassified >... | reverse complement strand
TTTCTTGTGTGTATGGTGTGTGATGAAGTTGATTTTGTATTTTGTTTTGAATGTTGAAGGGAAGAAGAAAGGAAGGGGAGCGGAGGGAAGGGGGGGGGGGGGGGGGGGACCCGTTATGCGGATATGACCTACATGGGGGTTGTATGGGGTCTATATAGGGATTAGCCCTTGCAAGCGCTAGGCACACCCTGAGCCAGCGCGCAAGCGCGCACAGCGTGGCGGTGGCATTGCGTGGCTGCGCGACCCCTTTGCACAGGGCCAGCTCCAACCCCCACGCCACCCTTCGCCTTATCCCCTTTCACGGATAAAAACCTCTCCCCTAATTCTTACAAACGTGGATAACCCTGTGGATAGAGTCTGTATAACCCTGTGGATAACTCACTCTCATAATGTGAAAAACCGCGCATACGGCATTTTCAGGGGCAGGGTAATACCCAGACAAGGGTAAAAGAGAAAAGAGCGCATAGAGCGATCTGATGCGTTTTAGGGGTATGGATAAAAACCCAGTGTTCTAGGGGTTTTCCCTGGGCTTATATAATCTGGCATGGGTTTTGCTACGCGCGTGCATGCGGGCGCGCGTGTTTCTATCCACCTGCCGCCCTTAGCACGAACCATGCCATAAGGGAAAACCCTGAATATGCCCATTTTGGTCGAGATGTGACAATTTTTGTCCCTGATCTGACGATTTTTGTCATATCGGGGATTCGCCCCTTAAACGAATCAATGAGTTAGCGCTGGCATGCTTCCTGCATGTAAGGGAATTTGTTTGCTAAGGGGAAAATCATGAAGGGTTCTAACACTGTTCACTTTTCGGCTCTGTTTGCAGACACAGTTTGCACGCATGGGGTAGTCTGGGCAGAGCAATACTACGTCCGCAAGCACGGCATGCCGAAATGGGAATTTGGCATCTGGCTTGCAAATATCATCATCAAGGCTTAATAAAAAGGGGAATCAATATGTACGCTGAAACTGAATATCTGAAGCAAACCAATATCACGAAATTGGCAACCGCTGCGCGTATGGCAGGGCTGCGCTGGAAAAGCGGTACGCCCGGGTATGACAAAGCGGGGATTATTGAAAAGCTTACGCTTTCCCCTGGCATCATGCGTGCGACTGTTGCTACCCTCAAGCGCATGGAATCCGCCCCAGCATGGAATGACCCGGGTAAAAATCCCTTTGCAGACGCGCTGGACGATGCTGAAGAACTGAACCAGCCTTCCCCCTCCCCCGCACCTGCAAAAGCCCTTGAGGGCTATTCCGTACCCCCTGAGACCATCACCCGGATTCTGTCTGAGATTGCGCAACTCAAAACCGGGAAAGCTAACACCCACGATATCCCCCGGGCGCTGGAGCCGATATCAAAGGCCCTTTCCGATCACGCGCAATATGTCACCCGGGAACTGGCTTCCCTGAAAGAACGCGCACCCATTCAATTCAACATCCCCAACAAACCCAGCGTTACCATTGATCCTAATGGCCATCATCGGGATTATCCGAAGCTTCTGAAATATCTCCAGATTAATCGCCGGGTGATTCTCACGGGTTCTGCTGGCACGGGTAAATCCATGGCCGTGCATAACGCTGCAAAGGCTTTTAATCTACCTTTCCACCTGCAAACCCCTGTGACAATGGATCACCAGTTTCTAGGCCATAGGGATGCACAAGGGACATTCCACGAAACCCCTACATTTAAGGCTTATACCCAAGGTGGGGTTTTGCTTTGGGATGAGGCAGACGCTGGCTTACCCGATGCCATGCTTGCAGCAAACCCGATATTCGACGGCAATGGTTTTGCTATGTTCGGCGATGGCAATATGTACAAACAACACCCGGATTTTATGGCCGTGTTCAATATGAACACCGACGGCAACGGAGCGAGCATGGAATATGCTGGCCGGAATCGGCTGGATGGTGCCACGTTGGCGCGTTTTGGGGTTCGCATCCATTGGGGCATTGACGATGGTATCGAGGCCGCTATGGCTGGCACGCATACCGCTTGGCTTGAGGTTGTTAGGGCTGTTCGTCGGTTTATGTCCCAGCGCTCTATCGTTGACGTTAACGCCACCCCTAGGCATACCAAAACCGGCGCAGCATTGCTTGAGTGTGGATTGCCTAAACTCGACGTTTTGACCGATGTTTTGAAGTCTGGCGCATTATCTGAAGTCTGGCAGGATATTCTGCGCCTCACCGAAACCCGCCGTTTTCTGGAGAATTAAGCCATGCGCGCTAATACCCAAGCAATCAATGCCCTGCCGGAATACTCTACGGTAGAAACCCCTCAGGGGGTTTATGGCAAGCTGTCATTCTCTTCTACCCTGCACGCGCACAGAATCGCGCTAGAGCATGCGCGGGATACTAACTCAGACATTTGGCATTCTGGCTCAATCTGGGAAGGGCTAGATAAACAAAAGCGCGAAGACTTCGACAAAACCCATATTGCCGATTACCCCCTTTCCCTTGTCAAGAGCGAATCCGCAAAACTCCCCCACAAAGCAACCCGGTTATCTAACCCCCGCGCTGCGGTTACTGGCGCAGTCTGGAATATCCCCGCAGTTCTCGCTAATATCCCTCTATCCGCACGCACCCGCCAGCGTGCAAAACTCCCCCCGAAAGCTTTTAAGCTGGGGTTCTTTATGTCCGCTGGTATCGACGCCGAGACAATGGGAAAACTGACCGCACGAATTGCCCGCGCTATTTGGGACTATACAATGGCAGGGGGTTCTGCTTCCCTCACAATCGCCATGTGCGGGAATTATCGCTTTGTCACCTCCACCGGCACTAAGGGCTTAATCGTAGAAACCAAAGTCAACTGTTCCGATATCGCCGGAATTTCCCTTGCCCTTTCCCCCGCCTTTTTCCGCACAATCTGCGGCCCGTTAATGACCGCTTGCAGCGATGCGCGGGGTGATGGTATTCCCTGCCCGCAACACTCTCCCCTTCCCGCCGATTATCTGTGGCTTGGCGGCATTATGGACCGCGCCATTGAAGCCGCTGAACAAATCATCAAAGAACTGTCAATCACCGCTTGACCCTTCCCAGGGATTCGCCTAGAATCCCCTTGTCGTATCAACGCTAGCCCGCAACATCACGAAAGGGGCGCACCATGTTTGAAGTCTTTTTCTTTGACTCGTTGCGGGTTCTCCTCGATGCTGTGTCTGGCCGTGTTGTAGCCGTGCAGGATCGTCTGAGCGGCGCTGATGCCTCGTTCTCGCACTCCCCCCAAGCAATCGACGCCGCCCGCGCTCAGGCCGTTCTGGCCTTTGGCTCGCTCTGCGACGCATGACCCTAGCGGAATAGGGTTTGTCCCTATTCCAGTGTGGTCTGTAGCGCCTACACTATCACTGTTCCTTAACCCTTTTTCCTCGATGGAGTTACCCCAAATGTCCGACGAACAAGTCACCCAGTCCGAAAACCAGAGCACCGACTCCCCCTCGACCGACGCACCGGCGAAAACCCGCCAAATGTCGTTTGAGGTTCTGGAATCCGGCGAAATTCGCGCCGACTTCGGCAAGGGCCTGGAACCCCTGCTGTTGAATCCGGCCCTGGTCCCCGAGCACATTATCGCCGCTGCTGTTACCGAGGGCCTGATTTCCCGGACTCGCGGTTATACCTCGAAGCTGTCCGCCGATGATCGCACCCCCGAAGCTCTCCGTGCCGCCGTCGAAAAGGGCTTCGCCGCTCTGCTGGCCGGCACCTGGAAAATCGAGCGTGTCGCCGGTGGCTCGGCGGATTATCCCCTGGAAGTCGAAGCCGCGCACCGTTTCCGCAAGATGCGTGCCGAATCGAAGGGCGAGGAATTCACCTCGACCATCGAAGAAGCAGCGGTCAACTTCGCAGCGCTCACTGATGACCAGAAAAAGACCCTCAAGGCCCTCCCGCGCTACCAACTGGCTCTGGCCGAGGTCAAGGCAGAGCGCCAGGCCGAGAAGGCTGCCGCAATGGCCAAAAAGATCGCCGAATCCGGCGAAGACGAAGCCGGGTTCTAAACCCTGGGGGGATTTTCCCCCCTTTTCTTATCTGCTGGCTTGATTTTCCCCCTGGGATAGCTTCCTGAGGGGAGAATGACGGAGACTAGGTAAATTCCGCACCAGCAGATAAGAAAAGTTCTCTCCCTCCCCCAACAGCCTAGAAAGGGCTAATCATGGCAACCAAGGAAAAAAAGGGCGCGAAGTTCGGCCGCCACGCTCGGAACCCTTCCAGCAAGATGCAGATGCAGCGCACAGCAAAAAACAAGCGCCTGCGTATCGAGAAGGCCATCAAAACCCACGGAGCGCAATCCTGCGTTTCCCCGACTTTCCCCAAGGTCTGGGTCAAGCGGCCGATGGAGTCCGTCATCCTCTCCGACAACATCAAGCGGGACTGGTCGAATATCCCCGTTCACATGCTCTTTGTTTCCGGGCATTTGGTCGAGGTTTCCCCGCATGCGTCCGATATCGCCAAAGCCCTGACCACCGTTGGCACTCGGCACTCCTATTCCCACGAAATCCTGCACCCTCATTTCGGTCGCCGGGAAATCGTAGAATCTCGTTACTCCAACTGAAGGAAAAATCCCCGTGAAAACCAATCCCGCCGTCCGCCTGCGTCAATCGCTGGGCATTCCTGACGGGGATTCTACCCCGAACAAGAATTTCTCCTGGACCAAGAAAGGCCCGGGGAGAAAGCACAATCCCTGGACTGCCGCAAAACGGCTGACTTGGATGCTGGCTAAAACCTAAACTAAAGGGGCTGTAATAAGCCCCTTTCTCTTGGGGAAAATAGGGGAGCATGGTTGTTACAATTTGTTACATCCTATACCCCTATATCATAGGGTAACCCCTATATCAATCCCTCCCCTCATCGCCTACACTCTCAGCATGAGCCGATCTAAAATCTCCGCTGCGTATCCCCCTTCAATGCTGATCGCCCTCCAACGGGCGGCAGACATTGGGGAATTCATTATCCCCACGAATAACCCCAAGGCAATGCGCCTGGACTTCCAAGGGCTACGCGGTGCCCTTCGTGCTGAAAACCGGGGGGAACTCGCTGATATGGTTTCCTTCCATATCAGGGAAAATCCCCCGGCCTTTATTATTCGTCTGCGGGATACCTCCCAGGCAGCTCAAGATATTCAGGCGGCACTATCCAAAGCCCCGATTGTTTCTGCCCTTGAAGCCGCAGACGATGCCCTCGACCGTATCCTAGCAGGAGGCAAAAATGCCGTCTGATCTTCTCGACGATCTGAACGAGGAACAGCACCAGTTTTTACTGGAATCTGGAAACCTCGGAAACAAGCGCAAATCCTCGGAATGGACTGGCGCGAATAATTGGGTTTCCAAAGGCTATACCGCCCGCTGCCGCAAGCATATCTGCACGGGTTGCGGGGATTCTGTATTGACCCTGATGGGGATTTTCCACACCGAGGAAAATGGCCTTGGCGCCCGCCGCTCCACTGCCCTTCTGAATACCAATCATCAAATCCCCCTCGATGGACCGAAGAACCCGGTGATTATCCACGAGGAAAAATCCCGCATCTGCCCTGCATGCCTGGACCTCTATGGTTTTTCCCTCCCATCCAACGAAAGCTAACCATGAGCAAGAAGCCTGATTATCAATTCCTTTCCCTCTCCAATTCCCGGATTGGGGAAATGCTGGATGCTGCCAAGGCTCGACAAGCTGCTCTAGGCAAGCCGGAATGCGATGCCCTGGAATTCCGGGCGGCATCTATCGTCGCCTTCAAATCTGCTCTGTATGGCGCTTTCCCCGAGCTTCCCCGGGATGTTACTGGCATTTACCGTCAAGTCCATCGAGCGCTGATTACCATGCTTGTCGCTCTCGACCCTGAACTGATGCTCGAAAACCACGAAATATACAAACAAATCGAGGCAGCTTTCTTCGCGGATATTAACGACCCTAACACCCCCAAGGTCAGAAAAAATCCCAATGACTGAACCCACCGATACTTTCACCAAGGCCGAACTTTCCGCCCATCGGGCAGCGGCGGAAAGAGGGGAAACTCCCTCCCTCGATATCGTCGCCAAGTTCATCCGAACGATCCGAAAAACCTTCCTCGCTTCCCCTATCGCAGTGGAAAAAGGGAAAAAGACCCGGAACTCTAAACCCAAAGTTGACGAATCCCAGGTTGACTTTTTCTAAGGAATCTATCATGTCCAGCGTAAATTGGGTATTGGTAATAAACGTTCTTTTCTTCCTGATTTTCCTCGTCTTGTTTTACCTTGATGTTACAAAAGCAGGGATTCATTGGGGTTGGGCTGTTTTCGACGGCATCATGCTGGCTTGGTATACAGCGCAAATTCTCCGCTAAAGATCCCAGCGGTTAGGGATAATCCCCTAATCAGTGGAATTTTCCCCCACTCGGCTCGGGCCGTTCCCCGAATCTCAATGGAGATATTTCCCATGTGCACCGATGAAAAGACCTGCGACGAAACCCAGACCAACAATGAAAAGATGGAGCTGGTGCAATCCCTGCAAAAAGCTGGCCTGATGGCTACGCTGACGTTTGAGCAGCGGAAGTCCCTGCTCTCAGATTTTGTCCGGGATTATATGATCGCCCCGGCCAAGGCGCTAGAAACCGACCTCATCGACATTGCGAAGAACCCGGATGATGAAGCCGATGCCTACAGTGAAATCGAGTTCTACTCCCTTCTGATGAAGCTGGAACGCCACGCGGCGAATCTGAAGAAAATCATCGGCATGGTCGTCGTCAAGGGCGAACTTCCTGTTCGCAAGGAAGCCTAATCATGGAACTCCGTCAAGCCTTGCGGGATAATCCCCCATCCTACGCCCTCCAATGCGCGGCCCGGGACGAAATCGCTCGGCTTGACGCCAGGATTAAGGAACTCGAACCCGATGTTGTTCGTCTCGAAAAACTCGGTGTCTGGGTCTCCTACGGCCATTGGAGAATCTGCGAAATCGACCAAGGGAATTTTCGTAATTTCTGGATCGACGACCTCGCAGACCTTCGGGAATCAATCGACGCGGGAAAAGCCATCGCTGCCCGCAAAGGGGAAAAGGTATGAAGAAAGATATCGCTATGGCGCTTGTCGCTGAGTTACGTTCGGGGAAAATCCTGCAAACTCGTGGGCGACTCCGGAATGCCGAAAACAAAATGTGCTGCCTTGGGGTTCTCTGCAATGTCCATGCCAAGGCTAATCCTGAGATTGCAGTGAATGAAACCGATCCTCAGTGCTATATGGGGGAAGTTTGGCTAGTACCTCAGCCGGTGCTGGAATGGGCTGATTTTCACCAAAATGTCGGCACTCGTAGGGATAAACTCCCGTTGCCTTTTCCGGGCAAAGGTACTTACCCCTCCCTCGCAATGGCCAATGATGCCGGAGTCACTTTCCCCGAAATCGCCGATTATATCGAAGCCAATTACGAACAGCTCTAAGGATTCCCCATGCCCTCCTATGTCGTCCTGCGCATCCAGCGCAATGATTACACCGACCCTGTGACCCAAGAGCAGGGTTATTCCGTCAAAACCTTTCCCGTCCTGACGAAGCCGGATCGCTTCTCCCCGCTTGAGCGGATGCAGGTTCGGGCAGACTCTGAGGTAGAAGCCTGGGCTATCGTCAAGCTGGCTTATCCCTTCCTCTCCCTCCACCTTTGCATTCAGGAAGCCCGCGAATATGACGCAACAATCGCCCGCCTCGAACGACTCGCCGCAAGCCGCAAAGCAAACACAGAGCGGGTTCACTGAAGCCCAGCGGCTCGCTGCTCTCGAAATGAAAGCCCGAATCCAATCCGGGGAAAAAATCCCCCTCGAAGACCTCCGGGCTTTTATCCTCTCCGCTGAACGTGACCTCTCGGCTAATCGCGTTCAGGTTAACAAAGCCGAAAAAACCAAAGCTACTGACGTAGACTTTTTCTGAAAGGGAAAATCATGAAGGAAAAGGAATCTCTCGAAGATGGCCCGAATGCTCTGAAGGTTCTGGCAAACCTCGCGGCTTTTGCCACGGCGTGTTTTATCGGGGCTTTTGTCTGGGAATTGACAAAGGTGGTAGTATGAGTGAAGACAACTGGCTTTATATCACTATCATTGTTCTAATCCTGGCGTTTTTCGCAGTGCTGGTGTCAGTTCTTCTGGTAACCGCCTCCTGCAAAACAACCGCCATGGAAAAAGGCTACACCTCTTCCGAAATCGCTCAACTCTGCCGCTAAGGAGAAAACCGTGATCGACTTTATCCACCTGCCGAAAGCAATCTGTCACCACGCTATCGGCAAAGATCATACTCTCGCCCATCGCATGTGGGCTGGGTTCGGGATTATGATTTTTGGCGTTAGCACGGCGAAAGCTGCCGCGCTCATGCCTGATCCGATTGCGCATCATTTTATCGTGCATTACGGCCTGGATTTGATGGGTTACGCCATCCACGGCCTCGGTGCTATTCCGTTCATTGAATATTTCCTGGAGGATTAAACCATGCCCCGCCCTACTCTTGAAAACACCATCTGGTCCGTTCGTGAAGCTATGTTGATTGCGGAGGGTTCTTTGTATCAGCAGGGATTCGTTAAGCGCGCATCCCAGCGGAATCCGTATGACGATGCCCGTTGCATCGCTGCTGATGCTGCAAAATTCCTCCGGGAAAATCTCCCCAACAACCCGGAAGCCTCTGACCTCGCAAATCAGCTCGACGGCAGCCTTGGCCATATCAAAGCCTCGATTACCGAAGAATCTCTTGCAAAAGTTCGCGAAGAATACACGGACCACTCCCTATGATTATCCTCGATATCGTCGAAGCTCAAGCAGTTATCGACCGCCGACTCGCCCAAGCCCCGAGGCTTGCCACCCAAATCTTCAAGGCCAAATACCCCGGGGAAATCCCCCTTCATCAAATGGCCGAAGCCATCAAGGATGCAAAGCGGCTTTCCTACGCCGCTCTGTACTCCTATAATCCCGCCCTTCGCCTGGAGAATATCCAATGATCGTCGAATCCCTCCCGCAACGCGGCTGCCAACGAGGTATTGAAATGAATACCGCCCATCAGCATTATGGCTGGGTGTGTTATTACACCGATGACCTCGGCTGGACTCCCTGTCGCAAAGCCCTGGACTCGGAAATGTTCTCGGCGCAAGCTCTTGTCGACTTCAAAATGGGGGAAAAGAAATGAAATCCGGTCAACTCGATATTCCGGGGATTGATATTCCCGAATTACCGTTGGATAGTTTTGAACGAGAGTATATTCTCGTAACCGACCGGGATAGCAAAATCCTCCATTCCGGTTCTCTCACTGAATGTCGGGGAATGCTCTCCCTCATCCGTAAGGCTTCCGGTGAAGCCACGATTTTCAAAGCTCTGAAATACTAAAGGAAAAATCATGTCTGATTCTACTCAATCCAACATCGACACCCGCCCGCCGCTGCTAAAGAAAATCAGCGAAATCCCCGGGCTCTATCTCTGCAACGGGGATCAAGACGGCTTTCTTGTCGAAGTCGATGAAAAGGGCCAAATCTGGGCCATGCGCGGTAGCGGTAATCGGGATGAAGTTCTTTCCGATGACGGCTGGAAGCCCGACGCGGCGACCCTGCAAATCTTTCGCTTGACCAAGGTGGAATAATGCAACCCGAGGCACGATATTCCATCAAACACGGCCACGATGGGAAATATTATGCCGATGGCCCCGGCTCGGGAAACGGGTTCTACTCAGGAACCCTCTGGCCTCAGCGTCGTTTCGACACCGCAAAGGAAGTCGAGATAATCACTGAAGTCGCGAATGAAGCCTTCCGAGCTGGGGTTTTCTACGCCCAACACGAAATCCAAAAAGCCCTTGGGCTTGTTAAGGAATAAACCATGTCCACCCCCTTCCGCCCACAATTTCCCCTCGTCTGGGATAATTCCCTCCGGTCTGCCTTTGTCGAATGCCCGCGAAAAGCCTTCTGGGAATATATCGAGCATTTCAAATACCCCGGGGAAAGCGTACACCTGCACGCCGGGAAAGCCTGGGCGGAAGGGCTTGAGGTCGCTCGACGGATGTTCTATCAAATCGGGATGACCGCCGTAGACGCCCAAGCCGCTGGCCTGGAGGCGATGATTCTCGCCTATGGCGACTTCATCCCTCCCGAGCGCGGCTCTGGCTCTAACAAATCCCTCGACCGGCTTATCGAAGCCTTCTCCTATTACTTCGCTGCTTTTCCCCTCGCCACCGATCCCGTTCAGCCCTACGCCGGGAAAAATGGTCCGATGATCGAATTCTCTTTCGCTCATCCCCTCGACGTTGACAACCTCCGGCATCCTGATACCGATGAGCCTATTATCTGGGCCGGCCGTGCTGACATGGTGGCGACCTACGCCGGAGCGCTTTCGATCTACGACGATAAAACAACCTCGTCCCTCGGCCCGTCCTGGGCTAACCAATGGAATCGCCGTGCCCAATTCACCGGCTATTCCTGGGCAGCGCGGGAACTCGGTATCCCCGTTTCCCAAGTCGTTGTCCGAGGAATCGCGATTCTCAAAACCTCGATAAACCACGCCCAAGCAATCACCGTCCGCACTCCGCACCACGTTGAAGAATGGCGAATCCAGGTAATCCGGGATATCAAACGCGCTATTCAGTGCTGGAAGGAAGGGTATTGGGATGTGAACCTCTCCGAAGGCTGTTCTGCTTATGGTGGTTGTATGTTCCAGCAACCCTGTATGTCGGCTAATCCGACCCCCTGGCTGGAAGGACAATTCCAGCGGAAAATCTGGAACCCCGTTGACCGAACTGAAACCATTATCCCTATTCAGGAGATTCCCAATGAGTGATACCGCGTCTGATTTTTCCTCTTCTATCATCGACGGCGTTCTTTGCATCGAGGATTTGAACCTCGGCCGAACATCCGTCACCAACGACATGGAGAACGTTCTTGAAAAACTTTTCACTGAGCTGGATTGGCCCCGCGTTGATAACCACCCTCCGATTATCTATCGGGATTCTACTGGGGTTTGGGATCGTGTGTATCTTAGCAGCGCTGGTGGCGTACAGTTCCGACATTATGGAACTTCTACTCGATCTGACGCTATCGAATTTGTGAAGATCGACGAAGCCGCCCGCATCGCGGAAGAAAACAAGGGAAACTAATTATGACGAACTACCAGAATCTCGAACAAACCTGGGATGCGATGTTCCAGCAGGTTATTCAACCCTCCTGCAATTTCTCCCCGGAGACTTTGCATATTCTGAAGAAAACGTTTTTTACAGGAGCAGCCGGAGCGCTTCAGATTATGATGAATGCCAGCGTGGAAAGCAGCAATATCGACACCGCTGTTGCGCAAACGGCGGCGAAGGTGAACGCTCTTCATGCTGAAATTGCTAAATGTATCGCCACGCCTTTTCCCGCAGCTCCCGGAGTAACCATCCAATGAAATTCCCCCTTCCCTCCTATTTCAAACCCGTCCCCCTTCTCGACCAAATCGCGAAAAAGGAAGCCGATTATGAATCCAGCCTTGTCCAATCCAATCTCGAACGCATCGACGCCGATTCCGCAATCTCACGCCTCGAAGCAAAGCTCGAATACCTCCGCGCTTACCGTCGGGAGCGTGTGGGTCTTGGAAAACCCGGAAACCGGCCTCTCTCGTCGGGTGAGAATCTTCCAACTCTACCCGATGCAGAGTGGTGGGAATCTAGCCCACCTCATCGGGTATCGCCCGACTCATTGGGGTGAAGCGCCGGGAACCCGGATGGAGATAACCTCTGAAGAATTCTTCCGGTATTTTTACGTCCCCGAAGTGGAACCAGTATGCGACCCTATTCCGAGCGAGAGCTGCTACTCCAAAACCTCCTCGCAATGGCCTCGACGCTGTTATATCGCTCTTCACAAGCAATGGCTGAAGGGGATATCCCTCTTCAAGAAAGTCTGGTGATAGAATGCGAAGCCTGGTTCTTGGAGACGAGGGATACTCTCTCGAAAAGCCTTTCGCGGGAAACCAACGAGGAATCCGGTACTACTGCCAAACCTGCGGAGAAATCTGGGGCCGACTGGAACTCAATTCAAACGGGGTTTATATCTGCGCGAATCAGCCATGTTCAGAGCATGGAACCCGACACAACCGGGGAGGATCGATCCTCAAACCCCTCATCTGGTGGGATATCTTCTCCGGGGGAAACCTCGAAAAGTGTCTCGAATATCTCCCCTATAGCGTTCTTCGGTATGAAGCGCTGAGGGCATCTGAGCAAATTTTAAAAGGATGACGTATGCCGCAATTAGATTTGATTTTGAATGCTGAAGGCGAATTCCCCAATATGAAGGCTTTGGGGGATATTACGAAAATCGGGCGCTTGCCGAAAGGTATGGCCTCGAGAAAATCCTCGGTGGTGATTGAGGTTACCCAGAAAGACGGTACGGTTTCCTATGGGGAAACAAGCCTGGCCCTTCTCGCCGCGGCTGTTCGGGCGTTTATGGCACGGGATGAGGTCGAAAATCTCCCAGCCGCCGATTCATGAAGTGCCCGCATTGCCACGGCGCGAAGAATTCCGTGCTTGAAACACGGAATCTCTCAAACACCATCTGGCGCCGGAGATATTGCGAGGTCTGCACCAATATCTTCTGGACTTCCGAATCCCCGGCGCTAAAGCCCCCTCGTGGCTTGCATAAACTTGCCCACGGCACTCGCTATAACAACCTCATTAAACCTAAGAAAGCATAACATGACTGCCCAGACTCTCATCAATCCCCAATACCCTGGCTTCAACGTCCTCTTAATGGGGCCATCCGGCACGGGTAAAACCTATGCGCTCAAATCCCTCGCAAATACCGGCCTCGAAACCTTCGCTCTATTCCTCGAACCTGGGCTGGAGACTCTCATTGGCTCCTATTCCGACAACAATGAGCCTATCCCGGATAACCTACACTGGCACTATCTTCAGCCCAAAACCCAAGGCTTCGATCAGCTTTATTCCGCTGCGGATAACATCGGTAAATTCGACCTCGCCGGCTTGGCTCGGATGAAGGATATGAACCGATCGAAAAATAACCAGATGACGGAAATGTACACGATTCTGAATGACTTTTCGGACCAGAAAACCGGGAAGAAATTCGGACCCGTTGACTCCTGGACAAACGGCGCGGTTCTCGTCATCGACTCCCTTTCCGCGCTTATCAAAATCGCCTTCGATATGCAAATCGGCATGAAACCCGTTCGGGATGTTTCGGATTGGGGCATTGTGCAGCAGGTTCTCATGTCCTGCATCCACAAACTAACCTCAGGATGTAACTGCCATGTCGTTATCATCGCCCACGTTGAACGAGAGCTGGATCAAATCTTGGGCGGAAACAAAATTACCGTTTCCGTTCCAGGTAAAGCCATTGCCGCTACAATTCTCCAGCCTTTCTCCGATGTTATCCTTGCCTCAAGAGAAGGAGACAAGTTCTTCTGGGACACCGCAAACTCCCAAGCCGACGTTAAAACCCGAAACCTCCCTATTACCTCAAAACTTCCCGCCGATTTCGGGGCTATATACGCGAAGTGGCTTTCCCGCGCAGAGGTCGCCAGTAAGGACTACCGTGGCTGATCTTGAGCGCCTGAATCATCGGGAAGAGCAAATCCGCCGAATGGAAGCGGAAAAGCTGAAAGACGAGATTCGGGCGATCATGCAGGCGCAGAATAATAAAACCATAAAGCCTACCTACCAGAATACCCGTATGGCCCAGCCTCCGGTGACGGATGTTTGCATCCAATTCATCGGTGGGCCTAAAAATGGGGAACAGGAGTTTAAGAAAAACGAATCAATCTACGGGGATGGGATGACTATTCGGATAATAATGGCTGATAATTTGCCTAACCTTCCTCACTTTAGCGAAGATGTTTCTTCCGTTTCAATGGAAACATTCGCCTACCGCCTAATCCAAGTCCCGCCGCAGGATGCCCCTTTCCTCGAACCACACATCCGACTTATTATCGCGATGTTTGTCCCTTGACATAGACCTTCAACTGTGCCATAATCCCCTTTCAGACCACCAACCCGCCGGATTGGCTCTGAAGGTTTTACCTCCCTCCGGCATTTAACCCTTTAAGGAAACTCTCATGTCTCGACTTTTTGACCCTGTTACCCTCGTGAACGAAAATCTGGAAGCTAACGCCACCCGCCGTGATCCCCTCCCGGTCGGTGAAGTTGTCGGACAGATTATGGAAATCTCGTTCTCCGACGGTATCTCCAAGCCGGGCTCTAAAAACCCCGGCCAACCCTGGACGCGACTCGACGCCAAGGTCGAAATCACGGATCAGGAATACCTGAGCCAAATCCCTGGTGCTCCGGAAAAGGCCACCACCACTGTCGGCGTGATGTTGGATATGCAAAACGGTTCGATTGCGGTCGGCCCGAATAAGAATATCCGCCTAGGCCGCCTTCGTGAAGCCGCTGGCGTTAACGGTAAGCCGCTGAATATGCTGGTTGGCCAGTTCCTGCGTTTGCAGATTAGCCACAAGCCCCATCCGACTGAACCGGACGTTGTTCTGGATGAAGTCTCGGGTTATACGAAGGTCTAAGCTTCGCGAAGGGTAGTCGGTCCCTAGGGGGGCGGGGTTCTCTCATGGTTACCCGCCCGACCTTTCACCGCCGAGCTGTCTGCGGCTGACCGATGACAGAAAAGCTGAGAGGATGTAGGGGATAAAAGCCGCCAGTCGGTGCCTCTATTGCAATCCCCCGGTGGGTGAAAGGCCCACCATAATGTTTAATCTGGAGAATATGAAAATGAGTTTGTTTGGACATATTGGATATACGAATCGCTCATCGGTACTTGGCGATGATGCTCAGAACAAAACCCAAACCTGGAACGATTGGATTGAAAGCCGAATCGAAGAACTGAATAATGACGCCCAGCGCCTCTCCGCACTCCAAGACGCCGCTCCCCCGAATCTTCTCGAAATGACCCGAGAAGATGCCCAAAAGATCGGCTGGTATTGGTAAGCCATCCCCCAATGCCTAACACCTGCACGGGTTGCTTTTACCTTAAACCGGGATTAGCAACCCCTTTTATTTGTACCTGCCCTGACGTCTCGCCGAAGATGGATGAGCCAGTTTTCTTTGCTGTTTTCTCTTGTGGAGAAGATCGAAGATGGAAAAAACCTACACCCCTGCCGACCTCGGAAAACCAGTCGACAACAGCCCTCCAACCCAATGGAGTAAGCGCCTTCCGGCCGTAATGACCTCGGACATGTTCTTTGCATACGCAAACTGGATGTACGAAGTCGCGGCTTATGCTGGTGGGAAAAATCCCAAACTCCGCCCTTGCCCTACCAGCGGCTGCATGTATTCCATGAGCATGCTATTCGGCTTTGGCTGGGCAGCGACGATGGATCAAACCGAAGTCGCAATGCTCTCGGAGTTTATTGGCCATGCGTTGAAGAGTGAAGGGCTGTAAATGCGTCGAGGCCCCATCCCTGCGGAAATCGCAATCATCGGGGATTATCCCGACCGCTCTGGCGACGGCTTTGGTGCTGTCGCAAATATCCTCAACCAGCTCGGCCTAACCACAACCTCCTGTTTCTTCGCGACAGTAACCGATACCGCTCCCCCTGCGGATAAATTCGGCGTCCCCGATATCGACAATTGGATCAGCGAGCGTAAAACCTGCCCAGGGCCGGGTTGGGTTAATAAAGGGGGAAAATGGTATCACCCAACGCTTGCCGCTGGCTTCCAGAACCTCGACTTGATTCTGAAGGAAGTCGCCCCTAAGCTCGTCATCACCCTTGGCAAAGCTCCGCTGGCATGGTTCACGGGGCAAACCCAGATCGCCAAATGGCGTGGCTCCCGCCTGACGCCCATCGGCTACCCCTTCACATTGCTCCCAACCATCCACCCCCGCACCCTCACAAAACAACCCGATCAGGCTTTTGTCCTTCGCATGGATATTAACCGAGCCTATCGAATCTACACCCATCAGCAAGTCCCCCGTGATTACGCCTTTACAATTCAACCCTCATTTTCTCAAGTTAATGATTGTCTCTTGGACCTACTTCGGAAAGCCGAAGCTGGGCCGCTCCGTCTTAGCGGTGACCTTGAAACGCGAGCTGGATATATCGCCTGCTTCGGAATCGCCTGGAGCGAGACAGAAGCAATCTGCATACCCCATCTTGTGATTCATCCAGAAAATCCCTTCTACTGGACTGAGGAAGAGGAAACACACATTGTTGCGCTTTACGCGCAGTTATTCCACCACACCAACGTCACTTGGATAGGCCAAAACTACTCCTACGACTGCCAATATTTCTGGCGGCATTGGGGATTCCTGCCCTTTAAAGTCCGCGACACAATGATCGCGCACCATTCCCTCTTCTCTAATATCCGAAAGGGTCTGGATTTTCTCTCCAGCATGTACGCCCAGGATCATGTTTACTGGAAAGACGAGATTAAAGAATGGGACCCGAAAATCGGTGAGCAGCAATACTGGACGTATAATTGCAAAGATGCCTGTATTACCTATGAGATTGATAACGAAATCTGTAAGGATGCAGCGGAACGTAATACTCCTCACTTCGACTTTCAGCAGAGTTTATTCTTCCCCGTCCTACGGATGATGAATCGAGGTATTCGCCTCGACACTGCTCAACGCTCGGTGCTGCGAACGGAACTCGTCCAAGCCCAAATCACCCGCCAGGATTCCTTAAACTACATCGTCGGGCATGAACTCAACCCAAAATCCCCGACCCAGCTTGTTAAGTTTTTCTATAATGACCTAGGCCTCCCCGGGGTAAAAGCGCTTGGCACAGAATCCCTGACAACCAACTCCCCCACAATGGCTATCATCGCAGAGCGTGAACCTCTGCTGAAACCACTATGCCAATTAATCGTAGAACTCCGATCTATCGGGGTGTTTCTGGGAACATTCATAGATGCAAAACTCGACGCCGATCAGAGAATGCGATGCTCATTCTCCGTGGCGGGTCCGATAACCTACAGGTTTTCGTCTTCGGAAAACGCTTTCGGGTCCGGCATGAACCTCCAAAATATCCCCGTTGCCGAAAAGCAGAAGATCAAAGACAAAAATTACATCAAACTCCCTAACATCCGAAAACTCTTTATCCCCGATGAGGGAAAAGAATTCTTCGACATGGACTTGGACCGGGCCGACCTCCAAGTTGTCGTCTGGGAGGCTAATGACTCCGACATGAAAAAAGCCCTGCGTTTGGGCCTCGACATGCACTGTGTTAACGCCTGCGATGTATTCAACATCAAAGGCATCCCTTATGAAGAACTCCAAGAATCCCATCCAAATTACCTCGATCACCGTAGCAAGATTGGGGAAAGTAACCGGGGCAAAACGAAAGCCGGCGTCCACGCTACTAATTACGGTGTGGGTGATCGAAAACTTGCTCAAACCCTGGGAATTACGGTGCATGAAGCTTCGCTATTCCGAGCAAAGTGGTTTGCGGCGCATCCCGGAGTACGCCTCTGGCATACCAGCACTGAGCGAGCAGTCACAACGCAAGGTTATCTCGAAAATAGATTCGGTGCTAGACTCTATAATTTCGGTCGATTCAATCTGCCTGAGTTCCTCGGCTGGCTCCCTCAGTCAACCGTCGCAGGAGTTATCAACCGAGCCCTCGTGAATATCGACAGCGCGCAACTTCGTGGGGAGATTAAAACCGAGCTGCTAATCCAGGTTCATGACTCCCTCGCCGGGCAATACCCGACAGCGAATAGGGATTATGAACTCGCCAAGCTTAAAGAACTCAGTAGCATCATTATCCCTTATGATGACCCACTGATTATCCCCGTTGGCTTTAAAACCTCAACGCAGAGCTGGGGCCACTGTAAATGACAAATCCACAACCTCGTGAACTCCCGGACTGGATTACGGAGTTCATGAATAATACCACCTGGGGGGAAGCGCCATCGTATTTCTACTTTTGGGTAGCGGTGGCGACTATTGGTGCGGCGTTGCGGCGTAGGGTTTGGCTGCCGATGGGGACTTTTACCTGGTATCCAAATCTCTACACGCTGTTAGTAGCCCCTCCGGGTATTGTCCAGAAATCCTCGACCTCTGATCTTGGTATGCGTCTGCTTCGCCAAATCCCCGGAATCCACCAAGGTCCGACTACCCTAACCTGGCAATCTCTCTATGACGCCTTCCTCGAAGTAGGGGATGAGTTCCAAATCTCCCCAACGGAAAACGCAACGCAGTATCCTCTCTATATCAATTCCTCCGAGTTCGGTATTACTCTGAACATGAAAGACATTGATATGGTGAACCAGCTTATCCATATCTGGGACGGATACGAAATGAAAAAACGGACTCGGATGGACGGGGAGTTGTTAATCCCCACCCCGAGCCTGAATATGATCGCCTGCACAACCCCAAGCTGGATTGCGGAGAATGTCCCACAGTACCTAATCGGTGGGGGACTAACCTCCCGGATGCTGTTCGTCTATGGCGAGGAAAAGTCTCGGTATATCGCCTATCCCCAACGGCACATGCCGCCGGATTATGAAGAACGCCAAGCCAAACTTACCCGCGACCTTGAACGAATTTCCCAACTCGTCGGGCCTTTTACCCTGACCGAAGATGCCTACCAATGGGGCACGGAATGGTACGAACACTTCCATAAGGTCGAAGCCCCGAAGCTGGATAAAACTCTCATCGGCGGCTACATCGCGCGGAAGCAAACCCTAGTCCATAAGGTAGCGATGATTCTCGCGGTTTCCCAGGGGAATGATCTGGTGATTACCCGCGCCTTGCTAGAGCGTGCGGTAGCACTAATCACCGAACTCGAAGGGAACATGCCGAAGGTCTACAACAAAATCGGTATGACAGCAGACTCTAACGCCGCCCTCCAAGTTCTAGCCTTCCTCGAACGCTATAACGGCACAGCGGATTTCAATGTCCTCTATCGCTATATGCACCGCTATTACCCCGAGCCAGAGGTATTCGAGAAAATTCTGATGGGTATGATTGAGGCTCAGTACATCACTATCGACCGAGTTAAAAGGACGGTAACGAAGCTATGAAAAACCCAGCATCATACCGACTTATTGCGAAGGCGTATTCTGAGGAATATTGTTGCCTCCGGGGCTATCTTGGTTTATGTCAAGCCAGGGGAGAAACCCCAAAGCAAATGGCGAAATTCATCGGCGTTTCCCCTCATACAATCTGGTATCACTACCGTCGCCTGGAGGCCGGAAAAATCGAATGCCAAAACCAACCCTACTGCCTCATCCCCATCATCGAAGAAATCAAGGCAGAAAAAAACCGGCCCTAAGCCGGTCCCTCTCCGAAAGCCCCGTCATTGGGGCTTTTTCTGTTCTAGCGCCCGGATACGGGTTTCGTGGTCGAGGTAGATTGTACGCTGGGCGTCTAGCAGCTCCCGGGTCGCTCGGACCTCGGCGCTCAGGGTCGCTGCCCACCAGACCAGCCCTACCGTATTCACAAACAACGCAATCCCCACCCCCACCCAAGCACGAATCTCCGCTGTGATCGAAGCCCGTTGCTGTCCCTGCGGCGCCATATTATCCCCTTATCTTAAATGAATTTGAAAGCGCAGGGCATTATTCTGTCCCGCTTTAACGATCTTCGTCCCGCCAATCGGGGAAGATTTTAGCAGCCTCTCTGTCAAAAACCGATCCCGTTGCTGCCGGTAGTAGAGATTGGATGAGCGAATATAGAGAAAGAGAACATCTGAGTTATTAGACTCAACCGATCGCTTCTCATCGAGAGAGAGAAAAAAGGAACTAATCCCGGTGTAGGTTGTGGTTGTGAAGCCGGGGAGAGAGGAATCATACCAGTAGAGTTTGGTATTTGCACCAGATTGGTATACAACATACGGGCGGGCATTTTGATCGAAGCTAAAGCTGAGGGCTGTGATTCCGGTATCGGTGGTGATTACGGTTTGAGGTGTGCCAGTAGTGTAGGGGAAGCAGACGATGTTATTCCCTTGTAGTTCTGCCTGCCAAACCTGATAATTCAGCCCCAGACTCGGGTCACCTACCGCATTCGGCCCAAGGTCATAATCCACCAAATCGCTCGCCCGGGACCAATTATCTGGAGGAAGCAACACCCCCGGAACAACTGTAACCGATAAGGCATTTTGCGGTAAAGCCATTTAATGCCTCGTAAAGAAATGTCTAACAGTCAGTATAAAAGTTTTTGTACTATCTTTGGGTATAGCTGGAGAAAAACTAAGCTGATAAGCGCCTGATCGTGGCTGAATACTCATGGCCCCAATCCCACCGGCTGAGTTACCGTCAGCAACTCCAAGCGATATCGTAATATCGAGATAATAATTACCGTTAGTATAAGTCGCCCATGAATATGCTGTACTAGGGCAAGCCAGCTGCGTCCCACTAGGCGCAGAGGTAACCGCGCCTAGTGTAGAAGTAGACGGATAAGTTGCGGGTTGTGATACATTATTATTGTTAGTATTTAACCCATTCGTTAAGGTCGGTGCAGACCAGAAATTGATATTAGTCACAAGACTAGGCCTAGATACAATAGTATAGCTAGTCCCACTAATAGTCACAGATACTGTATTATCCGCTGTTGGCGGATACGCCCGAAAAATATAGGTAACATTCAGAATTTCTGTGGCAAGGATCGTTAAAGTCGTAGGCGAACCGCCGCTATCTACAATCAAAGCCCGTGAAAAAAGTTGTGTAGTATTCCAACCAATTCCGATTTCTGTTAAATTTCCAGCAGCCACTCCAGCAGCAAATTGGTATACCCGAGTATTTTGATTGTAATAAGGTGATGATCCTTGTACAGTGGTTGTATTAGAGATTCCGGTGCCAGTTGTTGCGATTTTGGTTTGTAAAGCCACATCAGTAATCGCTGGAGTAGCCGATCCAGTTCCAACATGACAAAAGCCATCTGCGGTATTAATAGCCCAGCGATCTAAACCGGCATTCAAAACCAAGTTTTTAAATTCGTGCGTCGATTTTATAGTGCCATCGGCGCGAATAACTTCTAGCTTGAAATAACCAGCGACTTTCGTAGCTTGCTCAATAACAACTTGTTTTGGCATATTCATACCAGACTCCCGCTAATAACAGTTGCCGTAAGATCGCAGCCCTCGAAAGGCCAATCTACGTAATTTATAACAACCCTTGTCAAAACACCCGATTGAACAGTGGCGGTGAGATCGCTTCCCTCAAAGGGCCAGTCTATGTAGTCTACAACCACTCTAGTCACTGCGCCGCTTACTATAGTTGCCGTAAGGTCAGCGCCTTCAAACGGCCAATCGGGATACGTCTGTACCACACTCCGCAACTGCCCGGATAATACAGTTGCAGTATGATCGGAACCTTCCGGGGGCCAATTATCTAGCCTGCCTGAAATAGTGCCCGATGCGCTAAAATCCATCTCATCTGAAAAAACAACAGCGTATGGCTGGGATGTTAAAAGTACATCCGGTAAATATGCCATTAATCGCAGAAAGGTAAACATTACGCGAAATTATTGCCGTAGTTACAAACGATAATCCCGTAGGCAGCGTAATACTGCCCGGCGAAGATATCATATGAGTTCGCGGTCGGGGTCATTGTCGGGGCAGTGCCGCCGATGAATTTAAACATCGAGCCGAAGGTGATGGTTTTGTTTCCAGTCGCAGCCTGTTTCAGCAGGATGTTGATAATCTCCCCATCCCGAAGATTCGTGGGATTGGCGAAATTTACATTATGCGCAAGGAGGATTGTGAAGTGATTGCCAGTCTCCGCGTCGATAGTAACCGTCGTTGCTGAGGTCAATGCAACCGGAGTAACCTGCTGGCCCTTCGTAAACACGTTAGGTCGAGCGAGGTAGGCAATCCCATCCGGGTCAATAATCCCCAAACTCGCCGCTTGCTCGTAGGTTACATACTGACCTGCCGCCGTTGCAGGGGCTGCGCCGGTGTGCTTATAGCCTCCCATTCGCAGGTTCGAGGTAGGAGTATTCTCCCCGTTCTTCGCAAGAGCCTGGGAGATACCGTCGGCAATATCCGTTGTCAGACCATTATACCGAACGGCATCAACGATCGTTCCGTTAATCTCCGGGGAGAACGTCGGGTCAAGGACATACAGCCCTAAGCCATTCCAAGGCATTATTTACCCCCATCCTTATTCTGGTCAACAACGAAGGGGAGAATCCCGCCCTCAGCCATCAGCGCTCGGCGGACGTTCGGATTAAACATCGCGATTTCCTGGATCTTTTTCAGATTCGCAGGATCGGCTAGAAGCTGGGCGATTTCGTGCTGGACCTTTTTCTCACTCGAAGCCGTCAGCATCATATCCGCAGTACGGAAAGGTCGCAGCAGCGCCTGCCGCAACTGCATCATAGGCATTTCCTGCATATTCGCAGGTTGGGAAAAAGGCTGGAGGCGATCAGCTGCTGCAAGAGGCTCCATTGCAGCTTGGGGATTTCCCCCACCAGCGCGAATAAGGGCTTCGAGATTCTGTTGCTTGGGAGAGCCTTCCAGCCCACGAATAGCCGCACCGGGGTTCGTCGTACCGGCCTGAGTCCGATTCTGCATCAGCGCCCGCGCGATTTCGAGGGGATTCGCAGGCTGCTCACCGGTAAAGGCTGGCGTAGCCAGATTCCTCGCCGTGCCCTCAACCGTTTGCGGGCTATTCCCAGCAACAAACCCTTCTAGTTTCGCCACCGGCGTCTGCCCAGCAATCAACGGATTCCGGTCAGCCAACGCACCAATCGGGCCTTGCACTGCGTCAGCCACCGGGCCACGGGAAAATCGCTTAAAATCCGCCATACCCTGCGCAAATGCTGGCGACAAATCCCCGATACCGCTTTCGGCACCTTGAATAGCCCGTGACAGATCGACTCCAGAAATAGCCCGACCATTAGAAAGAACGGCATTGGGGTTCTTCGCAGAGTCTTTCAGACCCTTAAGGGCAAAAGAAGCTTCTTGGGTATTGATAATCGGGCCACCCTTAGCCGAGGTAAGAGCGCGGGCAACTTCCTCAAACGCATCGCGGGCGGTCGGACGATCCTGGGCAGCGGCAAGTTTCCGCAGATCATTCCGAATCAGCCGAACCCCCACCGGTGGCAGCATATCCCCCTGCAATCGATTACCCAGCGCATCCCCACGCAGCCCTTTGAGGTTCTGGATAAATAGATTCGCTGCCCCAGCGGTATCATTCGCCACGGCATTCGCATCCACTGGCGGAGCAACCCGGTTCATGGATTCAAAACCCAGATTCTCCAAATCCGCCGGTCGCCCCTGAGTTTTCAGTCGGAGCGCGTTGTCCGTGTACCCTCCACGAACCTTATTCGCCAGAGCCATAATACCAGAACCAGGCGGAAAGGCTTCAGCAAGAGTCGGCGTAGTAGCCCCAGCGTTCGAGAAGAGTTGGATATTTCGTTCTGCATCTTGGTAATCCTGTGGCGTTAGACCATTCAAGGCGCGCCGAATATCTGCCTTACCCACGGACTGACGAGGGCCAGCAACAAAAGCACCGGTTCCCCCAGCAAGACCACCCAGCAAAGCAGCCACCAGCGGGTTTTCAGGGAGGAATTTGTTTCCAGCTTCAACACCTGCACCCCCTGCACCGCCACCGACGGTCATTCCCAGCAACGAGCGAACCGGCTGCTGTGCGTTAACGATAGGAAACGCCAGGGAACCCCCGACGCCTTGGGTAATGGCTTTTTTATAGCCGGGTTCAAAGCCAGATTCGCGGCCAAGTTGTTCCCAGGCTTGCATACCAGAATCACCGACTGCCTCAACAGCCGGGCCAGCCTCGCTGCCAGGGACTTTTAGCTTCATATCCGGAGCAAGGCCGGTGAGATTACCCAGCCCCGTCAGCAGCTTACTAGGCAGATTCATCGCCATGCCAGCGACTTTTGGGATGAGATTCGCCGTCTGACCAAAACCAGCGGCTAGGTCAGCCCCAACCTTTTTTCCTGTAGAGGCGAGTTTATCCAGCATCCCCTGTTCTTCATCGGGGAGCTGAACAAGAGTGCCATCAGGAAGTTTGACGATTGGCATATTAATTACCTAGCAATTGCCGAAGTTGTTGCTTCTGTGCCGGGGTAAGCTGGTCGATGGTCAGCGGCTGATTAGTCTCCACCGGCGCAGCGGGCGCGTTAGCTGGATTAACCCCAGGGAAACCAGCTGTCGGCTGTTTGATATTGAATTGCGTATTCGGGTCCATCGGCTTGCCGGTAACCGGATCGATAAACGTACTCAAATCACCACCGATGTTTTTATAATTCCGAGCCGTTTCAGCTTGAAAGGCAGCTGGCCCGATTAGAGATTTCGGCATTTCAAAGCCAGAACCTGCCCCACGGAATAGATCAGCAGCGTAAGGGGTTTTAAGATTACCCGATTGCTCCGCCAAGTAGTTGTTATAGCCGCCCAAAGATTTCAACGCCATTGCATGATTAAACGCAATAGCCTTCGTCAAAGCGGTTGGATCGGAGTTGATATTACCAAGAATTCCCTCAAGTACCTTAATATCCGTTCCAGTAACAGGTGCCAGTTTCCGGGCGTTATTCAACAACTCATTCCCCAGCGCTTGCTGAAGTTGCGTGGTCGGAGCATTTTCCGGCACATTAACCCCGAATGCTTGTAGCGCCGAACGAATACCTTGCTTGACACCTTCCGCACCACCGGCCTTTGCGCCAGATTCCAGTGCGTCCACTGCCCTAGAATTAGCTGCAAGAGTATCCCGAGCAATTTCCGCAGAACCTTGCCGACCTTTTAGGTCAGTTTTAAGCATATCCAGCGCAGTATTCGCTTCATTTCCTGGGAGATTAACATTAACTCCCTTCGGGGGGAAATGAATCCCAGGCTGGCCCTTACGGTCCCGAGTTTCGATATACTGTGTTCCATCCGGCAGAGTCTTAACCGCAGGAGTATTCGGTTCCGGAAGCTTGTAGGCCCCAGGCATCTGTCCCGACTGTGCAATCTGATACGCCGTCGCAGGGTCAGCGTCCTTCAAGGCATTAGAGCCGAGCTCCAGACGTTTTTGCTGTGTGTCGTATAAAGTCTTTGCCAGTTGCTTCGCAATAGGAAACTTCGACGCTTGGCCTGCTTTAATTTGCTCATCGACCGTTGGAAGATTTTGGATTCGCTGTGTTTCCGCAATTTGATCTGCCTCGAAAGCTTTTTTAGCGGCTGAACCCTCTTCCTGAGCTTTACCGGCCATGTAAGCCGTGCCGATTTGGGTGCCAGCGTTTGCTAGCCAAGCTAGGGGAGAAGTTTTCGACGCAATTCGACCTTGGCTCTGAGCACCCTTAAAACCCATCGCCTGCTGTTGCAGCATCTGAGCAAGCTGGCGTTTCCGCTCCGCAGCGTCAATTTGCTCTTGGTACTCTTGCGGAAAAATTTGGTCAGCCATTTAGCAACTCCTGGGCTTTTGCAAGCTTTTCCTTCAAAACCCCATGAACAGTGATTATTTCTTGATACGCACTAGGCGCAAGTCTTTCAAGTTCCGCCACACGGCGACCATTATCAGCGGTATAAGCAGTACAATTAACACAGTCCAGGCTAGCATGAAGCCCACGCCTATACGAATCGGGAATATCACTTCCAAGAAATTCGACCACATCCTCATCAGTCCAATCTTCGATGGGATGGAAGTATTCAAAGCCTCCAATTTTCGTGCCAGAGACTGCCGGAGATTTGAGAACATCTGAGGCTTTCTGGCCGCGAATCACGCCAGTTATTTCTAGAGCTTTTAGGAAGCCAGTCAGCGGCTGCCAAAAATTGGCAGAGCAGCAGGCTGTAAAAGGGACGAACATAATCGGCTCAAGGAGAACCTGCACAGGGACAACATCAGCGGGATAGCCATTCTTCCGAATAAACTCCGGCTGATTTCCGTTGACAATGTGGAAATGAGGGATATCCTTGGAAATCCGGTTCATATATTCCACAGTTTCAGGGTAAGGATTCCCTTGATTTACCCACACCACCAGAATCCGATGAAGATACGACCGCAGCATTTTCAGACAAGCAGCCGAATCCTTCCCTGCTGAAAGCATCAGGACGGTTTTCGGATTCCGGTCAAGAAAGTCATTGATATTCATTAATATGCCGCCGCAGCTGCCGCCGCTGCCTGAGCCAAAGCTGTCCAAGTCGCATTCTTAGAACCAACATCGGCGTTATATGTGTCAATCTGGCCTTGATACGCTTGGTTATATGGGCCAATAACATCCGTGTTCGCCATATTCGGGGTAGCCGCTTGACCATTCCCAGTCGGAGTCTGCACCTGAGTACCCGTGCGCAGAGCGTTAAGCTCATTCAGCGGCTGGGCACGTTGTTGCAGAATCTCAGCGATGGATTGCGTCCGAGCGTTATTCTGGAAGTTACCAGCAGCCTGTTCCCGACCTTGTTCGCTGTTAGCGAGGGTATTAGCCGTTTGGCTGCCTTGCAGCGCGGCGGCGATTTGGGCTTGGATGCCAGAAAGGCTAGAGCCAAACTGCCCTTGCCCAATACTCGCACCAAGGGTTGTCGCCCGATCCCGCGCATCAGCATATGAACGGGCATTCGTATCCATGAAATTCTGCATGGCTTGCTGATAACCCGGAGTGCCTGGGACGAAGCCTTGTTCGCTCAACCGAGCTTCTAGCGCGGATTGGTTTTGCTTGACCTGCGGATCAAGATAGCGCGCGGTTTGGCGATATTGCGCATCAGCCGCATCTTGAGCAAACTGCTTCGGATCAAGGCCACCAATAGCCGAACGATAACCAGCAAGGTCATTCGTCAGGGATTCAGCATTCGCACCCTGCGGCAGATTCGGGTTAGCCAAACCTTTCACAAGGCCGGGAACGCCAGAATAATCCACATTCTGCGAAAGGGTAGGAGCGAGACGATCTGTGGCGGTTTGGAGTAACCCAGCCTGACCCAACTGACTCTTGGTATTCGCGTCATACAGCTGTTGCTGTTCCGGCGAAAGGGCAGTCGTCTGCGTCCAGGTATCCATACCCGGCTGCGTAGTATCTTTGTAAAAAGCCTGCCGGCCTTCATCCCGACCATATCGAGCATAATGCTCCATAGCCGAAAGCCCTGAAGCTGCAACGTCTGGATTAGCGGCCATATACGCCGCATCATCAAACGCTGCACCATTCAAGGCAGTGCCTTTTACAGTCTGTTCAGCTCCAGGGATTTTTGACCAAGAAACAGTCCCCGTTGGGGATACTTGGTTAATCCGACTCGCATTAGTTGCGTAATCGAAGGTATCCTTATTCGCCTGCGTTTGCAGGGGGATGATCTTCTCCGGATTCGGTGCTGCTGGTGCGTCCGAACTCTTGCCCATTTATGCGACTCCATATTTTGCAGTTTCGCGGGAACAGCGCGAAGATGAGCAAGTTCCCGTTAATATCTGCATCCTGAAGTGTCGCTTCGGGATTCGCGCCTAATTCGCGCACAAGGTTTATTGAGGGTATGTTACCCTCGGCGATGATGAAAGTCAATCGGCGCAGTTTAAGCTGGCCGAAAGCGTACCGAAGTGAGGCTTTCAGGAGAGAGACTGGAAAAACACCGCTAGTAATAGCGATATTGACATAGCAGTGGACGCCATTAGTGCTATGAAAAACCACCCCTGCGGCGAGTTTACCTTGATCGTCGGCGTATCCAAGGGCTGTACAGGAATTTCGTGGGGCATGGCCACCGCCTTTCGTGTTAACCCAGTCATTAATAAGCTCAGGACAGTCCCAGATAATCATTAGAATTTCCCACCGACGTTGAAGGCAAGGTCCGAGCCATAATAAAAGATTCTAGAGGAATTTGTGACGACTTTGAAGTAGATGGCTTTCCAGAGGGAGTATTCGTCGCCGGTAGAAACCCAATCTTGGGTGATACCAATATCCCCACCCCAGATGGCTTCGCCAAACAAACCAGAACCCCAATCTGAAGGGGTAGATTCAGGATGAGGGGTAATTTGGGAGAGTTCTTTCGGGTTAACGAAGTTGCAGGAGATTCCCAGGCTGTAGGTAAAGCCACCGTTGGAGTTTAGAAACGGGCGGACAATTTCGATTTTTTTATTAGTGTTGTAGCCGAGGCGGCTAGAAGCTTGAATGAACTTCCCGGTGATATTTGCACCATTGTCATTGAAGCCGTTAACGCGGTAGACTCCGTTATTCGTGGAAAAATACATTTCATTCGCCACACGGGCGAAGTAGAGAGCTTCCCAGCCAGAGAATAGCGTCCAAGCACCGGTCTGCGCGTGCATTACTGCCTGCTTCCGCACAGGGGTGGAGGGGATATTCACCATCAGATAGGGCACGGCTGGATTGGAGATAATCTGCCAACCCTGATTCACCCGGAACGACTGCGCTGCCCGGGTTAGGACAGGTTTAATATCCCCCGTCACTGCTTTCTGCCGGTCGATGGCCGTTGACTGAATTGCGCTGGAGAGGGGAAAAACACCATTTTCCGTCAGCACCAGCAAGTCACCACCGTATTTGAACATCGGGGTTTCCCCCAACGGACGGCCGATGAAATAGACGCCTTTCAGCGACCACGTTGCTGGGTCTGCGCCTGAATAGATAACGACTTCGCCTTTGTTCGATACCGCCGCAAGCGAATCTTCCGGGCCGACGCCGCCGTCAACCGTCCATGTCCCGAGCGCGACAATGTATCCCCCAAGCCTAAACAGTGCGCCGAGGGGATAATTAGTTGCGGTTCCGCTAATGGAATTCGCAGCGAGGTACTCAATTTCAAGGGAGTTTCGCTTGACAAAAAATAGTCTTTGGCGGTAAGTTTCAACGTAGGAATAAATACTTGTAGCAGTCCCCCCGAAAGTCGGGACGGAAGTCCAGGAAGTGCCGTCATATTGCTTCAGGGTATCTGTGCCGTTTACCAGCATCAGATAATTCCCCGCTCCAGTTGCGATGGATGAAGAGATTGTCTTGCCGTTGGTCAGGGCCATCGACACAGCCGGCATAGTACCGGCGATTGTGCAGTCATAAATCCCGTTAACAGTCGTTCCCCAGAGGCTTTCCCCGCCGTTTGTCGCTGCATGCACATGCAGACGCTCGACAGGCTGGGTAAAATCCGTCACATGCGCGGTATTCCCATCACGCATCACCAACCCATCAGGCTGAGGGAAGAAATTCTCCATTAACAACGCGCGCTTTTCCCCCATTTGCATAATAGAGGAAACAGCATCAAGCCCCTGAACTGGGGCTGGAAGATTGTAGGACTTATTCGATAGCCTACCACGAGGGGCTTTAAACATTCCACGACCCCGCTGGGATAACGATGCCAGGACGCGGAGCCAGGGGAACACCGCCCAGAGATAGAGTAGGACCGCCTTCGGTCATGATATTATCCGCAAGATTCCCCATGTAATCGTTGTAGATATCCTCCCAACCAGCTTCACCCTTTTGCCGACGCCATTTGTATTCGAGGCATTTGGCAACGACGATATCAGGGAAAAGGAGGGAATCGTCATCTTGGTCAATGCGCTCTTTAGTAGTAACGCCATCAACGGCTAGAACGCCGTATTTTGTGCGGTACAAAACCGATAGTGTTTCCCCTGCAGTTAGCGCAGGGGTGATATAGAGATGCCCGTTAGAAATCCAAAATTGAAATTCCGGCCCAGCAGCCGGAAGATTCCTCAGAGCTTGATGCTCGATATCGGTAATCGGCCCGTAAATCCGATTAACGCGGGTGTCATTCCACATGGTATCTGCCACGAGAGAATGATAACCCGCGCCAAAGATCGTCAGGATTTTCCCTTGATCCTCAACCGCAGTCGAGACGAAGGTTTTGAGTAACTTCTGGGTTTGCCAGTTATACTCGCTCAAATCCCGGACGACTTCGTACATCAGCGCCTTTAGCTGCCTAGTCCCTTTGTCCGTGGAGCCAATAATCCCCGATGGAGTCGGCAACCCCATTTTCTCGGTGAAATCTTGCACAATCGTCAGGACAGTGGTGACCATATTAACCTCTTAGATAGGGACAGTTTTAGGGCGTTCAGCCCGATCTGGCTGCGGGAGTTGCTTCCGCAATTCGTCCAGTTCCTTGGCTTGATTTTTCGCAAGCTCAACCAGCTGAGCGATTTGAACATTCTGCGCTGCGACTTGTTCGGCGACTTTGCCAGTATCCTTCGCAGCGAGAAGCCAAGCCTTAGCCTTTTGCTTCAGAGCAACAGCACCCATACCGATAGTCGGCAGGTCAGAATCCGGCAGATCAGCCAAATCCTCGACAGTGCGAATGCCGTTCTTCAGCAAATCCTTCAGCGCAGCGGGGTTGATAACCGGCCATGTCTTCAGCGGAGTGCCGGTAGTCGGTAGTTCTTCGCCTTCGAGGAAAGCTTTATACAGCGCAGAAAAATGAGTCGCCCATTCTTGGGGGATTTCCTGCTTTCGGGCCTTCAGTTTCATTTCCTCCAGCCAAGGACCGGCTTCCTTGTGCAGATCATCCTTCGAGCCAGGGCGCGTGATAATCGCGAAGTCCACATCCATCGAGGAATATTGACCACTTTCGAGGCTCTTGCTACGATCCTCGACCGCACGGCGCTCAAAAGTTACATACGGAGGGCGATTGTTGTCCACAGTCGACATGAGAAATCCTTGGGGTATTTATCAAGAAAGAAAAGGGGGAGAGTTTCCCCTCCCCCGGGTCAGATTAGGTAATCTGGCCTTGGAACACCGGACGGTCGATCTGGCAGATACCATAACCGGTATTCGTCAGAGTAACCGTGACAGTACCGGAGGCGGTTGCAACAACCGGCGTGCCGATGGCGGAGCCGATAATCACATCCGTACCGTTCGTGTCAATCGAGGAAATAACCGAGCTGGCGGGAACGCCAGTACCGGAAATCGCCTGACCCACATACATACCTGCGACCGAGGGGAAACGAACCTTCGAGGAACCAGTACGGGTAGTACCGGCTCGGGTGAAAGTCGAAGCGCCAGCGATCAGGCAGCGAGCATTCAGAATCTGAACACCTGCGGCAGCGGTGGGGGTGGCTTTACCAGCCGTACCACCATAAACGTTACCGGTCGTTGCCGCGACGGAATACTGGACCGGGCACACGCCTGCGCGGAGTACCCAACCATACTGTTCCGTCGTGCTGCCAATTTGGAAATTGGTCAGCGTGACATAAACCGGGCGGCCGGTATTGGCCTCAGAGGCAGCCGTGGCGCTGATACGGAAGTTCTTATCCAGAACCACAATCGTACCAGGGGTGATAACGGCAGCGCCGTTACTCGACACGTACATGACTTCGCAAGCGCCCCAATTGGCGACGTTTGCAGTAGTGTCATAATCCGTGCCCACAGCCCCGAACGGGGTGCCCAGAGCCATTTCCTTAACGTCGTCAGACAACGAAAAGTCCAGCAGCTTCGGGCCGACAGCATCAACAATAGCGAGACGCATGATGTAACTCCTATTAAGCCTTCACGATACCCTGGAGGGCACGATTCGAGCAGACCATATTGCCCATCCACAGGATCGGCACAATGACGGCATCTTGGTTATAAGGCTTGGCCTCATCCATGACAGTCATATTAGCTTCCGAGTGGGTCACCATTTCGATGTAGTTCGTGTTAAGGAAATACATCCGGGAAGCCGCCATACCGGAAACGCCGTCGAAGATCACGGGGATGCCGTGATATTGCAGCGACATGAAACCGGCATTTGCGGAATCCTGATCGACGTAGCGCTTGTTGGAGACAAGGCCACCCTCGAAGAATTGGTAATAGTCATTCGAGGCAACGATCAGATCGGGCTTGTCGTTATTACGAGTCAGCTCGATCAACAGCGGGAGCATCAGAGACTCCATCACGCCTTGGGTAGCGGAGGGAACAATCGCGCCGCCACCCTGGATCGGGGCCGCTGCGGACTGAACCTTATTCTGCCAGAAAGCCCAAGTACCGGCATTGATGCCGCCGACAGTGTTGGTCGGAGTATCAGCCACCAGCTTTTGCAGACCGTCGATTTGGTTGGTCAGCGAACCGTCCGCATACATATCCGCCGAGAAGTTATTCCCGAAGGTGTTGATAGCGTTCTTGATTCGAGACTTCGCCAGATTCGCCAGACGCTGCGGGCCGGCATTCACGCGGAGTTCATAGCCGCTGGAAACGACGTTGATCGCGATTTGGCGCCAGTTAAATTCCGCAGCCGTGAACACGTCACTTTGCGAAACGTTCAGAACGTCAAAACCGGAGTATCGCTGGTAAGTGCCGTTAGCAGCGTATTCCAGCGGCTGAACGATACTATAACCACCCGACTCCGAGCGAGTCTTGCCCTTTTTCGCCATCTTGCGATAGAGAGCATTGTGATTCGAGAAGTTGTCCGTGATTTCCTTGGAGTGATTCCGGAAAGTCGTGGAAACAATCTCGGTGAAGATTGCATTCGGGGAAGCCATAAAGGACTCCTATTAGTGCTTGTAATGAGCAGAAACAATGGCGTCGATGGTATCGTCGATAGTACCAGACTTCGGGGTGCGTCGGTTGGTAGAATCCACGGTATCGACATTTACGAATTGACCTTTTTTGTCCCGCTGTACCGAAGGCTTATTAACCGCTTGCTGTTTGGCAAGGATTTTAGCACGAACCGTCGGATTGGCATAACAAGCAAGTTCATAGGCGCTAGCGAGGTCAGGCGCAGCACCCGTTTGGAGAAGGTGAAGGATGTTGTCCTCAACTTCGGAATAGAATTCATTTTTCGGATCGGTGGCGAATGCTTCGACAGTTTTTAGCTGTGCGGCAACGCCATCATCGTAGGCTTTTTGCTGATTCGCAGTGAAACCGGCTTTGAGGTCGTTGACCGTCTTGCGGAGCTGGTTCAGTTCGGCGATTAGCGCAGGGTCCGGTCCAGCGGGTTGGCTGCCATCAGCCGGAGCAGAAGACGCATCCAGGCTAATACCGTAATCCCGGAGGAGATTCTTCACCATCTGCTGTTTCTGATACACCGGAACATCCGGGCTCAGGAATTGCAGGTGGGTATTCATCAGACCCTGAAGCAGCTGAACGGGGTTAACGTCAGGGTGCTGCTGGAGAAGAGGGGCGAAAGGCTGAATCAGATTTCCCCATTGCTGGGCCCCTTGGCTGTATTGCTGAATCCCGCGCATCATATCGGCTTCGCGGGCGTAGACATACTCATGCAAAGCAGGATCGGCTTTTTCCCATAGCGGGGCCATATCCTTTTTCCAAGACTTCGGAAGGGGCTTTACTTGGGAATTCTGGCCAGGGACAATTTCCCCTTCGGGCTTCGACTCAGGCGGCGTTTCAGCAGCGGCGACGGGCTTTACCTCGCCATTTTCCCCATCCCCCGGGGTTTCTTGCACTTCCGGGGTATTCGAGAACAGGCTATCGCCAATTTCACCAGCAACATCAGCGGCGAAAGTATCCGGGTAACTCGATTCTTCTTCAGGGAACGGCATGTTTAGCTTTCGATTAGACCTTTATTAACTAATTGGGTAACCGTCGCATCGACGGCAGCAGCTACAGGGGCAAAATCTTTCTCGGCTTTCTCAGCCTTATTCCGGGCAATATCTTGTTCTAGGCCAGGTTCGTGAAGAATAGCGCCTGAGCGCTTTAGGTCTTCTCGCTGTTGCTCTCGGGTTTCGATGTATTTACCGGTGCCAGGGGAAATGTAGGCTTCAATCCCCCGCATAACAGCAGGGGCGCACATTACCCGTTCGTAGGTTCCGCTGCAAGAGCAAACGGGAAGATTATCATATTCCGACATTTTGCGGAATATATCATCGGTCTTCCCGCAGGCTTTGCACTTAATCCGATACACTGGCACTTTTTGGTTCCTTAGCCGGGAGTTTAGTGCGTTGTTGCTGTAAGCGCAAGGTCGCCGCTTGAATGTCAAGGCCAAGTTTTTGTTTGTCGGCCTCGATTTTAGCAATTTCGTACTCAGTTTTAGCTTTGAGGATAGCGGTTTTTGCAGCGATTTCCTGCATTTTGTACTGAGCTTCGGCAGCGGCTGCTTGCTGTTCTTCGGGAGTCGGGCCTTTATTCTCCGGTGGGGGAGTCGGTGGAGGCTCGATTTTCCCGATAACATCAGCAACGTCAACACCGAATTTGAAGCGTTGGCAAACGGCCATAAGGATGGCTTTAGCGGCCTCAAGGCCAGAGGGGCCAATGCTAGATAGCCCCTGCAACCCCGGGAGAAGCTGGCCCATCGCCGCCATAAATTCCGAAACTTCAGCCTTATCCTGGGCAGTATCCAAATCTACCGTCGAAGAGGTTTGGATATTGATGGTATAAGTCCGATTCATGTCGGATTTAATACGCCCCAGCACCTGTTCAATCGAGGGAGATTGCAGAAGCTCGATTTGCTTCGGATCGGGCTTCGGAGGGGGAGTACCCGGCGGCAACGTAGCAAGCTGCTGCTGCATCTGCATTTTCGCCTGAGCCTTTTCCTGCTCAGTCGGAATTGCCATTTGAGCAATCTCCAACCACCGCTGCGGCGGAACATGATCGGCAGAACAATCAATGGTCATGCGGAAAAGATCGCGGGCATAATCCGCCACGATCTTTTGCATCCTGCGGAGACGAACCGTTCCCCATTTATTCTTCAGGTCTTGGGCAGTAGCCGTTTCCGAGGCGACAGAGGAACCCCGAATAATATCACTAATACCGGTCAGTTCGTAGATTACCTGTTTCGTCGCTTCTCGGGCTTTATAGAGTTCCTGAGCAACGGTGATTAGCTTTTCAATGGGGAGCAGCCAGATATGCTTATCGAAACCACCAGATTGAGCAAGCAGCCCCGCTTCCTCGGCTTTAATGAGCTTGTTATCGCTATCATCATCGGTGAGAAGTTTGGCAAGGTCATCCCCGAGCAGGCCGTTATACGCACCACGGACCTTAATCGCTGCGATAACCTTCTGCAACCGGACAGAAACGCGGTTCAGCTCTTCGGCTTGGTTGCGATAATACGCATACAGCGGCACAGGCTGGAGTTTTCCAGGCTTCATCGTCAGCAGCAACGGGCCAGGAGTCGGGAAAAAGTTTTCCAGACCCAGCGGATCATCGGCGCTTTTGATTAGCTTTTTCGACCACTCTTCGCAGAGGAAATAGACTTTTCCCGAAGCTTTATCCCAGACTTCGTAGACGCAGCAATCGTCTTTATCGTCTTCAGCTTCGCTGGAGGGGGTGTATTCCGACTGTTGCTCCAAGGGAATATCAAACTGCTTAAACAACTGATCCCGCTTCATCGGATGGACGAAAGCCGCCCAGGGGACTTTTGACCAACGAGAGGCCTTTCCCCAAACTAGGGTTTTGAAGTGCCCTGATTCGTAAGTAATCGGAAAAGACCGGTCTTCGATATAGCGGATTCGAACATAGCCCAAACCCGGAACAAGGGAAGATAGAACACAATCCTGCATGGCGTTATCGAAGCAATCCCCGCCCGGAGAGGCCGGGTCAGCGCCGACTGTTAGATATTTCTCGATAAGCTGCGGAAGGGGTTTTACGTTCTGCTCACGGAAACGACTGCGAACGTCCGGCTTCGGGGTTGAGCTATACAGACTCGGCAGCAATACCTCAGTATTGGAGTAGAGAATGTTATACGGAATCTCAGCCGTAGGAGCGACCTTCGCATCCCCACCGTAGATTTCAGAAATACTCTCCGCTTCCTTCCACCAGCCTTTGGTGAATTCCTGCTCCCGCTCTTTTACCGCGTCGAGCAGTTTCAGGGCGTAGATAGTCGCTTCCGCAACGCGCTGGGCGTCATCGGGCTCTTGTGCTTCCGGTTTAATACCGACTTCTTCCGCTGGCATTTCGTTCCATCCTACGTTGGATTAATTCGTTGATCGTTGGCAGTGCGCGGGCGTTTTGGAGGTTTAGGTTATTGGGTTTTCGCTCCACCCGCATGTAAGGCCGGGACATAATCGCATATCGCGTTTCGTCCCCGGCATGGTCTTCTGCATCGGTATCGAGGTCTTCAGCGTTTTTCTCGTCATGCTGAAGATATGGCAGAGTTCTGATGGTATTCTCGCAGGACTCATGGAAGATGAGAAGGGTTGAAGTTAGATCGTCACCAGCGGCTAGGCGCTTACGCATTTGTTCCCAGCCAGGTTGACGGGCATTATCCCCTCTGAACCAAGAGCACCCTTCAACAAGCATCATTTCAGCGATTGAGGGGCCGCCGTTATTAGCGAAGATCGAGGGGTCAGCCACACCGTAGGAGGGTTTTAGATCAACCTCACGCTTGAGAATACCTTGCCCTACCATATTCGCCGACATTTTTAGTCCGACATTGGGTTTGCCTGTCCAACCGTACCATTCTTGGTATTTGATAATCGCATGCTTCGCGAAACCAAAGGTGCCGTCAGAAACCGCATACCAACCCACGCTGAAGGGTTTAGCCGAACCCCAGTCTAGGGCGCGGAATCGGGTAATATGCGGAGGTAGGATCAGGCGACCGCGGTAGATATGCTTATTCTCATCGAACTCGGAGAAGAATGTGCCATCAACGCCGTCCCAATTGCCCTCAAGCCAGGCTTTAACGAGGGTTTCAGAACCCGTCTGGCGCAAGCGGAGGATATACGTCGGATCGTTCTCAAGCAGCTTTGGATTATCCTGCAAACGAGCAGGAATAAACACCCGCTCAATTGCCGCCATTGTGAGGGTGCCGTCAGGCATAACGACTTCTTCTTCCTCACGAATAACTTGGTAGCCTTTCGGATTCGGGTTGATATAGCGATCCTTCACCCAATGATGCCCAGGACCGCCAGGGTTTCCGGTCAGGCGCATTCCGCAGGGAACACCCGCAGCCGAGCGAAGAGTGCCCTTCAGCATGTTAATAGGATCGGGAAAAGGGAAATTCGTCACTTCCTCGACATAAATCCGGGTATATTCGTGGCCCTGGTATTCTTCAGCATCCTCATTCGACTCAAGATAGGCGAATTTTAGAATAGCCCCGTTCGGCATGTGGAGTTCTTTTTTCTGCTCAAACCACTTTGCGCCGACTTTTGCGCCATAGCGCTTGAAACGCTTGATAACGTCGATAAGCTGAGTTAGTTTCCGACGGACAAAGAGGCCAGAGGCCATTTCCCCATACTGTCCGGCGTGGGAAAACCAATCACCAATAGATGCTTCAGTTTTCCCGCCTCCCCGCGCACCACCATAGAATACCTCAAAAATCGGGCATGTTACGAGGTCGGTTTGAGGCCCAGGCTGCGGCTCCCAAATAACGGTCGGGGAAAGACTCATGATTTTTGCAAAATAAACACACCAGGAAAAGCCTCGACTGGGAGGGGGAAATCGGGGATTATGCTTAGACGCTCAACGGGAATGGGGTAGAAGAGGTAAAAACTCTTCGCCGCGAATTCGTCAATTATTTCAAAGGACGGAGAATCGTAGAAAAAGGATTCGTTAAACGCCTCGGAACCTTCAAAGAGGTCGTTTATTAGCAGCATGCCGCCGGGGAGAAGGCAGCGATTAGCGACGGCAAGAGCTTGTTTCGGATCGACATGGCCCAGGACATAGGCAAGGATGACGCAGTTATATTCTGGGTAAGCCTCGAACTCCTGGAGGTCTTGGCAGACTCTTTCCCCTTCGCAAAGGCAAAGATTGAGCTGTTCGCGGGAGTTATTCACCAAGGTAAACTGAAGATCAGGCCGGAGCTTTTTCCAATGAGCCTCCATCCCGCCAACCCCGCAACCAAGGGAAAGAACTTTGGCATTTTCCGGAAGATTCAGCGCGTCCAGAAGAATCTTTGCATGCTCGGCTTCGGATTCTCCGTATTGGTAAATCTGAAGCGTCGTTTTCCCCTGGGCCATGAGCATTTTTGTGGTTAGCTCAACAAGGCTCGGATCGGAATAAAGAGGGTGGTTTTTCATAGATGGAGGGAAATTGGGAAGTTAAGGCGATTACCCTTTTTCGCGCCACCGACAACGGGGGCATAGGCTCCGCCGCCGGTATTGGAGAGGGTTACTACGGAAAGAGAGCCGCCGGCTGAGACGTTTCTAACTCCAGAGGCGCCGCCGCCAGTGCGGGATAAGGTCACAGTGTAGGTTGAGCCGCCTGCGGAAGCACTACCAGAGGCAGAAGCCCCACCGCCAGAACGAGACAAGGTGACAGTATAAAGCGAACCGCCACCAGAAACATTGCTAATACCCGAAGCACCCCCACCTGTCCGGCTGAGAGTAACGGTAGAGGTAGACCCACCAGCAGACGCACCACTAGAACCACCGGCAAGAGTTACAAGATGCTTTGCGTTCTGGAAAATTTGGTAGGGATTGTCGCTATGTTGGCGAATTTCATCATCGCTAAGAGCCCGATTCCATGCACGGGCAAAAGCCACCCGGCCTTTATGCGAAGCAGTGGAAGAATTACCTGCGGAACCCACCGCAGTATAACGGGAAGGACTTTGGAGGATATTAAGAGCAGCACTAGCCGTTGTCTGACCTACTTGCACCTTATCGCGGAAAAGGGTAAGAACTACTCCTTGCCTTCGCCCGGTCCAGGTATGAAACTGTCCATCAAGAATCGAGGTAACCTCAATGCTGTCCGCGCCAGAACCAGAATTAGGGTAGGTAAAAAAGGTAAAACTACCCGACTGATCCCCACCGCCTGCGGAGCCATTGGCGAAAAAAGCGACTTGGGTAAAAGGGGAACCTCCGGCATCATTCTTCTGAGCGAAGATATGTTCAAGAGTACCAGCTGAAAAATCCTGGCTTCGGACGGAGATTGTAAAATCCCCAGTTCCCGAGCCATTACTGGTTGTGATAAACTGCTGCGGCCATTCAGTGTTGATTTGCCCAGTAAAGTTTGAGCCAATTCGCTCATTAGGGCCGGAAATAACCTGGGTATTGACCGTTGAAGCAGGAATCCCCGAAATAAACTCCCTCCGATGGGCGAACGCCTCCCACATGAAACAGAGCCCTTTGATTAAAGAGTTGTTTCGATCCAGGCCAACGGCTTGTTGGGGTTGCCGCCAACGCTTCGGAGCCCAATGAGCGGGTTTAATCGCCATGATTAGGTGTAGTAGAACTCGCGATAAGTTGCGGTTACAGTAGCGCCGAGAGTTACGCCGGTGTCATTTACCAGAACGATACCCCATTTCGCAGGGATACAGCCGAAGGCACCGGTAATCTCGAAGACTTGGCGAACAGTAACAGCGACAGCACCTTGATTCATTTGGAGAGTGCCGATATAGGTAAGATTCGTCGGATTGCCGATTGCAGTCAGGGCTTTATCCGTACCATCGACGTTATCCGTGGTGGAGCTATTGCCGCTGTAGTTTGTGCCATCCTCAGATTTATAGCCATAGACAATAACCTGCTTATTACCCGTTGGGGCACTGGAGGTAGTGAGGACATTTACCGTCAGCTCAATACCCGCAGTGTTGTTTGTTGTGGCGGTAGTAACGGCCGCAGAGGACCGATTCGATCCCGCAGTCAGGGAACCTGCGGTAATCGTGATGGAGGTTGATGTACCGAAGGCTAGTGCCATGATTAAGACCCCAAGGCAGTGATGATATCAGAGTTAGTGATGAAACCCTCGACGACGGCAATACCGGGATTCAGGGAATCGGCCTGGCCTGCGACATAGATGGCTTCACCTTTTCGTGCAAAACGTTTACCGACGGAGAGAATATGTGCGGCTTGCTGATTCTGCGCGGCTGAACCGGTGAAGATAGCGGTGATACCAGCCCGGAGATTCGGCAAGGACATATTCGCAACATCGCCCATGAACATTTGGGTCCAGGCATTCTGCTCTGTAACCGATTGCTGTTTATAAGTCGTCCAATTCCAGGTAGTACCCTCGGTGGAAGTCGTGTGATAGATTTCCGCACGGGTAACGGAGGTTTTCCAGATTACCTTCTGACTGAGGGTATTGTAGAAATCGGCCATGACCCCAATTTCCCCGACAGTCCGAGCAGCAACGAAGGCCGGATCGGTTTCGGAGTTAATGGCGGTCTTGAGAATCGTAAAATGTGCGGGATTGGTGAGCATGGAGAATCCTTACGGATTGGCGTAGCGAACGGTGGAGGCGTTGACGACGAAATTACCGGCGACGGAAGAGACGTCAGAGCCGAAATCGTCGAAATAGACAAGCTCGTCAGCGGAAGAAGCGCCACCACGGCGTTTGTAATAAGCGCAGCCTCGGGCGGTAATGGTGGCGGTTGTGAGGGTGAAACCACCGAGGATTAGCTCTTGGCGGTTATTCACTGTATCGTAGGCAGAAACCGTTACCGTAGTAACAGCACCGCCGGCGGTATAACCAGTGCCCGAAACCTCATTCGTTACATCATTCCGGAAATCGTGAGTGTCGAAGTCAGGGGTATAACCCGAAGTGACCAGCATCCCGTAGAAAGTATCGGTATCAAAGTCGATATTCCCCTTCAGGGAATTATTCAACATCGCACCATAGACGCCTGAAGCCATGATTTTTCCTTAGCGGGGGTTATTAATGAGATAAGTGACCCGTTGCTGGATTACCCGGCGCTTTTCCCGGATTTTGTCGATTTCCATGCCGAGGGCGATGTTTTCCGAGGTCAGACGATGGAGTTCTTGCATATCGGCCTCGTGCGGATCTGGGTCGATAGAGGCAGGATCGACAACAAGCGGAATTTCCGCAGAGGCAGCGACTTGTTTCGGGAAACTTTTGAAAAAATCCTTAATTTTCTGGGGAAACATAGACGACTCCTGTTCCAGCGGGGGTAATGAAGGCGATTTTATTACCGATGGCGATGGGGCCAGCTCGGTACATTAGACCAGAGGGGATGAATTGGTCCGTTCCGTCAGCAACTGCGGTGGGGTTTGGCCCCTGGCGGCAAAAGCAATCGACGGTGGAATACACATTCACGTAGACCGGGGCCGGGGCAGTAAAGGCGGCGGATTGAGTATTACCCGTGCCGATAGTCAGCTTCAGGCAATTACCCCCAGTCGAAATCGGAATGAGGTTGGAGATTGGATAAGCCATGAGATTTTCCTAGGATTAGGGCTTAACCCCGGGGTACTTCTTCGACTAAAGGAACAGCCCCCCGGGGGTCGGAGCGATTAGCGAGCCATTGCTGGGCGTTTTGGGCCGGGGCCGGGATTTGCATTACGTAGAGGTTCGTCTGTGGGGCCGGGGTCTGGGAAGCCTTTGGCGCGACGGCGAGTTTCGCGATAGAAACAAGATCGGCGGTTTTAATTGCGCCAGAGGTAGGGGAATCCAGGCGCTCGATAATCCGGTCCATAGCGCGGGAGGCTGCGCCGTCAACTTTCTCTTGGATCGTTGCCCGCATTACCGGATCGACGATTTCCGCCTTTCGTTCTTGCAGCCGTTCCTGGAAAGCATCGGAATTCACGCAAATCGAAACCCAAGCCGCAGAAAAGCCAAAAATCCTCCCCAGCTCATTCTGGGAAATAGCGGGATTCAGCAAAATCTCGTCAATCATCGCGTCATGGGTATAACGCACCTTCGCAATTTCCGGCATATCGGCCTCCTACCCCCGAACTCTAGCCCTTATCTCCCCTCTAGTCAATAGTCCTCTTGAAAGTGGGCCTAATTCACTGTCACTGTATAGCCAGGCTAAACCCCCACCCCCTCAGATCGCGAATCGGGGTATACCCGGGGGGTCAGAGTATAGGGGGAAACCCGGATAATCCTTGAGGGTAGTATCGGAATGGAGCAGGCTACCCAGGGGAGAAGGGGATAATAGAGGGGAAAGGGAAAGGCCCAGGCGGGTATAAGGGCAGGGAAGGGGAGAATATCTAGGGGAGAGTATTGCAGGCAGGGGGCAGGGTTCTAACAGCCTCTATTGCATTGCGAGGGGTGGAATATTGGAGGGGGAAACTCCCCATATTGCCCCCATAACAGCCGATAACTCCATAACGAGAGGTTTGTGACCCTTTTCCTGCTTCGTGTGCGTACCTGAGTGGTGATAGTCTTTCTCTCTTAATTTTTTTTTTACAATAGAGAGAAGCTAAGAGAGGAAAAGGGAGGGGGGGGGGGGGCCCGGTTTGCGGATAATGACCAACTGGGG
>Ga0164309_10000152_pt1 | contig 41803 bp, 28 predicted proteins | sample Whisoiple_247_MG_FD_109984 | JGI IMG/M metagenome (GOLD analysis project Ga0164309, IMG submission 109984) | Soil microbial communities amended with fresh organic matter from upstate New York, USA - Whitman soil sample_247_MG | ecosystem: Environmental > Terrestrial > Soil > Unclassified >... | reverse complement strand
GGCGCGTGCTCCTCGCCGAACAAGACAGACGGCACGACCTGCAACGACGGCAACGCCTGCACCCAAACTGATACGTGTCAGAGCGGCACCTGCGGCGGCAGCAATCCGGTGGTCTGCAACCCGGTGGATCAATGCCACGATGCGGGCACGTGCTCTCCGGCAACCGGGACGTGTTCTTCGCCCCCCAAGACGAACGGCTCCGCCTGTTCCGACAATGACGCATGCACGCAGAGCGATAGCTGCCAAAGCGGATCCTGCGTCGGGTCGAACCCCGTCGTGTGTTCAGCCGTCGACCAGTGCCACGCCGCGGGCGTGTGCTCGCCAGCGAGTGGCAGTTGCTCGACACCGAATTTGCCCGACGGAAGTGCTTGCAACGACGGCAATGGCTGCACCCAAGCGGACTCTTGCTCGAGTGGCGTCTGTACGGGTTCGAATCCGGTGCTGTGCACGGCACTCGATCAGTGCCACAGCGCCGGCACCTGCTCGCCCGCGACCGGAGTCTGCACTCAGCCGGCAAAGATCGACGGAACCGGCTGCAATGACGGTGATGGCTGCACCCAGGCCGACATCTGCCAGAGCGGGACTTGCACTGCGGGTCCGAGCGTCGTGTGCGCGACGCCCGACAAGCCCGTCTGCTCTTCGCCGAGCGGCGTTTGCGGGTGTAACGTCAAGTCCGACTGCCTCGCAGCGGCGCCGGTGTGTGACGTCTCGACTCACACTTGTTTCGGTTGTCTCGTCGATTCAGATTGCAGCGCCACTCAGTTCTGCAACTCGGAGACCAGGACCTGCTCGGAGAAGCTGCCGAACGCGGCGCAAGTCCCGAGCCTCGTGGGTCACACCCCCGCGCTGAATGGCACCTGCAACGCGGGAGTCGCGGTCGCCGTGTGCAGCAGCGCCGTGTGCGACACGCTAGACAACGCGTGCGGCTATCCGAACGGCAGCGGCTCATGCACGATCAGCAATGGCTCCGTCGTGTGCCGCACGGCCGTGTGCGACGGCAACGACGGCAAGTGCGGCTATGCGGATGGTGATGGGCCGTGCAACGCGACGAACGCCGCCACGGTTTGCCGCTCTGGAGTTTGCTCCGTGTCAGGCGTGTGCCAAGCCCCAGCCGCGTGCACCGTCGACGGCGACTGCGCCTCGACCCAATTCTGCAATACGGAGACAAAGGTCTGCACCGCGAAATTGCCGAATGCCACCGCGGTCCCGACGATCAATGGCCATTCGCCGGTGTTGGACGGCACGTGCAATGCGTCGGTCGGCACGGCCGTTTGCATCACCGCAGCCTGCGACGACACGGACGATCGTTGTGGATACAAGAACGGTCACGGCTCCTGCCTACCGACCTCCAAGGAGCAGTGCCGTAGCGATGCTTGTGACGCAAACGACCATCAGTGCGGCTATGCGGATGGGGACGGGCCGTGCACGGCGCAAGACGCGGCCACGGTGTGTCGCTCCGGCGTCTGCTCGGTGAGTGGAGTTTGTCAAAAGGCAGGCTCCTGCACCGTGGATGGCGACTGCGCTTCGACGCAATTCTGCGACTCCGTCGCGCACCTGTGCACGGCCAAGCTCTCGAATGCGACGCACATCCCCGACCTGGCCGGGCACGATCCAGTCTTGGACGGTTCTTGCACTGATCCGGTCGCAAAAGCAGTCTGCAGCAGCGCAGTTTGTGACACGTCGGACAACGCTTGCGGTTTCGCCAACGGCACGGGCCCCTGCTTGGACACGAATGCGACCGTCGTTTGCCGGAGCAGCGTGTGCGATGCCAGTGACGGAAAGTGCGGCTTCGCCAATGACAGCGGCCCATGCACGAAGTTCAACGCCGCAACCACCTGTCGCTCTGGGGTGTGCTCGATCAGCGGCGTTTGCCAAGCCGCTGGCTCGTGCACCGTGGACGGCGACTGCGAGTCGACCCAGTTCTGCAATACGGAAACACGGCTGTGTGTGCCGAAGCTCGCGAACGGCGCGCAGGTCCCGACTATCGCCAAGCATGATCCGGCACTCGATGGCTCATGCACTGAGCTCGTCGCGGTCGCGGTGTGCATCAGTGAAGCGTGTGACACGGGCGACAATCGCTGCGGCTATGCCAACGGTGACGGGCAATGCACCCAAAGCGATGCAGCTACGCTGTGCCGAACGGGCGTGTGCGACAGTGGCGATGGCAAGTGCGGCTACGCCGATGGCAGCGGCCCTTGTGCGACGGATTCGGTCTGCCGCTCGCTGTCCTGCTCCGTGAGCGGAGTGTGCCAACCCGCCGGAGCCTGCACGGTCGACGGCGACTGCAGCGCGCTCCAGTTCTGCAATTCCGAAACGCGGAAGTGCGTGCAAAAACTGAGCAACGGCGTCGCGCTGCCGACCATCGCGGGGCACACTCCACCACTCACGGGAATGTGCAACGAACCCGCTTCGCTCGCGGTGTGTTTGAGCGCAGTGTGTGATCCGGCGGACAACGCTTGCGGCTACGCGAACGGAGTCGGCCCTTGCATGGTGGTCAATCAGGAAACCGTGTGCCGCAGTGGGGTTTGTGATCCCCTAGACGCGAAGTGCGGCTACGCCAACGGCAGTGGACCATGCACGAAACAAGACGCGGCGACGACCTGTCGCTCGGGAGCGTGCTCGGGCACCGGGGTGTGCGAGCCAGTTCACCAATGCAGCGTCGACGGCGATTGTGCCGCCACCCAGTTCTGCAATACGGAGAGCGGCAATTGCACCGCCAAGTTGCCGAACGGTACTGCGCTGCCCCAGATCCCCGGTCATCAGCCGGAACTCACTGGGCATTGCAGCGCCGAAGTGGCAGCCGTCGTGTGCATCAGCGCCGTGTGCGACACCGCGGACGACGCTTGTGGCTACTCGAACGGCCATGGTCCGTGCACGACGAGCAATGCGAGCGAAGTGTGTCGCACCGGCTTCTGCGACGGCGAGGACAATCTGTGCGGGTATGCGGACGGCAATGGCCCCTGCTCCGAAGCCAATGCCCCACAGAGTTGCCGCTCGCAAACCTGCTCAGAAACGGCCAAACTATGCCGCCCCGCCACGGGGTGCGTCGTGGACGCAGACTGCAGCCATTCGGATTTCTGCGACACCGAACGACTCGCTTGCACGCCCAAGCTGAAGAATGGCAAACCCATTCCGACGGTCGCGGGGCACACGCCAGCGCTCACCGGCCAGTGCAATGACGCGGTCGGCAAAGTAGTCTGCGTCAGCGCCGTGTGCGACGCCACGGACGACCTGTGCGGGCTTCCGGACGGTGCGGGACCGTGCAGCAGTGAAAGCCCGGCTGCGTGTCGCTCAGGCGTCTGCACTGACGGGCTGTGCGGCCCGCAGGCAGAAACGCCGGACGCTGGTGGCGAGGCAGGCAGTGGCCCGACTCCGGATGCCGGTAGCGAAGCAGGCGGCAGCGCAACTCCACCCGGCGAAGGCCAGCAGCTGCGTGGCGGAGGGTGCGCTTGCACCGCGGCCGGCCAAAACGCCGAGAACGCGCGCAAGACGTGGGCCATTCTCCTGCTGAGTGTCGCCATCGCTGCATGGCGTCGACGTCGGCCGGCGCGGGCTGCGTGAGTCGGAAACGTAGCGAAACTCGAAGCTCGAATTGCGGTTCGTCAAACCACGGAACGAGAGAGAAACTGGGATGCGAAACAGAGTGGGATTGGGCAAAATCGCATTTGCGCTCGCCTTCAGCGCGGCCCCGGTGGCTCACGCCGAGGGCGACGGGCTTGCGCTGAATCACTACTCGCCCGCCGAACGAGGCAGCGATTGGTTCCAGCTCGAGTCATTGGACCTGCGCGGTCGATTGCGACCGGCGATCGGGCTCACGATCGATGCGGCAGACGACCCACTGATCGTCACGGACTCGTCTGAAAATGAGGTGAGCGAGTTGGTGAGTGCGCAAGTGTACGCACACCTCGGTGCAAGCTTGGTCCTCGCCGATCGCTTGCGATTCGGTTTGAATCTTCCGGTGCAACTTTGGGCCGATGGCGAACCCACGGTGATTGGCGGCGTGCCATACAGCCCTCCAGCGCACGCGACCGCGCTGGGCGATCTGCGGTTCGGAGCCGATCTGCGCCTCTTTGGCCGCTATGGTGGGGTAGCCACTCTGGCCGTCGGTGCGCAAGTGTTCCTGCCCACCGGAGAGACGGAATCGTACGCGGGCTACGGCCATACCCGAGTCGCACCGCGCACGCTGTTCGCGGGCGAGGCCGGCCCATTCCTGTACGCGGCACGACTCGGAATGCTGCTCGCGCAATCGCGTGCCTATGGCGGCAGCGAACTCGGCAATCATTTCGAATTCGGTGGCGCATTCGGCATGCGTTTCTTGGAGCGCAAGCTGGTGATCGGCCCCGAGCTCTTCGGCAGCACGGTGATCTCCAACGGCGTCGCGTTCACTCAGCAAGCCACTCCGCTCGAGGGCTTGTTCGGAGCGCACTACACGGTAGCTCCTGCCTTTCGGATCGGAGCCGCCGTTTCTGGCGGTCTCACAGCTGGTTTCGGTACGCCGCTCATCCGCGGTCTGCTCTCCGTGGACTGGGCGCCTGCGTTCGAGGCACGTCCGCCGAGTGACCGCGACGGCGACCAAGTATTGGATATACACGACGCATGTCCCGATATCCCCGGCGACCGCACGTCGAGCCCGGCCACGAATGGCTGTCCACCTCCCCCGCCCGATCGCGACGGAGACGGCGTTTCGGATACGACGGACGCCTGTCCCGACGTCGCGGGCATCCCCTCAGCCGATCCGACGCGCAACGGCTGCCCCCCCGATCTGCCGTGTCCCGGTGTACCAGGTCCGAAGTCCTCTGATCCACGCCTCAGTCACTGTCTGACCGACGAAGACCGAGACGGAATCCTGGACCCGGTCGACGCATGCCCCCTGGTGCCCGGTCGCTACACCCAGGACGCGAAGACCAACGGCTGCCCGGAACCAGATACCGATGGCGACAGCATCCTCGACAGCAAGGACGCCTGCCCCGAAGTGAGCGGCCCTGCGAACGACGACCCCAAGCGCAACGGTTGCCCAGCAGCCACCGTACAAGGCGATCAGATCGTGATCCTGGACTCAATCCAGTTCAAGACTGGACGCGCTGAGCTCGCGGACGATGCGAGCAGCGAGCAGGTCTTGCAGGCGGTCTTGACGATCTTGACGCAACACCCGGAAATCACGCTACTGCATGTCGAAGGGCACACCGACAATCACGGAGCCGCCGCGATGAACCGCCAACTGAGCGCCAAACGCGCGGCCACCGTGGTCAGTTGGCTCGTGTCCCATGGTGTTGACTCGAAGCGCTTGGCCAGCGCCGGTTTCGGCGCGGACCGACCAATCGACAGCAACAAGACCGAAGAAGGCCGCAAGCGCAACCGTCGCGTCGAGTTTCACATCGAGCGACCGCACACGGACTAAGAACGTCCCACGTTCATACTATATCTCGCACGCCGCGTGCGGAATACACTGCTGGACCACCAAGGGTTCAACCAGGGAGAGCTTCAATGCCGGCGACCAAAATCATGGTAGTTCGTCACGCCGAGAAACCCGCCGTCTACAACGGCAGCAGCTACACCGGAGTCAATGCAACGGGCGCGAGCGATCCGGAGTCGCTGGTCACCCTCGGCTGGGAGCGGGCCGGCGCGCTCGCCGCGCTTTTCGCGCCTGCGAGGGGAAGTTTGCAAAGCCCGCTGCTGGCCACCCCTGCGTCGCTCTTCGCCTCCGATCCCAGCAAGAGTTCGGATCCAGACGACGCCGGCGACTCCGGGCCAAGCCAGCGGCCATACCAAACCATCTCAGCGCTCGCCGCCAAGTTGGGAATCACCATCGATACGACCTTCAAGAAGAAGAAGTTCGCGCACATGGTGACCGCGGCCCTCGCTGCGCCGGGCACTGTTCTCGTCTCGTGGCAGCACGAGGACATTCCCAGCCTTGGTACGGAGATCCTGAAGCAGACTGGCACCACGCAACTCACGCTCCCGAGCAAATGGCCAGGCGCGCGCTACGATTTGGTCTGGGTCTTCGACAGGCCGACGGGATCGGGCCCCATCGTCGCCTTCAATCAAGTACCGCAGTTGCTGCTCGCCGGCGATCTCGACAGCATCCTTCCCGTCCCGCCGTTGGGGTGAGCAGCGCGACAAAATCACAACGGCGGCTGATTGCGCAGCCGCCGTTGCGAGTGGACACGAGTGAACTAGTTCCCCAGCAGTTGGACGCTGCTCACGCAGAAATTGAACTGCGTGATGCCGCTCGCGGAACTCGGGATTTGGAACTGGATCGACTCGATGTTCGTCGCGTCGACCACAGCGCCACCCGTGCCACTGAAGCAACTGAGCGTCACCGAGCCAAAGGTTACCGTTTGCGCGCTGTTGGCTGACACGCCCGTGAGCTTGGAGCAATACGTGGTGGTGTCGGCCGCACCGTGCGCCTTGACGTTGAGCTGCAGTGACGAGGGCACTTGGCTACCCGTGAGGGTGAAGCGGAAGCCGTTGATGCCCTTGGCCGTCGCATTCCACGCATTCGCGGGCATGCCGCTGGCGCCACCGGCACCGCCGGCACCGCCGGCACCGCCGTTACCCGCGGCTTGATTGGTGTTGAACCCGACAACTGATCCCCAGTTGGCGGAGCTGCTTTGCCCGACATTGCCATAGACGCAAACACTCGCGCCCGCGCTCGGGAACGTGGGCGAGTCGTAGATCGTGGAAGTGCCGTTATCGTGGTAGGTGTACCACTGGCCGTGGACATTGCCGATGTTCGACGGGCCGTCGATGTAGCCGTTCTGCCAGCTCAAGTATGCGCTCGGTGCGCTGCCACCAGTGCCACCGCTGCCACCAGTCGGACCAGTACCGCCTGTCGGACCTGTGCCCCCTGTCGGGCCTGTGCCGCCGGTCGGGCCCGTGCCGCCAGTCGGACCCGTGCCGCCGGTTGGACCTGTGCCACCAGTCGGGCCTGTGCCGCCGGTCGGGCCGCTACCGCCCGTCGGGCTGCTGCCTCCGGTTGCGACGTTGCCGCCGGTCGCGACGTTGCCGCCGGTCGCGACGTTGCCGCCGGTCGCGACGTTGCCGCCGCTTCCGCCAGTCGGCGCACTGCCGCCTTGCGCGCCACCAGAACCACTCTGCGCGCTGCCGGCTGAGCCGCCGCTCGGGCCGCTACCGCCGGTCGCGTTGCTGCCACCCGTGGCCGTGCTGCCGCCGGTCGCGTTGCTGCCGCCAACCTCGCCGCCACCTGCAGCGCCGGGGCTGTCACCACTGTGGCCGCCGACGGCAATGAACCCACCGCTGCCGCCCTTCCCCGCGCCACCACTGGTCTTGCCGCCCTCGCCGGTACCCCCGCTCCCTCCGGGCGCCGGGTTATCCGACCCGCACGCAAAGGTGATGAGGCCCAACGCGGCAACTCCCCCAACCAACAATGAACGCTTCAGACGAACGGACCCAGAACGAACGCGCTGATTCATATTTACCCACCTTCAGCCGCCGCGGCGGCTGCTTCCTTTTGAAATCCAAGAATGACTAAGCCGCTCCACATAACGGCCGCGCGGCGCGGATTCAAGTCCCAAAAAGTAGCGCGTCCCCTCACGCCATCCGTCTTCACCACTTTATTGTCAGCGCGACACCCACCTTGTCCCTCACTCTTGCGCTCTCACTTGAGTGACCTTGCGCTCTCACTTGAGTGACGAACTCGTATTCGGGGGAAGGCGACGCCCCGAGACCTGTCACTCTACCTGTCATTCCAATGCGGAACTCGGCTTTGACTGCGGCTTCCGCAGGAACCTGCGCTGGACGGCGTCGCGCGAGAGGAGCACCGGGAACAACAGAACGTACGGCAAGATCAACAGCCAGTCCTTGGTCGTCAGGGGCACCGGCAGGTCGTGCATCGAGCCGTAGCGCCATCCGCTCCAAATCCAAGCGACGTAACCAGTGAGGCCGAGGATGGGAGCCGCAAGTTGCGTCCAGCGCGCACGCCACGAGGCTTGTTCAAGCTCTGCCAGATTCGCGTGACGTTGCGCTTCACGCGCCTGTCGCACGCGCGTGAGCACCATGCGCTCGAGCGCGGGCTCTTGCGACAGGTACCGTTGAGTGCGGCGCCGGAGCGTCGAGTAACCGACGAAGCCGAGCAGCGACGGGCCGAGGATATACAGAATCCTCACCAGCAATGGATGCTCTCGCGATTCCGAAAGCATTCGAATCGCGGTCAGGCTGCCAATCATCGCGCCGCCGTAGAGCCAAATCGCGCGAGCCACGCGGAAGGTCGCGATCGAGCGCAGAAAGTATTGCCCGCGGCTCGCGACCGACGCTTCGTCGGCGGGTTGGTTTGGCGCACGTAGCGCGGCCAAGATCTCCGGAAACGAGAACGCGGCGAGCATCGTCGCCCCCGAGAGTGCGAGCAAGAACGTACCTTGAAAGACCAGAGTCTTGGCGATTTCGACCAAATCGAGTGAGGGCGGCGCGAGTTCGCGGCGCAGCCAGGTCGTCAAATCGACATTGCCACCTCCGAGGGCCCAATCGAGCACTTCGGTCGTGATCACCGTGGAGAGCAAGACGATCACGAGGAACACCGGCCACACGGATTCCCAGCGCGGGCGCGCGGCGAGCAAGTCATAGCGATCGACGCGGCGCGCGAAGCGCACCTCGGTCGTCAACAGGAACAGATACGCAAACTGGAAGACTAGAATCACGATCAGCGCTTCGGACCACTCCGCGCGCATCTGGCTCGATATGTGACTCACGAGCGCCGCCGAACCGAGCAAGCCACGCGTGGCTTGCAGACTCGCGAGCGCAATCAGCTCGACGATGAACACGAGCTGAAAGAGCGGCGCGAGCGCGGCCGAGAAGGTGCGATGCGCCAGAAATCCCGATACGAACAGCTCTTGCGTCGTTGGCGGGCGAAAAGGATCGGATGCGCGACGGCCCAGGCGAAACAGCGTGGACGTCGCCCACAGCGGATAGCCGACGGCAAGCACGAGCAAGAACCAACCCACGGCATTCACGACTGCGGGGGGGCCGAGCGTGAGCACTTTCGAAATCGATTGGCCAGTGAGGTACCAAACCAAGAACGCGAATAGGACGAGCGCGCCGCCGCTCGACACGATGCTTCCGACGAGCGAGTTGCGTTCGTACTGGCGCGCGATGCCTTCGATGTAGCTCTGCACGTAGACGCGGATTTGCGGAATCGTCAGCGTGCGCTCGGCGGGATCTTTGACCAGAATGCGCAACGTCAGCGCCTCGAGCGCAGCGGGCGTCGACGGCTGAATCCAGCTCGGTGGCGTGGGCTGCTCGGAGATCACGCACTTGACCGTCTCGTGCGGATCGTCGTGCTCGAACGGAACCTGGCCGCACAAGACCTCGTACAGGATCACGCCCAAGGCATAGATGTCGGACCGCCCGTCGATGGGTAGCCCTTGAGCCTGCTCGGGCGACATGTACTCGGGCGTGCCGATCACGGCGCCGTATTGCGTTTGCCAAGCCTTGGACGCGGTGCGCACCGAGGTGACTCCGGGCCGAACCGAGCCCCCCGTGCCCTCGCGGTTCTCGACCTCGGTGATGGCCGTTTCTTCGACGTTGGTGCTGACCGTCGCCGGTTGCGCGGCGTTTGGTCCGAGCAGCTTGGCGATGCCCCAATCCATCACCTGCACTTCGCCGAAGTCCCCGACCATGATGTTGGCGGGCTTGAGATCGCGATGCACCACGCCGCGTGCGTGGGCGTAGTCGATTGCTTGGCAAACTTGCAGGAAAACGTCGAGTAAACGCCGCAAGCCGAACTGAGCGAGCGTCGCCGGATCGTTGTTGCGGCGTCGTTCGAGGATCGTCTCGAGCGATCGGCCCGGGATGAGCTTCATCGAGAAGTAGGCATGCCCGTCGGGCGCGGTGCCGAGGTCGTGCACCGGTACGACGTTCGGGTGCTCGAGCTGTGCGGTGATCTGCGCTTCTTCGGCGAAGCGAGCTAGCTCATCGCGCGGCAGCTCGCTGCGAGGTAGCCTCGTGACCTTGAGCGCCACTTCGCGGCGTAGCTTGGTGTCATAGCCGCGCAAGACCTTGGCCATCGCGCCACTGCCGAGCTCACCTAGTACGCGGATCTTGCCTGCCCAGAGCTCGTTCGCACCGGGCGCAGGGACAGACCTCCGCTCCCCGGAGTTCGGTATGGATGGTGTCTTGCGACCCGACGATGCCGCAGGCTGCGAGTCGTCGGGAAGTGACGAGAAACGGTCGCGCGGTTTCGTCATGTCGTCGGCTGGTATGCCCCCCAATCTAGCAGCACTGTAGCGCCTCCAGTAACCGAAGTGGGCGCCCCGGTCTCGCCCACATTGTCGCCCACACGCATTTGTCGCCTCGATCTGCGTTGGCGTCCGCAGCGATGTCGCGCGATCGCCGGCCTGTTAGCCGGCGATCCGCGCGCGCGTTGTTTGACACCTGGGCGACAGGGCGAAGCAAAGTCGACGTCCGCGACTGACCGCCCCCTGGGGTTTGGTGGGCCGAAGTAAAGCATGCCGCGCCGCACTCGAAGGCCGCAAAGCATGGCGCCGCGGGAGTACATCGAGGCGCACGTGCATCGCGGAGCAACGCGCGCCTTTGATCGCCGCGCGGGTCGTCGCAAGAGCGAGCTTCGGTTCAAAAGGTCGCGTTCGAAAAACGAAGCAGCGATTTTTTCGAAAATCGATGCTTCGTTTTCGAACGACGAACGTCGAATCTCTGCCATCGAAGGGGGAGCAGGGCGTCGCCTCGACGCGCGCGGAACTCTGCGCGCCCTCGGAGTTGCGATGCTGGGTCGCGAGCGTCCAACCCATCAATCCGATCTGCATGCGTCGGCTGCGTGTGGGCTGTGGAATTTCCGCGCGCTCGCGCGTCTAACTTCGGCTGCAGAGCACGATTTCCCGCGCGCTCGCGCGTCTATCGCAGCGTGCAACACTGGCCCAAACAAATCGCGAAGGGCGCGCGCGCACGAACAATCACGCGCAAGCATCTGCCGCAAACGGCGCTGTTTCTCATCAAGAAATCATATTTCCCTTTCGTGGTCGCTGGCCGAACCACCGTGTGCGGCGGAATGAGGGCTTGTATGTTTGGTCTTCTGCTGGTAGAGCAGTCTCATGGTTTGGGGCCGTGCGATCACGGGTATGGCGGCAGTGTTGCTCGTCGCGTGTGGGACAAGTCCGCGCTCTTTCGTCCGTGGATCTGGCGGCGAAGGAGGAGTGGAGCCACGCGGTGGCGCGCCTGCGGCCAGCAGCGGCGCGCCTGCGGCCAGCAGCGGCGCAGGTCCTCGCGGCGGCAGCGCGTACGGTGGAAGCGGCGGTGAAGCGGGCGACGATAAACCGCCAATTCAAGGCGATGGTGGCTCGAGTGGCGCCGCGCCGGAAGGCTGCGGCGACACGCTGGAAGACCCGAAAAACTGCGGCAGTTGCGGTCATGAATGCAGCGCGGACCACGTCTGCAACCAGGGCTCGTGCCAGCCCACGCCCGACCACTGCAAAGACGACAAGAAGAGCGAGGACGAGACTGACTTGAACTGCGGCAGGAGCTGCGGCCCCTGCGCGGTGGACGCTGCGTGCGCGATGAGCGCTGATTGCGAGAGCAAGTTTTGTAACGCGCAGCTGAAGTGCGCAGTGCCACGCTGTACGGATGCCGTGCACAACGGCGTCGAAACCGGGCTCGATTGCGGCGGAGAGATTTGCCGAGCGCTCAATCTGCTCTGCAACAACGGCGAGAATTGCGCGGCCAACGGTGACTGCAAGACCGGCTATTGCAGCGGCGGTGTCTGTGCTTCGCCGAGCTGCTCGGACAGCGTGTTGAATCAGGGAGAAACAGCGGTCGATTGTGGCGGCCCCGTGTGCCGATTGAACGTGTCACCGCTCGGCACCTGCGCCAACGGTCAAGCCTGCACGGTCAATGAAGACTGCACGAGTATGTTCTGCAACAACTTGGTCTGCGCCAAGCCCTCCTGCACGGACAACGTCAAAAACCAGGATGAAACCGGCAAAGACTGCGGCGGCCCCACCTGCCGCGGCCAGGCGAACGGCAAGTGCCCAGAGGCTGAAGGGTGCCTCGCGCATGCGGACTGCAACAGCGGCTTCTGCTCACCGGGCAAGCTGTGCGCCCCCGCGGGTTGCGGCAACAACGCGAAGGATCCGAACGAGACTGATTTGGACTGCGGCGGTGAGGGCTGCCGCGCGACGAAGCCGTGCGCGCTCACTCAGAGTTGCGTAATCCACGCGGATTGCGCGAGCGGCTCGTGCCAAAGCTCCAAGTGCGTCGCCGCAACCTGCCAAGACGGCATCAAGAACCAGGGCGAGACCGCAGTTGATTGTGGCGGAGCAACCTGCTCGGCAGCGGGCGTGAAGTGCGCCAACGGCCAGGCCTGCGAGAAGAACGGCGACTGCACGGATGGCTTTTGCCTGAACAACGTCTGCTCCGGCGCGTGTAAAGGCAAACCGCCGACTCTGGGCTGCCCTTGTACGCCGGATAGCAGCCTCGCGTGCGCGGGCACTGCACAAGCCGTCAAGCTGATCTGCACCGCCGGTAGCTGGGCCACGAACGGCACCTCGTGTCCGCAGGGCTACAATTGCAGCGGAGGCGAGTGCAAGGCGGTGATTGCGGCCTGCGCTTCGGCTGGCGCGAGCAAGACCTATTGCGAGGCTGCCACGCCCTCCACACAATCATTCCTGTGCGACGCAGACTTGGTGTCATCGACGGGCACGCAGTGCGCGGGTTCGGGTGTGTGCAAAAACGGCGCCTGCCAAGCAGCGGCCTGCGGCGATGGTCGAACGCAATCCGGTGAGCAATGCGACGACGGCAACACGACGCCGCTCGATGGCTGCGAGAACGATTGCAAGACCTCGCGTGTGCTTTCCCTCGCGCTCGGCAACGGTTTCACCTGTGCGCTCACTCAAGGCGGCTACGTTCGCTGCTGGGGCGCCAACGGGTCGAACGAGCTTGGGCTGGGTGACACGGACTATCGGCAGACCCAAGAGCCGTACAAGCTCACCAAGCCAGCCAGCAGCACCACGCCCGCCGGTCCAATCGACCTGGGCGGCTCGGCCACCGCGATTACCGCGGGGGTAGGGCACACTTGCGCGTTGCTGACGGACGGCACGGCGCGCTGCTGGGGCGACAATACCTATGGTCAGCTCGGCCTGGGCAACGTGACAGCGCAAGTCAAAACGCCCAAGGCCATCGGCGCAGTCAAGGTGGCATCAGGTCGAAAAATCGTCTCGATCTCCGCGGGCGCGCGTCACACTTGCGCCGTCCTCGACGACGCTAGTGCAACATGCTGGGGTCAAAACGACGTGGGCCAATTGGGGCTCGGGAATACGACGGCCGTGAGTGAAACGCAGACGCCCGCACAGATCGGCGCGGTTTCGCTGGGAGCCAACGTCATTTCATTGGGCTCGGGAGCGAGCTACAGCTGCGCCCTGCTCGCAGGCGGCAAAGTCCGCTGCTGGGGCAGCGGTAATCTCGGTCGAATGGGTACCAGCACCACGGCCAACGTTGGAGACAACGAAACGCCGAGCAGTTTGGGGGATGCGGGGCTCGTGCCTACCGTGAGTGGCGTCAACGTCGTCGATCTCAAGGTCGGCGTTTCGCACGCCTGTGTGCTGCTTTCGAACGACAAGCTCGAGTGTTGGGGTCAAAATACGACCGGTGCGATCGGCATCGGCAGCACGGTCAACATCGGTGACAACGAGTCGCCGGCGACCTTCGGCGGCACAGTGCTCGCAACAGCCGATCACGTGCAGTCGTTATCTGTAGGCACTGGCTCCACCTGCGCCGTCTTCACAGGCTCGACCTTGCGCTGCTGGGGTCTCAACACGAACGGTCAAGCAGGCTACAATCACGTCACCAACCTGGGCATCGACAATACGAATACGCCATCGTTGCTCGCAGCGGTAAGCGTGGGTTCCGGCCGAACCGTGAAGTCGGTGTACGCCGGCGCCAGTGACACTTGCGTCATTCTGGACAATGACAGCGTCAAGTGTTGGGGTTTGAACGACACGGGTCAGTTGGGCTTTGGGACGGTCAGCACGTCACCGAGTTATATCGGCGGCGCTGCTGGCAAGACGCCTGACACACTGGCGGCAATTCGGATCCTCGCTCAGTGATGAACGCGGGCAAACTTCTTACGCAGCGGCACGGCCGGCTGCTGTCGAGCGCGAGTGGCCTGCTGTTCACTCTCAGCTGCGGTGAGGCAGTGACACCGTCCGCGGCAAGCGGCGGCGCCAGTGGTCAAACCCACGCCGAGTCCGGCGCCACAGCCAGCGGGGCAGGGAAAAGCGGAAGCACCGGAGGACAAGGCCACCCGTCAGCTGGTGCAGCGACAACCACAGACGGCGGAAGTCCCGCGCAGCCAGCAGGTGGGCAATCCGCGGGCGGACAATCCGCGGGTGGGCAATCCACGAGCGGCGGATTCGGCGGTGCGCTCGATCCCAACGGCGACGCTGGCGACGGCGGCACGGGCGGTGAAGGCAACTCTGGCGGCTGGGGCGGGAACTGCCTGGTGGGCATCCCAAACGGCGAGGGCGCTGCGGGTGCTCCCCCACTCCACACTGGCAACGTTGGCGACGCATGCACTGACTGGGGTTCGACGGCCTGCGCGGGCGCGAACCAAAAGCAGAACTTGGTGTGTACGTTGGGCAAATGGGCAGTTCTCCAAAGCTGCGCCGAGAACGAGAATTGCGATCAGCAGACCGGGCGCTGCGCTAGCATTGTTGCGGCCTGCGCTGCGCGCGAGCCTGGCGCGCTGTATTGCGAGGGAGACGTGCTGCAGGAGTGTGGCGTCGACCGTGTGAACGTGTCGACGTCGGTGTGCTGTGGCGCCTGTAGCTCGGGCGAATGTCGCGCGCCCCGCTGTGGTGACGGACGCCCCACCGGGGCCGAGGGCTGTGACGACGGCAATCGCGTGAGTGGTGACGGCTGCGACTCGGATTGCCAGCCCTCCAGTGTCGTCCAGCTGGTGGCGGGCCTGAACCACACCTGCGCCCTGCTGCGTGAGGGACGTGTGCGCTGTTGGGGAGGCAATAGCCAAGGCCAGCTGGGGCGCGGTGACGCGGCAAATCATGCCGGTCAGCACCCCTACCAGTCGGCGCTCATTTCGCTCGGCGGAACGGCAACCCAGTTGGTCTCGGGCAGCCGACACACCTGCGCGTTGCTCAGCAGCGGCAGTGTCCAATGTTGGGGAGCGAACGAACACGGCCAGCTCGGCTTGGGTCACACTCAGGTGATCGGCGACGATGAACTGCCAGATGCGCAGCACGCCGCCGTTTCGCTCGGCGCAAAAGCGACCCGGCTCAGCGCCGGCGGAGAAAGCACTTGTGCGCAACTCGAAGACGGCACGCTCCGTTGCTGGGGTCGCAATGATTTTGGCCAATTGGGCACCGGTAAAACTGTTGACGTCGGAGACGACGAACTACCAACCGCAGCGAATGCGGGGGTTGCTCTCGGGGGGCGCACCGCGGTGGCAGCCGGTGAATCTGGCGAACACCTGTGTGTGGCGCTCGATAACTTCAAATTCTCGTGCTGGGGCGATAACCGATATCAGCAGCTCGATTTCATGCGCAGCTGGGACCTGGGCGGTGGAAAGCCGGTGGTCGAGATCTTTGGCAGTGGCTGGCGCACGTACACTCTGCTCGACGACAATCCCAAGGGTTTGTTCGCTACCGGGTTTAACTTGGACGGTCTACTCGGATCTGGCGGGCCCAGCCCGTCCAACGATCCGTCCGACGCGATTTACCTGCGCGGCCACTATGGCACCGTCGAAGCTGCCGCTGGCCCGACGCACGTCTGTTACACCGAAGCCAACCAAACGCTGCGCTGTGTGGGGTTGAATGACAACGGCCAGCTCGGCTTCACGGACACGCTCGATCGCTATTTCCCCGAGGCCGTGAGCTTGGGGCTGGATACGCAAGCAAATCAAGTTTGGGCGCTGCAACTCGCAGCGGGTTCATTTCATACCTGTGCTTGGCTCAATACGGGGGAGCTTCGCTGTTGGGGTCTAAACGACGCTGGACAGCTGGGTCTGGGCCACGCCTCTAGTGCACCACTCGACTACGTCGGTGGCTCGACAAGTGACAATGCCGCGACAGCAGTCGCGGTACGCCTCTTCAAGTGAAATAAGGGTTTGGGGTGGGAAGCAACGCAGTTGGACGTTGCTTATGCAAAAAACAAAAGTAGGGAACCACGCAGCCAACGCGTGGCAATGGGAGGTATCAATGACACGATTGAAATCAATCTCGGCGGCATTGTGTGGTCTGTTGGCGATGAGCGTATCGGGGGTGGCTTCTGCCGCAGACGACTACGTGATCATCGTGCTGGACGCGACGGGCAGCATGTATCCCGACAACTGGAAGACCGCGATCAACCAGGCCAAGGCAACGGTGCAAAACTATGTGTCGAACTTCGAGAACACCACCGCCTCGCGAGGGTTTGCCGTCTACACCTTCAAAACGGATTCGAGCAACAGTCAGGACGGCATCAAGCAAGTTTGGCCGCTCTCGACCACGGACTGCCCCGCGGCCCAACAAGAGAAACCCGGCGGCAAGGGCACGACATTCTGCACCTTCCCCAAGAATGACGAGTACATCAAGCTCCTCGGCAACGACAAGGATGGCGACTTCGACACGGTGATCAACACATTCGGTCCAATTGACGGCGGTCCGACGACCCCGCTTGCCAAGAGCATGTGCGCCACCATCGACGCGATCAAGGCCGCGGCTGGCGCGACCAACGCGACGATCGTGCTCGAGTCCGACGGGCAAGAGAACAACACGCCCCTGACCGACAAGTGCGGCGGAGAGGATGCTGGCGTCCCACAAACCTTCGTCACGGACATCACCAAGGATGACTACGGGTTTCCGCTGGTCAACGGGAAGCCGAGCTGGCAAGCCATGGTGATGCGCCGGGCCAATCAATACAACTCGCCGTCGCCCGATCTAGCGACGCCAAAGAAGGGCGCGCTGCCTTCCAATTTGATCTGGAATGTAAGCCCGATCTACACGTTCTATCCGGCAACCACCTCCGGCATGATGGCACTGCAGCAGTTGAGCGCACAGTCGACCTCGACCGCGCAACTGTCACCGCTCAGCTTGCCAGACGGTGCTCAGCCGACCTTCACCCAGCAACTGATCCGCGCCGCATCTGGCCTCACCCAACCCGCCGCAGTCACGATGACATCGTCCGGCACCACGAGCATGTCTCGCGGCGAGCTTGGCTTGTTCAGCGCGTTGGGCAAAGCCAACTCGCGCTCGAAATACACCGAGTTCGTGACGGTATCAGGTCAAACGCCGGTGTACGGCGTCAATCACAAGGTCCCCGGTGACGTGGACGACAGCGGTTGCTCGGACATCGCCGACTACCGAGTCATTCATCAGAAAGACGTGTGGATGAAGCGCGCCGTCGCCCCGCTGCAAATCGCCATCAAAGCAGATCTGAATCGCGACGGCTGGGTGAACAACGATGACGTCCCGATCTTGATCGCCAATTGGGGCAAAGGTTGCAAGTACCCCGTTCAGCCGCCGCCGAAGATCTGAGGCGCCGCTGCGGCCGTCGCACCTAGCGTGCGCGGCCGCAGCCCCCGCAAACCAAGTCGCCCCCAAACCTGCGCTGACGCTGCCCCCCTCGGGTCTTCGTCAGCGTCGGTTGGGGGACGCCCGGCGCCGTGATACGACACGGCCGCGACGAGGCGATGGCAAAGAATATTCGCAAGGCAGGCAGTGGTGCTTCAGGGGGCGAGCGGCGCGCTGCGATCGTGCGCGCGCTCGACAAGCGGCTAGCTTTCAAAGGTGAGTTGCGATTCCCGTGCATGCCGATCATGGCGGAGGAATTTTCGACGAAGCTCACGACCGTGTGGGCGACGCTCGGACGAACGCTCTCGCTCGAGGAGAGCGAGGAGCTCAGGAACGGCTTGCGAGCGGCGCTCACCGAGGGCTACGTCGAGTCGCCGCACGGTGCGATCGTCGTGAGATGGGAAGCGCCCCCTGGCGGCCCAGTCGAGTACGAAGCCGAGTTCTACCCGCTCAGTCTCAAAGAGCGGTACGACGAGTGGACGAGTTCGCGGACTGGACCGCTCTTTGGGGCGGCTCCGGACGCCAAGGTGATGAGTCTGGCCGCGACGCTGAGTGATGGCGCAGCCGTGCTCGATGTCGGCGCGGGCACTGGACGGAACGCGCTGGCTCTCGCCGCCAAGGGGCACCCCACCGACGCGATCGAGCTGGTTCCTGCGTTCTGCAAGGCGATGCAGGACAGCGCTGCTCGCTCGTCGCTTCCACTACGCGTGTTCGAAGCCGACTTGTTGTCCGCGACGCTTCGCCTGGAAACTGCGCGTTATGGACTCGCTTTGGCCTCGGAGGTGTTGACCAATTTCGGATCCGTCGATGAAGCGCGAGCGCTGTTCGTCCATTTGGCGGAGGCACTGGTGCCCGGTGGCTTGTTGCTGTTCAATGTGTTTCTCGGCAAGAACGGCTACGAGCCCGATCGACTTGCGCGCGAGTCTGGGCACACTTGGATTGCGAGTCTCTTTTCTTACAGCGACCTCTCCTTCTTGACCGAAGAGCTACCATTCGAGCTCGTCTCCGACGAATCGGTGTTCGAATTCGAGAAGGCGCACACGGATCCCACGGCGTGGCCGCCGACCACCTGGTTCGAAAGTTGGTCACAAGGCTCCAACGTCTTCGACATGCCAGTGGGCAAAGCGCCGATCGAGCTGCGCTGGCTCGTGTATCGGCGAAAGTGAGAGAGGCAATCGTCGAGTGAAGTTCACCACTCGATTCGGCAACCCAGCACGGACGTGCACTCGGTGGTGCTCAACGTGGAGCACGCGGACGGCTCGCCATAACAAGCTGTATCCTGGTAGCACTTGAGCTTCCTACAGATGTTCGTATCGGTTTGCGCGATGCAGGTGGTCTGACCGCTACACGGCGCGCCAGCTCCGCTGTTCACGACACAGCCGGGTGCCTTGGCGCAGTCGGTCGTGCTCGTCAGCTTCGAGCAATCGGGTGGCGTGTCGCCGTTCGGTTGGCACGATACGATCGCACAGCCGTGACCGTTACACTGTTCCTTGGGCACGTCGTAGCAACCGAAGGCGGTACCGCCACACTTTGGCGTCGGCGGTCCCCAGCTACAGCCTGGTTCTGAGTCGCAGCTAGCGAAATCGCAAGCAAGCACGGATTGCGGATTGGCTCGCGCACTGCAACCATTCGGATCCCAACTGCAGCCTGTGAGCGCGGTGCAGCTCGATTGGTTCGTGGCTTGTGCGCAATTCGAGCCCCCGCTGCCCGATTTGCAACTACCGACAACGCAATGCGTGCCCATCGCACACTGGGCCGGCGTGCGAGCGGCACACGCGACCGGCACGCCACTGCAGCTCATCTTCTTGAACTTGTACGCGACCTTTAGGTTCCCCGAGCCCGACTTGCCGCCGAACCAAAGCTCGTCGCCCTGAACACAGTAGTCGGCGGTCGCCATCGAGGAACCAAACGCGAGCAGATTGCCATTGCTCTTCCATTGGACTTGCAGCGGGGTGATCTTCTGATTGAGATGCGCGGCACAGTCGCACGTTCCGCAAGCGTTCGACGTACACGCAAGCGGCGGCGAATACGAGAACAGCAGCGCCTCCGAAAGGAACTGCTTCTGGGAGCAGTCGTTCACCGTCTTCAGCCCGAAGCAGGCCAGCGTCAGCTCTGCGCTGATATCCAAGTCTTCTACGCCGTAGACTTTGCCAAAACCGTCGTCCAAGAGCTGCAAGCGCACCTGGCTGGCGCCGGAGCCCGCGAACGTGCGCTGACAATCGCCATCAGCCGAACTTCCGGGGAGACAAGTATTGTCCAATACCCAGGCACCAACCGGATCGCCGCCACAAGGCGAGAAGCAGGGTGTCTCGTGAATCGCCCCTTGGCATTGTTCTGGTGGCGGGCAAGAGCAGCTCGACTGCCCGTTCTCGCACGTGGTGACGCCTGGGCCCGGACACGAGCAGGGCACGCCTGCGAGGCAGTTGCTACCGCCGTTGCCGCCTGTGTTGCTCGCAGTCGAGCCACCCAGCGAGGCGCCGCCGTCCGACGAACCCCCTGCGCCAATTGCACCCCCACGACCTGCGCCGCCAGCTGCGCCGCCAAGCGAGCTGGCGCGCCCTCCCCCGCCTGCTGCGTCGATCCCGACATCACCCGCATCGCCGCCTTGGCCCGCGTTGCCTCGACCGGCCGCGGGAGCACCGCTGTGAACCGCATTCCCGCAGCCAGCCAGCCCGATGAACGACGCAAGCGCGATCGTGGGGAGCCCCCAGCGGTGCGTCATTGAACCTCCCATGCTCGGCATAGTGTACGCCGGGGCGGCTTCGCACACAGCGCTTTTCGTCGACGGTGCCGGGCCAGGTGTGCGAGTCGTGAAGCACGCGACGACGGCTCGCACGCTGCCTCAGTCAGAAATTTCCAGTGAGTCAGCGAAGGGAACCGCCGCCGCGACCCGCACCCCCCGCGCGCTCACTCATCCGCAAGGAGCTTCGCCAACTGGTCGGCGAGCGTCGCCTTGCGATATGGCTTCTGCACGAACCCTGCAGCTCCGGTTTCGAGTAGCGCTTGGGTATCCCGTGCCAGGCTATAGCCTGAAGCGATCAGCACTTTGGCCCCCGGTCGCAGCTTCCGAAGTTCGAGAAAAGTCTCGGTCCCGTCCATGACCGGCATGCACATGTCGAGCAAGACGAGATCGACGCTCGACGACGCGGTCCGATAGAATTCGACCGCCGCCGCGCCGTTCGCGAAGACCGTCACCTCACAACCCAGGCTCCTCAGAATGAGCGCCGCGAGGTCGCGCAGCGACTCCTCATCCTCGACGACCATCACGTGCATTTTTCGAGACAGCGTCACGTTCGGAGTGGAAAGTCGCACCTCCGTCAGCTGGCCCGCGAAGGCCGGGAGATACAGGCGCACCTCGGTCCCCTTGCCGACCTCGGAATAGACACTGATCGCGCCGTGGTGTGTTTTCACTGCGCTATGCCCGTCGAGGTTGCTGTTTCTCGCGTAGGAAATGAAGCAAAGCTGCATACTCGTCACCCAACCTTGGGTGTTGATGGCTTGACCACATCGGGCACGGTGGGTTTGAGCAGCATTTGTTGCACCCACGCCGCGTTCTCGTTGGTGAGCACCCCCTCGACCGTCTCGACCAACTGCTTTTGGTCACCCGCAGTGTTGTTCGAAGTTTTGTAGCGGGTCTTCGCAAGTTCGAGCTTGTCGGCTGCAACGGAGTAACTATCAATCAAGTATCGATGGCGCGATCGAGCGCTCTGCGTGACAGTCAGCGTCGCGGCAGCGCTCAAAAATGGCGCCCAGATCTCGCGCCAATCTTTGGCAATCACCCCGCCCAAGGCCCCAAAAACAACCACTGATGCGGAGATGGCGCGGCCAATGAGCACAGTCCGACTCTGATCGCCGCGCGCCCTTTCAATCGCATTCCGATAAAAATTGATCTGGTCGTCGACTCGCAGCTTCAGATAGTCTTCGAAAGACAAAGGGGCGGGAGGAATGTTTTTTGACGCTTCGTCGTCAGCCACCCTGTCCGGAGTCGCCACCTTTCCGGCGAGCGCGTCGACATGACTCAGAGCAGCTTCATTGCCCGCGACGTCAAACGGGGGCACGCCAGCCAAGAACCGAAACGCAAGCGCCTTGAACCCCTCGCCTGCCTGTCGCGCGCGCACCCAGGCCTGCTCGGCGTCGTCGCTCAGTACTTCCTTCTGGAACCAAGCCATCAAGGAAAAGATGACCGTTGCGGCGATCGTCAACGCCGCCGAAGTGCGATCCCAGCCGAGCTTCTCAAAAGTCTTGGAAAACGGCGTGACTAAGAGCGCAATGATGGTGACCCACAATAGGATTCGTTGCCACCAGCCACGCTGAGCCTTGAGTCTTCTCGAAGTTCCCGCTTGCGCGCGATAGTGACGCCAGATGAGCTCGACAGTCTCCCGCTGAACGTCCGCAGCATTCGGATTGCCCATTGCTTGGGACGATGTCACTGTTCAGGTTTCTGAACAATATCGATGGCAGACTCAGGTGGATGTACTGAGTCGCGTCATGATTATCTGCGCGGAGGTGGGCAGGATCGATGAAAAAATGACCAGAAGGATCGATTGCTCAGCCAGCCCCAGAGTGAAAGCTGCAGCGAGATCTTCGCGTTCTCTCGAGCGCAGTCACAAGTTGTACTGACCTCGGAGGCCGAACGTGAGCCACTCGTGCAGGCCAGTGTCTTGCAAATCGCCATGTCGGTCAGCGCTCGTGCCGTTCGAGGTACTGCTCGACGACCAAGTCGTGTACTTGCCGAGCGCGAAGTTGACGAAGGGGCCGACCGCCAAAGCGGGAGTGGCTTTGTAGTCTCCGCCCGCCTCCAAGACCAAGAATTGGAAGCCTTTCAGAGTTGCAGAAGCGTCAACATCGAGTCTCCGACTCGCGATCGTAATTGTGCCCGATTCGCTAGCGGTAAAGAACTCGTAACCCAGTCCTGCGCCAACCCAGGGATCGAGTGGGCCATCCGGCAAGAGGTGGTAGTGAAGGTTCGCGCCGAAAGAGATGTCGCGCGCGGAACAACTCACTCCCTGATTGCAGATCGCTGCGTCCGCACTGTCCTTGTTGACGAGCCCGAACCCGTACTGAAAAAACGCACCCACATAGAGCGCGGGATTGATCCGGTAGCCGACATCGAGCCAAATCGGAATCATGCCTTTAACAACGTCGGCGACGTCATCGGCGCTCGTGTCGGCGGGGCCACCGGATGCCGGTGGGATGGCCCCTGCCTTGCCCAACGGAACCGCGTAGCCGAACCTCAATCCGACCGCGGGACCACTGTCACTTTGTGCGAACGCGGTGGACGAAACGCAAGCAACTCCAAGCCCCAAACAGACCCCTAGCAATTGACGCATGATCAACCCGTGAAACCCCGTTGGAAGGTAGCCATCCTCGAACTTGGCTGCTCAGGCTAGCAGCGGTCTCGATACGCTTGCAATCGACGCTGCGCCCCGAGCCGCCCGAACGACACTCGGGTTCGAATGGTTTGGTTAGCGGGCGCGGACGCCCGAGGGCGGCGCGTAGCTCGGGGCGCGACGTGGGCTAAGGGCAGGCCTGAACGGAGTTGATCCAGTCGTTCACGAGCTTCGTACCTGAGGTGTCGACCACGTAGGTGCCAATTTGCGGCATCCGAGCCATGTCGTCGAGCGTGCCCATGCGCGCCGAGATCACCGATTCTTCCGGCTTGCCGGGCGTGAGCACGGTGTACTTCGTGAGGCCGGCGCCGCCCTTCTTGGGCACTGCATTGCACACGTTCATCTTCGCGAGCGACACGCCGTAGCGCAGATCGATGGTGCCGTCGTTGCCGTCCGCGCGGTGGCAGAACGAGCAGTTGGCGTGCAGGTAAGAGCGGGCCAATTCCTCCTTCGAAGTGCCGTCCGGAGGCTTGCCTTCAGCGGACTGATAGGGCGTGACGAGGGGCGCCAGGTAGGGTTTCGGCGGCGCCGTTTCGAACATGCCCAGGCGATCGAATTTATCGAGCAGGTTCTCGCCGCCCATCATGCGATTGAGCTGTCGCGTCTCGGGACCGATGCTGCTGCCGCCTGGCTTGTTGTGACACAACATGCAGTCATAGCGGCTCGGATATGCCCACGAGACCATGCGCTGCCCCGTGTTGAACGTCACCGTCTTTCCGTCGTCGGGAACGATGGTGGCCTCGGTCTGCGCTTCGTTCCACTGGTAGCCGTAGCCAACCCAGTTCTTCGTGTCGCGACGCACGAACAAGCGCGTTTCGACGAACTTGTCGTCGAACAAGAAGTTCTTCACGAGCACAGTGCAACCGGAAAGACCCAGCGCCCATCATCTTCCGGACCGAACACGCAATCGTCTGGATTGGCGGTGCAATTCTTGACGTGGATCTTTTGCCCATCCGGAAGTCGCACGCCGCGCGTCTTCACTGCGGAGTCCGACCACAGCGGGCTGTTTACGTCGTAGGGGACGACGATCGACGCCATCTTTTTCAGGTCGTTCGCATCCATGCAGCCGGTTTGGCTCAGCTTTTCTAAAGGCTGGTTGGTGTCGATCGGAGGACTACAAGGGCCACTTGGGACATAGCCACCGCCCGCGGCGCCGGCGGAACCCGCGCTGCCACCAGCGAGTGATCCTGCTTGTCCCGCAGAGGCCACACCGCCTGCACCAGCGACAGCGGCGCCGCCGGAGCCACTCCCGCCAGATGAACCACCGGTGTTAGCAACTGCACCCCCTGCATTAAAATTCCCGCCGGATAAAACGCTCCCCCCTTGACCACCCGCCGCTGCGTCTCCTCCGCCGCTCGAACACGCAACGAGACCGCATGCGCTAGCAGCAGCGATCAACGTGCGAAACGTGGCAGCAAAGGCGGTTAGCGATCGCGCGCGAGTCATCCGCGCCCCAATTTCAGTTTCAAATTTTGATTCGGTTTCGATGGCTGCGGGTTGCATTACGACGTCCTGAGAAGAAAAATCTGCGTTCGGCTCAGCGTGTTGACTTTGATGACCTCGACCGCCAGAGTTGCGCATCTGCTTCGATCGGCAAGGTTCAATATGAAGTATCGCGGACTCCTAGGTGTACTTATTTCAGTCGTCGCTTGCGGGAGCAAGGAGAGCGGTCCTGGCGGATCGGGCGCGACCGGCGGTTCCAACACGACCGTGGGTACCGGTGGTAACACCTCCACTGGTACGGGTGGCTCCGGTACGAACACGAGTGGCAGCGGCAACGCGACGGCAACCGGCGGAAGCGGCAACGCGACGGCAACCGGCGGAAGCGGCAACGCGACGGCAACCGGCGGCTCCACCGCAACCGGCGGAAGTTCCACGAATCCGCAAGGCGGCTCCGGGACGGGCGGAACCGGCCCCACGACGAGCACTGGCGCCAGCGTGCTCGAGCGCAACGGTGGTCCCACCCGCGAAGGTACCTGGGTACAGCCCACGCTCACCAAGGACGCCGCAGCCAAGATGGCCCTCGACTCGACGTTCAAAGCCACGTTCAAGGGCTCGATGTACGCCTCGCCGCTGTACTCGGAAAACGGCGGTCCCGGCGGCAAGGGGATCTTCATCGCGGTCAGCGCCGATAACGAAGTCGCTGCGCTCGACGAGACCACGGGTGCCACGGTTTGGACCAAGAACCTCGGTGCGTCACCCGGCGCAAAGGGTCAAGGTTGCGGCTTCGGCAGTGATCCCGTCGGCATCTTGAGCACGCCGGTGATCGACGCGAAGTCGGGCACCGTCTACGTGGCCGCAGCGATCGGCACCGCCGCTGTGGAGCGCCACGAAATTCACGCTCTGTCTTTGCAAGACGGTACGCCGCGCTCGGGTTGGCCGGTCAACGTCAGTGCGTTGAAGGCGGGCAGCCTCTCCTTCAATACCAAGTTCCAGAACCAACGCAGCGCGCTGTCGCTGGTGAACGGCGTCGTATACGTCGCCTACGGCGGCTTCGTGGGTGACTGCGATGACTACCACGGCTGGGTCGTCGCCGTGAACGCAGCTGACCCGACCAAGACCGGCGCGTGGGCCACCGCCGGCAAGGGCGAGGCAATCTGGGCCGCAGGCGGCTTTGCTTCGGATGGGACCAACATTTTCCCCGTCACCGGCAACAACACCGCAAAGGCCAGCAGTCGCACCGCCTCCGACAGCGAAGCCATCCTGAAGATGAGTGGACTCGCCCAGTTCACTAAATCCGACGCCAACCAGTTCTATCCTTCCGCATGGAGTTCGATGGATTCGGCTGATGCCGATCTCGGCGGGTCGAACTCCGTGTTGTTCAAGCTCCCCGGTTCCACGCCGGAGCAGCTGCTCGCCGCGATCGCGAAAGACGGCAAGCTGTACCTAGTGAATCCGGCGAACCTTGGTGGCAGCAACGGTCAGCTCGCCACGATCGAAGCGGCGAGCGTCGCTTCGCCGGCCGGCAACGGCGTAAAGACCGCGCCGACCGCCTACACCACGGCCAAAGGCACTTACCTCGCCTTCTCGGTCGAAAGCGGCGCCGAATGCCCGAACATGAGCATGACAGGCCGCGTGATGATGGGAGTCAAGCTCACCGGAGGCGCAAAACCCACTGGTGAAGTGGCTTGGTGTGCAACTGGGCCCAACCCGTCGACCGCTCCCATCTCGACCACCACTGATGGCAAGGCCAACGCGCTCGTTTGGTACGTAGACGCAGGCAAGCTGCGCGCCGTCGACGGCGACACGGGCGAGAACGTGCTCACCGGTGCCGGCACCTGCAGCGGTGTCAATCGCTGGACTTCGCCAATCGCCGTGAAGGGACGCATCATCGCCGGCGGCAATGGCACGCTGTGCTCCTGGAAGACCCCGTAGTAGCCACCCGCCCCATCACCTCGCAGTCGCGCCACGAGGCTCGCGCGACTGCGGGGTTGCTACTGACGCTATTCCGTCTCGGGCGCGGGTCCCGGCGGAGCTGAGGCGCCGCTGGCGCCGCTCGGCATCGGATTTTGCTCTTTTTCGAGGTAGCGAAAGATGGTGCGAGGATCGACGCCGAGATCGCGCGCGGTCTGCGTGCGATTGCCGTTGTTGCGCTCGAGTATTTCCAGCACATATTGGCGCTGAAAGTCCTCCTTGGCTTTTTCGAGCGGCACGATCACCATTTGCGTCTCGCCGCCCAGATCCAAATCTTGCGGACCGAGCAGCGTTTGGTCGCAGAGCACGAGCGCCTTCTTGATGCGATTCTCGAGCTGACGAATGTTGCCGGGCCAAGGATACTTCTTGATCGCAGCCAGCGACTGCGGAGAAAAGCCGCGCACGGGGCTCTTCAGTTCGTCTGCAAACTTGCTCAGCAATGCCTTGGCGATGATGAACACGTCGTCACCGCGCTCGCGCAGCGGGGGCAACCACAAGTTCACGACGTTCAGGCGATAATACAAATCCTCGCGGAACTCGCCGGACTTGATCATCTCCTCCAGGTTACGGTTGGTGGCCGCAATGATGCGGATGTCGCACTTTTCGGGGCGGTTATCGCCCACGCGGAAGACCACGCGCTCCTGCAGCGCGCGCAGCAACTTCACTTGCATGCCGAGCGGTAGTTCACCCACTTCATCCAAGAACAAGGAGCCGCCGTCGGCTTGTTGGAACTTGCCGGCGCGGCTGGCGATGGCTCCGGTGAAGGCGCCCTTCACGTGGCCAAACATCTCGCTCTCGATCAAATTCTCCGGGATCGCGCCGCAGTTGACGGTCACGAACGGGCCGTTGGCGCGGTTGCTGCGGCGATGGACCTCGCGCGCGATCAGCTCTTTGCCGGTGCCGGTTTCGCCCGTGATCAGCACGCTGATATCGGTGGCGGCCACCTTCTGCAGTTTGCGAAACACCTCCATCATCGAGGCGCAGGCACCGATGATTTCCCCGAAGCGCTTGTCGAGCAGATCCGCGCTCAACTTTTCTTTGTCAGCGCGCAGCGCGCTGAGCAGCATGGCATTCTGCAAAATCAACGAAGATTGCGCGGCGAAGATGGTGAGCAAGTCGAGCTGCCGGCGATCGAACAGGTGCTTCACCTCGTCGTTCGCGACGTACAGGGCGCCGATCACGTCGCCTTGGCTGACCAAGGGCGCGCACATCACGCTCGAGAGCTTGAGCGAGATCACGCTCTCACTCTTGCTGAACGTCGTGTCCGTCAATGCGTCCGAGACGATCACCGGGCGCTTGGTTTCGATCACTTGACGCACGATGCTGTCGCTGATCACGCCGGAGGCATCTTGAATCGCTTCGCGCTGGACGTTGCGTGACACGCGCACACGCGGCGTGCTGTCTTTGCCCTCGGAGGGATCGACGAGCAGCACGACGCCACGCGCGGCGCCGGTCAGCTCGATGATGTCGTCGAGCAGCGTTTCGAGCAGCTCATCGACGGACTGACTCTGCATCAAGCGCTCACTGAACGAGTGCAGCCGTCGCAGACGTTCGATGTCGCCCGCTTCGACGCCAACTTCGCTCTCCTCCGCGGCGGGCGTGGGCGGCAGCTCGGTGAACATGCTGAACCCGAGCAGCGCCTTGCCGAGCGTGATGCGATCGCCATTGGCCAAGCGAGCGCGTCGCTTCTTCTTGCCGTTGATCAGAATCTCGGCGTCACGGTCGACCTCTTCGAGCTGAAAATCACGACCGTTGAAGACGATTTGCGCGTGGTGGTGGGCAACGCTCGCGTCCGGCAGATGGATGTCGTTGCCTAGCGCGCGCCCGATGGTCGAGAGCGGCTTGTGCAACGCCAGGAGCACCGGAGCCCCTTCCGACGGAAAGAAACGAATCGTGGCCATTCCGCCCGCAAGGCTAGTGCCCTACCCCACAAATGACAATGCTTGTGAGGGTTTGTCCGCTCTTGCGCGCGCGGGAACGGCCGCCTTTGCTCGAGTCGTGAAGCATATCCGAGCGGTTGACGTGGTTGAGAAGGACCCGCGGCGCCTGCGGCGCGCGGTGGGAGACTCACGTTTGCGCACGCTCGGACGGTGGCGCTGCGCCGCCCGCGCTGAAGCTGAGGGAAAGCATGCGCCTTCGGTCAGCTCTTTGTAGGCCTCCATCTCATTGGCGGATCGTGATCTGACGCGCTTCGCGATCCCCGACGGGGGAGTCTTCCAAGACTTTTCGCTCGTTTTGGTTCCGGGCAGGCGGCTGTTCACGCTTCCCGCGCGCCCGGCGCGAGCGTGCGGCGCCTTCGGCGCGCACCCAAGTTTGTGGGCAGCGGCGTGTTACTCCGCTCACGGCAGGCGACCCAATAGGCCGCCCGGCGCGGAGACCCAAGCCGAAAGGGTGCGTCGGGTCCAACGGCGAAAGGAGTTCAGATGCGAAAGTCCACTTCGTTCACGCGGCTCGCGACACGCTGGGTGCTCATCGGTTCGGCAATGGGCGCGCTCACTTCGACCCGAATCGCGCAGGCCCAACCCAACCACGAGGATCGGGTTCAAAACGAAGTGTTCGACGATGATTTGCTGAATGCGGATCTCGGGACTCCGTATGGGACTTGGGAGTTCCCGCGCCGGCACGGACCGAGGGTGATGCTGCTTAGACCGCGCACCAGCTTCGTGCCTGAGTTGCTCAAGTCTGTCGAGCACATCTGAGTCGCTCGAGCTCACTCTCGTGTCAACGGCCGCGACAGGACGGCTCGCACTGCGTCTGATACGGGCTTGTGCTCGAAGAGCACGCGGTACACCTCGTTCGAGATCGGCAGATCTACGCCCAGCCGTTGTGCAAGGTGGAATGCGCTGTCTGCGGTGACGACGCCTTCTGCGACGTGGCCGAGACCCGAGAGCGCGTCAGTGAGGTTTTTGCCGCGCCCGAGTTCGTAGCCGAGCGTGCGATTGCGACTGAGCTCCCCGGTGCAGGTCAGCACCAGATCACCGAGCCCCGCGAGTCCGGCCAGTGTCAACGCTTGGCCACCTTTGGCTAGCGCGAGCCGCGCAATTTCGGCGAGCCCGCGCGTGATCAGCGCAGCGCGCGTATTGTACCCGAAGCCCAGGCCGTCACAGGCGCCCGCTGCCACGGCGATCACGTTCTTCAATGCGCCGCCAACCTGGACGCCGATCGGATCATCCCCGGCGTAGACGCGAAAATGCTCGCTCGACAACCGTTGTTGTACCGCGGTCGCCAGGCTCAGATCGTGGGACGCCGCGACGAGACTCGTCGGCAGTCCGAGTGCGACCTCTTTGGCGAAGCTCGGCCCCGAAAGCACGACCGAGCGATCGTGTGCCGACTGACCGAGCACGGCGGCGACGACTTCCGTCAGCAACATCAACGAGCCCGGTTCGATGCCCTTGGTCGCGATGATCAGCGTGGCAGACGAGTCGATGAAGGGTCTCGCGCGCTCGAGCGTTTCACGAAAGCCGGCAGTGGGCACGACCAAGATGACCGCGCTCGCGCCACGCAGCGTGTGCTCCAAGTCAGCGCTCGGCTCGACGCCTTCCGGCAACGCAAAGCCGGGCAAAAATGCGCGATTCACGCGCTCCTGTTGCATGGTCGCCGCGTGCTCGGCTTGCCACGTCCACAGCCGTGTCTGCTCGCCGCGCTCGCTCTGAATTCGAGCCAGAGCAGTGCCCCAAGCGCCGGCACCGAGAATCGCGAGATGACCCATCGTTCGGGCGCGACTTTTCGTAGTAACCCGAGGCCCTGTCAACTCGTGGCCGCTTTTTTGGGTTGGGCCCGCAAAACCCGAGGGGATATGCTGCGCGCCGCATGCCCGCCCCCGCCCGCTACCGAACGCTCCTTGCAGCAAGCCTGACCACGCTGTTCGCGCTCGCAGCGCTACCTTCTTGCGCGTCGACCAGCTCCCGCACGGTGAGCATCCTCGGCGCGGGCGTGATGAACGACCCGAGCAACAAGTCGCTCCGCTTCGACATCCTGAAATTCGGCCTGGCTACCTTTTGCAGCGAAATGCTCAAAGGCGGCGCGCCCCTCAAATTCGGCGACGATGAACCGGTCGTCGGTCGCTTCTTCGCGGAGTCGTGCGACTCGCAGGTGCTCGACGACGACGCGCACAAATCGTTCGTCGTGCAATACACGGGCAAAGGCTACGCCTGGACCAACGTCACGCAGCGTCTCGGCTTCACCTCACGCGGCGTCGTGGAATACGCGACGGATTTCCAGCTCCGCGACGGCGCCATGTACGTCTACTTCAGGCCCCGCCTGATTGACGGCGCGGCGTTCCAAACCACGCTCGTGGAGTCGCCCCTCGCGCAAGGCGGCATGGCGATCGCCGGGGTGAACCCCAACCAACTCGGCAAGCACATCGTCGAGAGTCAGCTGCGCCGCGGCTTCACGGTGATCCGCAAGGATTCGTCGGGCAGCACGGACTTCGCGTTGGGCATCATCCCTGCGGGTGAAGAGCCCTTCAAACCGTTCCAGGTCAAACGCACAGAAAAACAGATCTTGGCCAACGAGCGCACCGAGGTGCACATCGGCCAGCAAGACTACGTAGGCGCGTTCGAAGTCACGGACTCGAACCAAGCGCTGTACTTGACGGTCGCCGTAGATGGCGCGCCCAACGCCGACCTGCTCGTGGTCGACAAGCTCACGGGGGACAAGCTGCTGGACAGCTACTTACACGCCGCCGGCGGCGCCTCGCTGCCGAGCCCTGGCCTGCTCGACGACACCGCCAACCAAAAAGGCGGCCTCTGGCAGCGCTTCGTGAACGTCGAGCCCGGCCGCTACTACCTCGTGGTCGACAACAGCGCGAAGCTCGGCAAAACCGCGCCCGACACGAGCACCAAGGACGACGCGGCGGCAAAAGTCGACTACTTGGTTTTGGTCGGAGATCGGCCTTGATCCTCGGCTACTTGGGCGCTGCTCTGGCGCCGAACAAAACGCCCCTAAATGCCCCAATCCCGAGCCGGCTGCGATGCCGGACCGAGATCGGAATAGCCCAGGTCCGCCCTGGGTTGCCCTGGTCCGAGCCCCCGGCTAGAAACGGCGCACCTCTTCTGTGAACGCAAAAATTTCTCGATACGTGTTCTGGCCGCTGTGGTTCGTCGTCGTGCCACTTGTCCTGTGCATGCTGCTCGTCTGGTTGGTCAAGCCTGCCCAGGATTTCACGCCGGTCACGCTCTTCGAGCGTTTCCAGTGGGAAGTGCGCGATCAGCAAGTCCCCGCGTACATCCTGTTCTTCACCATCTTCGAGATGGTGCTGTACAGCTACAGGCACTCACTGCCCTTCGTGGGCGGGCCTGGCAGCGGTGCACGCAGCGACGTGCCGAAGAACATGCGTGAGGACTTCGAACACGCAGGCCAACTGCTGGAAGAGTCCGAGCGCATTTTGAGCAAGAACCGCGCACGCGTCGAACGCGAGTTGCCCGCTGCAGCCCGCGACGAGCTTCGTGAAGGGCTCGACCAACTGCGCGAAGCGATGAACGCAAAGCCCTTCGAGCCGGGTCCGTTCAGTGCCGCCTACGAGCGCGCCAGCCGCTTGGTCGGCCGTCGCCTCAACCCGTGGCAAAAGGGAGAGTTCCGCGAATACGTGGAGTCGATCGCCGTGGCCGTCGGCGTCGCACTCTTGCTACGTACCTTCGTAGTCGAAGCGTTCAAGATCCCGAGCGGCTCGATGCTGCCGACGCTTCAGATCCAAGATCACATCTTCGTCAACAAGCTGGCTTATGGCCCAGCGATTCCGTGGACGAATTTGCGACTTCTCAACAGTTTGCCGCCGGCACGCGGCGACGTGATGGTGTTCGAATACCCGGATCCGAACCCCAACAACGAGCGCCAAGATTTCATCAAGCGCGTGATCGCGCTCGAAGGTGACACCCTGACGGTCGAGAACGGTCACCCGTCGATCAACGGCTGGCGCATCCCGAATTGCCGCATCGGTTGGTACGAGTATCACGAAGGCACGGAGCCCTCGACCAAGCGCAGCGAGCTGTACATGGAGTTCCTCGGCAACTTCGCGTACATCACCCAGTTCGAAGAGGACCGCGGCAGCGAGCCACATCAAGGACCGTACAAGGTCAAACCCGGCGAGACTTGGGTGATGGGCGACAATCGCAACAACAGCAGTGACTCGCGCGCCTGGAACGGCGGCCGTGGCGGCGGTGTTCCCGACGCCAACATCAAGGGCCGCGCGATGTTCGTTTGGCTCAGCTTCGGTGCGGACGGCGGAGTCACTTGGGATCGGTTGGCGACCAACGTGCTCGGCAAGCCGCGTCTACCCAAGGGTGCATCGCCCGAACTCCTCCAAGGCATCGAAAAGTGCCTGCGCGAGCGGCCCCCCCCGAATCAGACTCTGCCTCCTCCGCCCTCCACCCATTGAGGCGTCAGTGCTCGTCTTCCGTCGTGGGCGGCGGAGCGTCACTCGGTCGATCCTGCGCGTTTGGCGGTGAAAAGCTCAAGGTGAGTCGCTTCGCGCGGGATCGCTCAGCGGAAAAGAGCCCTGCCAGCAGGATGGCCAGGGACTGCAGGTAACGCTCGCTCATCGCCAAGTCTTACGCCCGCAGCGAAAATTCTCTCCCCGCATGTTTCGCGACGACGTCAGGACCTGGCGCGTCGCGACTCGGACCCTGCGCGTCGCGACTCGGCCCGACCCTGGTTCGGCCCCGATCGCGATTTCGGCCTGACCCGGGTTCGGCTCCGATCAACGCGTGGGTTGCGGCTTATCCAGCGAAATCCCTAGCTTTTTCCGCATTTCGCGAGCCAGATGCGCGTTGATGAGCGTGTACACGACGCAGAAAAGCCAGACAGCATCGACGATCAGAGCCACACGCTGATACGTCAGCGGCGGAAGCGGGTGGTGCGCCGCATAACGCATGAAGCCGATCTGAAAGAGGATCCGGAAAAAGCTCGCATACGCGCCCGGCGCGTAGGCCGCCGCTGAGCGACGCTGCCAGGCCTCGAAATCCTCCACGGCCACGTTCGGCGACTGGGCCGGCGTGCGGCTCTGCGTGTCGAGCTTTCGCAGGGTGAACATCACACCCACGATGACCGCGATGATGTCGTATTGATCCACGACCGGCACCTACCTCGATCCAGCCGGCAAGTCGAGGCTCGACGGTCACGAGCGCCCATGGCAAATCCGGGCGCCCCAATGGAAAGCCCGGCATCCCCCGCTTTGACGCAGCAAGTCGTGCCGGTGCCTCCCGCCGACACCCAGGCCGACGGCGGTCGCGACCCGCACAAGCGCTTCGCGTGGTTTGCGCGTGCGGTGCTTGTTTACACGCTGGCCGTGATTCTGTTTGGGGCTGCGGTTCGCATCACCGATTCAGGCGCAGGCTGCGGCCAACACTGGCCCACCTGCAACGGCGAGGTCCTCCACCTCCCGAAGTCCGTCGCGACCGTGATCGAACTCACCCACCGACTCACCTCGGGTTTGAGCTTAGTCGCAGTCATCGTGCTCTTGATCGGTGCGTTCCGACTTTACCCACGCGGCCACGTGCTGCGCGCCTCCGCAGTGTTCAGCTCGGTGATGATTGTGGTCGAAGCGCTGATTGGCATGGTCATCGTGCTGATGCGCTGGGTCGTTCACGACGCCTCGTTCGGACGCATCTTCGCGCTGCCCTTGCACCTCGTCAGCACGGCTCTACTCACCGCGGCGTTGACCTGGTGCGCCTACTTCGCCAGCGTTCCGCGCGCGACGCCGATCGCCTTACCTCGCGCGGCGCGCACCCTGCTCATCCTCGCCGGGATCGGCGTGCTCCTCGTTTCTGCAACGGGCGCCGTGACCGCCCTCGGTGACACCGTCTTCCCCGTGCAAGCCAGCGGCTTTGCCGCGCGCCTCCAAGAAGACCAAGGCTTGAACGCGCACATCCTGCAGCGCATGCGCAGCATTCATCCGTTCGTGGCCGTCCTGGTCGCGGCGTTCGTCGCGTACGTAGCCATGTTGTTGCCGAGCTATCGCGCAACTCGAGACGTGCGCCGAGCGAGCGCGGCGTTAGCCGTGTGGATCGCACTGCAACTGTGCGCGGGCGTGCTCAACATCTGGCTCTCCGCACCGGGACCGATGCAGGTGCTGCACTTGTTGCTTGCGAATTTGGTCTGGATCGCGCTGATCGTGCTGGGCGCGGCGATGCGACAGGGTGAGTCGGCGAGCTGAGGCGAGTCGGAACGCGCTGAAGAAGTAGAGATACTCTACCCGATACAGCCACCTGCCGATCATCGGCTCATAATCCCTCGCACCGAATCTTACACTAGTCTGCGCGGCGAACCCGGCCACTCGCTACCCCGGCAACGGCGGCTGCAAGCAGCGCAACAGAGCTCGGCAAGTCGGCTCCAAACTTCCAACTGCTCGTGTATGGCACGCATGCGGGAATGGCGATGACCGCAGCGACCGAGAAGCAGAGCCACCTTCTCCGACTCGCGTCCGAACGCGTCTCTGGGGTCCCCACGACGGCAAGAGCCAGCGCCGCCCCACTGCCCAAGGAGACAAGTAGGCGGACGGTAGGCACACCTACACCAAGAACGAGCACCGTTAGCCCAGCGAACCCGACGAGGACTAGCCCTTGAAGGACTCGGACAGCTGCCCTCGGCTCGCTCTGCCGTAAGACGACGAAGCTTCCGATCGCCGCACAGGCTCCGAGCAACACTACGCACGTCGTTCTGAGCGGTGATGGCGATTGCAGCCAGAGGAACTTTACCGAGAGGGCGGAGCAAATTAAGTACAGGCATCGCAGCGCAATATCTCGAACGAATCTAGGCGCGAGCATCACGGGCACCCGCACTTGCGGTTGCGCGCGCCAAGGGATTGTCGAGCCGCGTAACAGCCGGCCAAGCAAACGTACAGCCCAGGGCCAGTTGCACGAGTGGTCGCGACGGCGTTACGTCTTGGGAAGGCGTCGGCGCTGCTGAGTCCGGGTAGCTCGAGCCCCTCGCGCCAAAAAGCCCGTGAGATGTTCCCCGTCGAAAACGTCGCTCAGCCAAACCATTCCCGATTCCTAGTCTTAATCGCGGCTGCGATAGCGAAAGGAACTAGAGCTAGGGGCAGAATGTGTCCGTGAAGGATCATGCCGCCGAATAGCGCACCGACCAGGCCTAGAACGACAAAAATGTCCGACGTACGGATCGGCGTCCTTCTAGTCGACTGGAACGCGACGCGAGTACCTGCCCCAGTTCCGAGCGCAGAAGCGGCCAACAACGCGCCGAGGAATCCTGGACCAGGGTGACGTATTAGCCAGCACGCAAGTGGGAAAAGGAGCAGCGCGATGCAAAACGGGAGCCAGCGGAAATTGGGACTCAGCGCTCGAAGGCGCGACGCTACTAGAGCGCCACCGATCAGACCCAAAAGAATGCAGAGAGCATCAGCTCGCCCAACCCGGGTCGCAAGGAACAATTGAGCGAGCGTGGCAAACGCGAAGATCGCGCGCTTGTTCATGGACCCCTCCCACAGTTCTTGTTGCACGAGTTGATTAGATTGTTCCAACCTAGAAGACAGGTCAGTAGGGCGGCGCCGTCGACCGGTGGTGGGAAGCAAGCCGCTCCGCCCACGCAAGCGATGAACCACGCGTAGGCAGCTCCTTCGCATTGTGCACAGCTGAGATTTGGGTTGTAGAGGCCGCTTGCGTCTGTAGCGTTGACCGGATCGCCGCCGACGTACACGTATAAGTTCGCCTGCCCGCCATCAAACCGGATCGGATCTTTACTGATCCACCTCCCTGTCACCGAATCATAATCCCTCGCCCCAAACCGCACGAGCCCCGTCTCACCGTCATAGATCCCCCCTGCAAACCCGAAGGGCATCCAATCCAGCCCCGCGCCAGTTACCCCCCCGAAGCTCGCATAGCTCGCGCTGAACGGCACATCACTCGTATTCGCGACGTTCACCACATACCTTGGCGAACCGAGCTGATCACTGATCACCCGGTAGGTGTTGCCACCGCGCCGCACGTAGTCTGGAACATTGCTCGTGGACCCGTACACGAACTCGCTCACCAGGTTTCCCGAGCCGTCAAGCTCGGCCGCCGGCTTGAGCGTGTCGCGATAGAGCCACTGTTTGAGCAGAATGCCGTTCTTCTTCTTGCCCACGCGGCGGCCCATGCCGTCGACTAGGTACGTGATGAGGTCGCCTTGGGGTAGGCCGACGGTCAAGAGGTTGCCGAGGGCGTCGTACTGGAACAGCCAGGTGTCCCCGGTTTCGCGGTTGGTCTTGGTTTCGAGTTCGCCGTTGGCTGTGTAGGTGAAGTCGAAAGGGCCGTAACTGAGGAGGCGGTCTTGCGCGCCGTACGTTCCGTTGTAAGTCGTGCCGGCCGCGTTGTTGAAGCCGAGTGTGCGGTTGCCATTCGCGTCGTATTCGAAGTGCTCGGCGATGGCCCCGTCAATCATTACGTCGGTCAAGCGTCCGAGGTTGTCGTAGCTGTATTTGAAAACCTTGGTGTTGGTTCCGATGACTTCGGTCTTACGGACAATGCGACCCAGCGCGTCGCGCTCGAAACCCGGTGCGTCGTAGGTGATGTCGACCAGTGAATTCGATGCGTACTTTGCTGTTTGGCGTGCGAGCTCGCCGAAGCCGTTGTAGGAGAGCGTTTCGCTGGTATTGCCGAGGGCAACGCCGGTTAGCTGAGCATTGTTCGCATCGCGGGTCAGGCGCAATGCGTCAGCGGACGGCGGCGTGCAGCTCGTTGGTGAGGCACAGGTCAATAGCAAGTCCGCGTCGTAGCCGAAGAACGCTGTGGCACTCGCGCTCGCGCCAACGACGGTTTCGCGAACCTTCATGAAGTCATTGTTGTACTGCCAGGTGACACTCCCATTCACGTCACCACTCCACGCTGAGCTGGTGTCCTTACACGAAATGCCAATCAAACGAAATCAGAAAAGTGATCAGCAATGCTCTCAATACATGTTAGCGCCGCCGACAACGAGCGAGCGCCTCGCACCCGAGACTGGTCGGTACACGCTAGTTCTCAGTTGCGAGTTTTCTTTCAGCGCGGTGATGTCGTGGGCGCCCACATCGGTTTCCGTCACAAAACTGCTGTCGCCGCTCCGCAGTTCGACGGTTTCTCCTCGCGCACGGCACTAAGCGACAACCATGTCGCGATCCCGTCACCCGGCCTTTGCTCTGTCTCTCGTCTTGGTCAGCAGTTCGTTCTGCCAGCTCGGCTGCGGCGGTCACACGCGCTCGAAATCCAATGACGGCACTCCTTCGTTGTCTGGGGGCACAGCCGGAACCATCAACACCGATCACGCCGGCACGAGCACCACGAGCACCACGAGCACCGCAGGCATGACTAGCAGCGGCGGCTCGAACAGCGCTGCGCAGGGCGGTACCTCAGGCACCGCAGCCACAACGAGCGGAAACGGCGGCACCGAAGCCGTATCATCCGCTGCCGGCTCGAGCGGCATCGGCGGCACTGCCGCAGGCGGCACTGCGCCCGTGTCGTGCCCTTCTCTGCCCACAACGCCGATCGCCGCCAGCAACATCATTCAGTTCAACGACAACGGCGCTTGGAATTGGTTTCAAGACGAGCGCGTGGTCGTCGATCAAACCGCGAACAAGTTCGTGATCGGTTCGGTTGCCAGCGGTGGACTGCGCAATGGCAATATCGAAGCGGTCATCTACGATATCGCCACGGGGAGCAAGCAGCAGTTCACGCTCGGCGTCGGGGATATCGACGACCGCAATGCGCCGGCGTTCGTCGTTCGTCCCGACGGGAAGTACGCGGCTGCGTGGGCGATCAGACATCAAAATTGCTATAGCTACAGCAGCGTTTTTGACGGCGCCACCTGGTCTGAGGCAGCGAAGTTCGACTGGACTTCACTCGGTTGCCCGTGGGACGGCGCGACAGGCAATCAGAAGATCATCTACGCAAACCCCTGGTACCTCGCCGCGGAGAACAAGATCTACAGCGCGGTTCGCTCGATCAACGTCACGCCAAATTTCCTAGTCTCGAGTGACGGCGGGCAAACGTATACGTACTTCGGGCAACTCATTGCACCCCCACTCACCGGCATCGTGAGTGGTTATTACAAGTATTGGGGCAACGGCAGCGATCGCATCGACTTCGTCGGCACTGACGCCCACCCGCGAGACGCCGACAATAGTCTCTGGCACGGCTACTTGAAGGGCGGCAAGCTGTACGACTCGAAGGACAAGCTGGTCGACGACAATGCGGCCGACAAGAACGCCCAGCAGCTCGATCAATTCACGACCGCAGTTGCGACCGGGACGACCATCGGCAACGTGCAGCTCCGCCACCTGTGGAACCACGACCTAGTGCGCTATCCCGATGGCTCGATCTCCGTCTTGGCTCAGGGACGCGTCGATGGTTCCAACGCCGATGATCCGGATATGCGCCTGTTCTACGCGCGCTTTGACGGCAGCACGTGGAAGACGACGTACCTCGCTAAAGCCGGGCGCAAACTACTCTCAGAAGAGCAAGATTTCACCGGGTTGGGCGCGCTCCACCCGGATAATCCCAACATCATCTTCATTTCGACGAACGTCGATCCGCGTGATGACACGACGGCCCTGAGCAGGCACGAGATCTTCGAGGGAGTTACTTGTGACCACGGTGCGTCGTGGAAGTGGGCGTCACTCACGCAAGACTCAACCCTCGACAACCTCCGTCCCGTCGTGCCGAAGTGGGATGCGAGTCACACCTTGCTGCTCTGGCTGAAAGGTCGGTACAACAGCGGTCAGAACTATTCACTCGCCGTGGTTGGGACGACGACCGGTCTGTAATTCTTAGGGCGTCCTCAGGGCCGCGCTTCCGGCTCGGAAGGCGCAATCGGGTCGACCTCGACCGCTTCGATCTGCCAGCGCTCGTCATGCTTTGCCAAGCGCACACGCGTGTGACGCACCTCACGGCGCTGCTCGCCCCCGCCGCGCACCGAGACCAAGAGCTCCGCTTCTACTCGCGCCAGCGTACCGCTCACTTTGACCTCCACGCTGTTCAGCGCAAACGACAGGGGCGCTGTGTCGAGCAATGCCTGCGCGCGCGTCGAAAGCGCGTCCACCCCCTCAAGCTCTTCACCGAGTTCGGGCGCACGCAAGCTGACTTGCGGCAGGGAAGCCGTTCGAAGGAATTGCCGCAAGGCGGCAAGAGAAGTCTCGTCCCGGGTCTGCGTCAGACGCGCGCACATTTCGTCGAGCAGGCCGCTGATGCGCGATTCGTCGCGCGGGATCAGCTGATAGCCGACGACCGCGCAGGAAACGGCGGCTACGGCAATCACGAACGGTCGGCGAGCAACACGAGTCACGCGCCGAAGCTTACTCGCTTACAAACCAGAAACGGTGCTAAAAGCGAGCCCTTCGAAGCCCAACGGGCGCGCGATTTCATGCACGGCTGGCCGTACCAAGACTTGAACATCAGTGCTTGGGTGCTGTTGCCCATCGCGTTCGGTGTGTTGCTGTCGCGCTTGGGCGTCAAAAGAGGCGCAGCGCGCAGTCTGTTTGCGTTTTCCTTCTTCGGTTGCCAAACCGCGGTGACGGCGTGCGCGATCTGGGTTGCGCGCATTCAGGCCGAGGCGCGCCTTCTGCCGGCTTTGGCGCTGCTCGGTTGGATCGTCACGGCCGCGTTGGCTTGGCTAGTCAGTCGCCGACTCGAGAAGCTTCCGCAACGGCGCGGCGCGTTCATCCTCAGCATGGCCATGAGCAACAACGGGTTCACGTTGCTCGGCTTCGTCGCGCTGGCTGCCTTCGGTGAAGCCGGGCTAGCGCAGGCCACGTATGCGCAGCTGCTGTATACGCCGTTCTTCTTACTGTGCTGTTTCCCGATCGCGCGCGCTTTCAGTCGCCGAGCGACTCCACAGTCATTCGCTCGAACGGTGCTCGACAATGCCCGAGATCCGCGGGTTTGGCTGCCGCTCTTGGCGATCAGTCTCGGCCTGGGCTTGAACGTCGGACACGTGCCGCGCCCTGCGTTCGTCAGTCAGCTCACACGCGGGTTGATTTTCGTCGGGACCGCAGCGTCGAGCTGCGCCATTGGCCTGATCTTCAGTGGCTTTCACTTGAAGCGTTATTGGCGAGAGAACCTGATCTCGCTCGCCTACCGCGGCACGCTGTACCCACTGCTGTACTGGGGCATCTCACGCGTGGCCGGGCTGGGTCCGCTCGACGCTCGCATCCTGGTCTTGTACGGGCTCGTGCCGAGCGCGCTCTTGGCCAACATGTTGGCCGTGTTCTTCGACCTGGACAGCGAGCTGACGAGTTCGATGTTCATGGTCAGCACGATCGCGTTCTTGCTCTTCGTGCTGCCCGTATACCTGCTAGCGGCTCAGCCTTCTTTTTGACGCGGCATCAACAGCTTAGCGATGAGTCCCGTCCACCCGGTTTGATGTGGCGCGCCCAGGCCGCGCCCGTTGTCGCCGTGAAAGAACTCGTAAAACTGCAAATAGTCGCGAAAATGCGGGTCATTTTGGAGCAGGGCCTGGTCCCCGTAGATCGGGCGCTTACCGTGTTCGTCCCGCCGAAACAGCCGCAGCAGCCGCTCACTCAAGTGGTCGGCAATTTGCTCGAGCGTCAGGTACTGCCCGGAATGCGTGGGGCACTCGACCTTGAAATCGTCGCCATAGTAGTAGTGAAAGCGCTGTAGTGATTCGATGATCAAGAAATTGGTCGGAAACCAGATCGGTCCCCGCCAATTGGAGTTGCCACCGAAGATGCCCGACTCGGACTCACACGGCGAGTAGTCCACGCGGAAGGTTTGGCCGTTTGCCTCGAGTAGGAACGGGTGTTCGCGATGGTAACGTGACAGCGAGCGCACGCCGTAGTCGGACAAAAATTCTTCCGGATCCAGCATGCGCAGCAGCAAGCGCTTCATGCGGTGGCCGCGCAGCAGCGACAAGAGATGGCGCTCGCCGACGCCCATTTCGGTCCAGCGAGACACCAACTTGGCCAAGTCCGGGCGATAGTCCAAAAACCACTTCAGCCGCGCGTTGAAGCCTTTGAGCGCGCTCATCACCTCTTCTTGCAGCACTTCGACCGCAAAAAGCGGCATCAGCCCAACCATGGAGCGAATGCGAAGCGGCAGCGGGCGCTCGTTCGGCACGTGCAGCACGTCGTAGTAAAACTCGTCTTGCTCGTCCCACAGTCCTGCCTCCGTGCCGATCGAAGTCATGGCTTCGGCGATGTGCAGGAAGTGTTCAAAGAACTTGCTGGCAATGTCTTCGTACACCGCGTTGGCTGAAGCGAGCTCGAGCGCGATGCGCATCAAGTTCAAGCAGTACATCGCCATCCACGACGTACCGTCGGATTGATCGATGTGCCCGCCGGTCGGCAGCGGCTTACTGCGATCGAACACGCCCACGTTGTCGAGACCGAGGAAGCCACCCTGGAAGATGTTGCGCCCGTCGGCGTCCTTTCGATTGACCCACCAAGTGAAGTTGATCATCAACTTGTGGAACATGCGTTCCAAGAATTGATGATCGCCGGTGCCACCGCGCTGTTTGCGGTCGATCTGAAAGACGCGCCACGACGCCCAAGCG
>Ga0164309_10000151_pt1 | contig 41858 bp, 56 predicted proteins | sample Whisoiple_247_MG_FD_109984 | JGI IMG/M metagenome (GOLD analysis project Ga0164309, IMG submission 109984) | Soil microbial communities amended with fresh organic matter from upstate New York, USA - Whitman soil sample_247_MG | ecosystem: Environmental > Terrestrial > Soil > Unclassified >... | reverse complement strand
TTCACCCGGATCGTGGATCCTGCAACCAGCGCGGTGCCAGCGGGTAACGTGGTTTATCTGGACGCGGATCCAACTGGCACCTGGCAGGCACCGCCAGCCGTCTGCAATAAGATCCCGGCGATCACGTCTAAATTGCAATGTTTGGTTGCCTACACCCCAGCACCATAAAACAAAGGGGCCAAATTGGCCCCTATTTCAACGCCTGCCGCGTTTTTTACAGTGTCTTAATACCTTCCCCCAGCTTTACAGCGTCGAGGCCGCTACGGCCTTCCCAGAGCGCCTTACACGCAATGCGCCGACGCAACAGCCCAAGCATGGGTTTGCCGTCGTTAAATTTCCATCGTTCGAATTGCTGCCCGGCCTGCGCGAACTGGCCCCGGTTGACCATGCGCAGCAGGGTGGACGCTTTGAACTGCGGTTCACCGATGTTAAACACGAAATCACAAAGCGCATCAAACTGGCCTTGTGTCAGATCCACGGTGACGAGGCGTTTTACAATGCTGGCCGCGTCGGCCATATCCTCGATCAGCCAGGCATCTGCCTGCGCCACGGTGCAAACGTCGCCGGGCTTAACGCCCTTTGTATGGCCCCTGCCGATTGTCCACGGGTAGCCGTTTTTGCTGCCCGGATCCGGGTAGGCTTTGGCCTTAAAACCTTCTGCCCACGTTGTAACGGCCAGGCCGTTATTGGACACCTTAAGCGTTTGGTTTGGCATCGTTCTGATCCTCCGTTGGTGATGCACGTTTTACACGGCCCAGAAACGGCAGCTTTTCGCTAATCGCATCAAGTGCGGTTTCTACGCCGACATAACCCAGAAAGACGCTGGCGAGATAGCCCCACTTCTGCCCCTCGATCCCGAAGTAGTCCAGAACGGTGGAGATCCCAAAGGCGAACGCGGCGCACAAAAAGCCGCTGGTGACGATATCACGAAAGGGGTGTTTCATTTGCCAGTGACGGAAAACGGCCACCAGCGCCGCGATGAATGAAAACCCAAGTTCATGGCGGTAAAGGTGAAACATCTGGTAAAGCGTAATTGGTTCTGACATGACGGCCCCCGATTTATGAGATTAAAAAACGGGGCAACGATAACGCAGAATAAAAAAAAGCGCCACGGTGGGCGCTCGATCGAGGGGTTAGGCTAACTGCCCGCCAGGGGAGCAGATCCGGCTATAGCGTTCATGCGTCATGAGTTCCCAGGTTTTGCCACCGTCACGCGAAAGCAGCCGGTAACGCCTGCCCACTTCCGCGCTGTAGAATCCCTTTTCCCGCATCTTGCGCGGGTGGATCAGCCCTTCCCGGATCTTTTGCTCAACGTGGCACGCCTTGCTGACGATCTTGTGTGGAATGCTCACGCGTCACCTTCCTGGGTGGATCCCGCCATACGTGCAAAGCCCAAAGCAACCACGGCAGCAACCGCGAACCAGACAACCAAAACAGCACAAATTGTTAACATATTCGATCCTCCTGTTACTGGGTTAATCGGTGGGCGCGGTGCCCACCGGTAAATAATTTACACTTTTGCGCGGTCAACTGCTGCGTGGCATTCCTCCCGCAATTCCAGCAGCGCGGCCAGCACGTCACGTTTGAACCCCTGGGAAAGCGCCATTAACGCCCACTCCACCACTTCCGGGGTATCAAGATCATGCGTTGTTACTCCATTGCGGCGGGTGAGGGTTAAGCCCAGCTCACCGGCTGCGGTGGTGGTATCACCGGACAGCAGGCGGATCGCGTTGCTTACGGTGATGTGGTTTTTATTCAGCCCCATACGCAGAGCGGTGCAGACGCGGGCCAGTGATGCGTTTTGTGCGGTGGTAAGTGCTTTCATTTTCGTTTTCCTTTCGTCGGTGCCGGCGGTCTTGCCGGGTGAGATTCAAATATACTTAATCTTGATAACTTGCGCAAGTGGTTAACAAAAATAATTTGCAGAAATAGTTAACTTTCTTTCCTTGCCGTTGGATAGATACATGGTTTATCTTAGTGATTCCCGTTATCTATCCGAGTGCAGAAAGATGAATTTTAACGACTTCCCCGAGTTCCAACCGGGCGCAAAGCCAGGCCAGACGCAGGCCGACGGCATAGACCCCACGCAGTTAAGCGACGCAGAACGCGAGCAGCACGCCGCACAAAACGCTATCCCCGACGCCCCAGCGCTGGACGATGCACCAGAGTGGCACGCCAACATGATGATCCCCCCAGAGCAGTGGGCCGAGATTGAGGCCGAGGCAACCAGCAGGGGGCTGGAGCAGGACGAGGACGGCCACTGGTTCGACGCGCCGCAGGAGCCGAAACGCAAGATCGTGCAGGACGACAAGGGCCACACGGTCACGGTGGACGAAACCGACGAGCGAGAGGCAATCACCGATCACGAATGGGCCGCGAAGGTTGACGCGTTCACCGAGCGCATGACGCAGCGAGGCGAGGAGATAGCCCGCCCGGCCAGCCACCTGATCCACTCCCTGATCCCTGCCCAGAGCACCGGGATCATGTTCGCGCCGTCGGGCACCTACAAAACGTTTGTTGCGCTGGGCCTTTGCCAGTGCGTTGCCGCTGGCGTGCCGTTCAACGGGCTGGCAGTGCGCCAGGCTGGTGTTTATTACGCAGCGGTGGAGGACGCCGCAGGGGCTTACCAGCGCGCCGAGGCGTGGAAAGAGCAGCGCGGCAGCGGGCTGGATCATTTCGTCGTGGACAACCAGCCGATCCCGCTTTGGGATAATAACGCCTGTTACCTTCTGGGCAGGGCGCTGCGTGACACGTGGATCCGCAACAAGGGCGTGCCGCTGGGCCTGGTGGTTATCGACACCCTGAGCACCAACATGGGCGGCGCGGTCATTGGCGATCAGCCATTCAGCGAAAACAGCAACGACCAGGTGGCGGTTGTGCTTAAGAACGCCGAAACGCTGGCGCGCGAATCCGGGGCCACCGTCCTGATCGTGGCGCACAGCGGCAAGGACACCACCAAAGGCACGCGCGGCGCATCTGCATGGCGCGCTAACGTGGGCTTTCAGTTGCTGTTAACCCGGGGCAAAAAGCCGGGGCAGGTGACGATCCACCACGACAAGGCGAAGAACGGCCAGCAGTTGCCGCCACGCGTTTTCAAGCTGGACAAGATCCCGTTACCGCTGCGATTCATCAAAGCCGAGGAGGACGCGTTACAGGGCATGATCCAGCCGACGCAGACCACGGCAAACGGCTGGGATATGGGCGGCAGCAAATCGACGCTACAGCTTGACCCGATCGCCGTGGGCAGTCCGAAGCAGGACGAGGGCGACGAGGAGGATCAGAAACCGCAGCCGGGTGGCCGTTATGCGTCACTGCCTGCCGAACTGGTAAGCCGTGGCAAGCTGAACAACGCCGGGAAACTTTGGGCATTCATGCGAGCGCACAAGGAGGATCAGCGCTTTGAGGGCAACCGCTACCCGCGCGCCATGCTCAAAACGGCGATCGATAGTGACGATGAATTTTACCGGGTGCCCGGCGGCAGCTTCAACGCGGCGGTGGAATCACTGATCGGGCTGGGGCTGGCCGTGGTGCAGAGTGAGGGCGCAAAATCTTACCTTACGCTGGCGAAGGACTACGCCAAAGGCAAGTTGACCATGCACCCGTTGCCGACGGATTGGAAAGCGCCAGAACATGCCCAGCAGTCAACTGGCAACGACGGCGAAATCCTGATCGACTTCTGATCCAGATAACTACAACCAAACAACACCTAATAGCTAAGTTATAGATATATAGATTACACCCCCTAAAGGGGGTGTATATCTATCTATAATTATCTAATAGCTGTTTAGAGTGTTCTGCTTATATATCAATGACTTACGAAATAACTCAATAGATAGGTATATCCATAATGAAATCAATAGCTTACGAGCACGCAGAAGTTAGACCCCTTGCGCCATACATGAGAGCAATCATTTCATGGAATCCGCGATCAGCAATCGATCGCCGTCTGGTGGGCAAAGTGGTAACGGTGGTTGCAAGGCATACGACTGAACCAGATAGCCTTTGGCGTGTATCGCTATTCAATCCCGTGCAGGGGATCCAGTTTGTCGATCTGCATCCAGCCGACTTGTTGACGCTTCACGGCGTTGCACGTCGCCAGATGGGTGCGAATCCTTACACGCTTCACAAAGCGGGAAGGTTGAACGATTGAGAGCAGCGCCGGGCGTGTCGATTTGCAGCGCCTGCGCGCGATAGGATGGGCAGCGGTGGGCAGTTTTTGGGCCTGCCGTTTTTTTGTCGGGATCTGGCGGCTTGTCTATTGACGGGTTGCGCAAGTAGTTACATAATCATGGTTCACTTAACAGAGGAGTTAACACAATGGCGGGTTTAATCTTAATGTTTATTTTCGGCGTGCTGACCGGCGTTTGCATCGCCTGCGGCTGGCAGATGATCACCGACCTGAACAAGAAAGCGCGGGGCCGTAAATCATGAATATGGCCGCTTACGTTATCGCGGCGATCCTGGGCGCACTTTTGTGCGTCCTGCTGGGGGCCAACGTCTGGCGCTACAGCATGATCACCGAAATGGTTTACAGCGCTGGCCTGGTGGCCGGTGCCGTCGCTGGCGGCGTTGTGCTGGCTATTTTCAGCGCATACGAAAAGCGCGTGATCGAACCGATGCGCGCCGCCGTCAAAGCCGCTGAGAAGGTAGCCGAGAGCCACCACACTGGGGGGAAATCAGAATGATCGCAGGGGGAGCAATTGAGCAGCTACGCAAGACCACCGAGCAGGAGGCGTTAAGCCGCGCCTTTGGCCGCATGGTTCACCAATACAGCCAGCCGATCAACGAGCGGCAAATATTTTGCAGGCTGACCAACATCAAGCGCGATCGATATGGCCGACGCGGGCACACCCTGCGCGGCTGGCGTGACCGCAACCGGCTTTACCTGCGCGGCACTGATGGGCAGCTTTACCCGGTGCCGCAGGGCCACGGCACCAGCAACATGATCAAGCTGATGGAAAACGGGCGCTTGTTCCTGCTGACTAACGGGATCTACTGATGATCGAGATCCTGGCGTATTACTACCTGATCGGCGTGGCCCTGGTGGCCGCGCTGTTAATCCGGGGCTTTGCGGGCCAGATCATGGAACTGGTGCGCGAGGAGACACCACCCACCCCGCCCGTGCTTCTGCCACTGCTGGCGCTGATCATCGTCGGGGGCATCCTTTGCAGCCTGGCGATCATGGCAGCGTTGTGGCCGTGGGGCGTGTATGACGAGATCCAGAAAGCAAGGGGCAAACTATGACCACCTACCAGGGGCACAACATGGTTAAGCGTACCGATCGAGACACCAAAGGCGCATTGCGCGCCCAGCTTATCGCCGCAGCACGCGAACCCGGGGCGCACACCCTGATCGTGAAGCGCAAGCGGTACAACAACGGCAAAGGCGCACTGGAGGCACCCAGCGAACTGATGCAGAAGGTGCAGCACGCGATCCAGGGCTGGGCGAAGTATTTCGAGATCGCAGGCGTGACCAAAGCGGGCAACGTGATCGTGTCCATCCTTGCCGAGCCGCCAGAGTTTTGACTTGCAACCATCGTTAACCAGTGCTATTGTTAACGCTCAAGTTAACCAATGAGGGGCAGCACGATGGACAAGCAGCAGCACGACCACGACGACGAGCAGGAGAATGGATTAGATCCAGACTGGTGGATCGACGACGACACCACCCGCGCCGAGTACAACGAGCGCACCCGCCGACACGCAGCCAAGTGGCGCGACGATTGGCATTAATCCCCCAGCCCCGCAAGGGGCTTTAATCATCGGAGCACGACAGAATGAGCCAAATCAGCGAGAAACAATTACGCGCCAGGATCCAGCAGGCGCAGGCAGATCAGCAGCACGCAGCGCAGGCGCAGCACGACAAGCGCATGTTTGTGGAGCGTGACGACGGGATCGACTTCTGGCGAGAAACCGCCATGAGTTGGCACAAAAAGGCCAGAAGCCTGGCCGACCAGTTGCGCATTGCTCAACACGACGTTACCGGCCTGGGTAACGAGGTTAAATTGACGTCGATCGAGCGTGACCACTGGCGCGCTGAGTACGATCAGAATTATCAGGACGTGTTACGCGCAGAGGCCCGTTGTGATGCGTTTAGCGACATCATGGACGCGTTGAGCCGTGGTTACAGAATGGAGCCTTTCGACGGCTGCGCGAAGTGGTGGCGACACGACACCGACACGTTGCAGGCTATCGCCAAAGCCGCACGCGAGTGGGAGGCAGAGCAGGACAGCAAGCCGCTGCCGGATCATGCCTGCGTGCCATGCTTCACCGACACCGGGCCATGCACAGACCCAGCGCAGTGCCACGTTGGCGCGCAGCAGGTTGACCCAACCAGCGGCGAGGTTGAGGCCGAGGAGTTGATCGGCATCGCCAACCATATGGCCGGGAGCCTGGGCGGTATGCCAGACGAGTGGCAGGCGTGGGCGATCGAGATCGAGCAGGACATAAGACGAGCGGCCACCCGCGTGCGCAAGATTGAGGATCAGCCGTGCGATTGCCAGGCTTACCCGATACTGGGCCACGAAACGCCGCACGAAACGCAGAGCGGCTACAACCGACTTAAGCACGCCACCGGCCTGATCATGCAGCTACCCACCGACCACGACGGGCGCAACACCTGGCTGATGAACTACGCCGAGCGCAACAGCCTGGAGGAGCAGAAATTGATCCGCGCCAACCCTGCGTTGTTCGATGAACCCGCGCAGGCTTTTGCAGTCCTACAGCAGAAGCGTGGCAACTGGATCGTGTGGGAGTGGGATTATCAGCCGGGCGACATGCCAGCCACCGCGATCGTGGAGATCAAGACCCGCGACAACCGCACCAACATTCTGGAAGCGAGCGTGATCGATTGGTCACAGGTGGCGCAATATCGGATTATTCAGCGCGATCCCGGTGTTGACGCAGAGCACGCGGCGAAAGCAGACTAACCAACAACCGGCGGGTGTAAAAGCCCGCCACACCTGAGAGGATCGGATCATGACCGATAAACTGACCCAACCCGAAGCACTGCGCCAAAAGCTGGCGCATGAGGCCCAGCAGCAGGCCGCGCCGCAGACCGGCAAGACCGTGATCGGCTATCGTGAACTGAGCAACGCCGAGATCCTGGCGATGAATCAGCTTAAGCAGGCCAGCCGCGCGTTTCTGGCTGAACTGGAAGCCGTAGCCACCCACCTGCCCGAAGCCGATCGCCGCTGGCTTGCCATTGCCCGCACCGATATGCAAACCGCTTGCATGGCCGCGTGCCGTGCCGTAACCCGCCCGAGTGAGGACAACTAAGCATGACCACCACCGAACGCCGCAGAATGCTGGACAAGGCCCGCGAGCACTTCCGCGACAAAGGCCACGACAGGACAACCGCCCGCAAACTGGCCCGGATCCTTGTCAATGACTTTGAGCGCCAGCGCAAGGCCGGGCTTATCACCGGCTAACCTTGCCAGCCTGCTGCCAACCCCATAAAATCCCCTGATGGAATAACCAGACGGGGATTTTTTTATGGGCAAGTTTAGCAGTGACAACCAACCGACCAACCGCAAGCCACGCGGCAAGGCGAAGGACAACGCCACCAGACTGATCGAGGCAATGGAGCGGATCCGCGTGAAGGTGCCCGATCCGTCGTGCCCTGACGACTTCCCGCGAAAGCATATCCTTGTGCCGTGGACGGTGGATCTACTCATGGAGCAGATCGCGCAGAACGCGCCGAAGGAAACCGGCATCTTGATCACCATGTTAACAACGCTTTTCCCCCGCGATCGTTCGGTGGCCCCTGCCGTCACGTTTAACTTTGACGACAAGGACACGCCAAACCAGCGGCTTGATAAGGTGTTAGCAGCCGTTGCCGACGGTTCGATCAGCCCGGACAGCGCGAAGATCGTTAGTGATATGATCCTGAGCGGCGGCAAACTGAAAGAGATCACCGAGTTCGAGCAGCGATTAGCCGCACTGGAAGCCGCCCAGCAGAAGATTGGCAACAGCGAGGAGTAAGGCAGCATGGCGATCAGCGCAGCGAAGTGGGGCAGGCTGGACAATATCGAGTTTATGCAGATCGGTGCCAGTGAGGGCTTTACGTCTGAGGTGTTCGGCCTGTTTAAGCCGGGCACCGAGCCAGATCCGAGCGGCATTTACCGCACCTTGCCGGTGTTCGTTAAGTCCATCAAGTTGACGCCCGACGGCTGGGAGGAAACCGACGAGCCATACACGATCACGGCCCCCATTAAGCTGGAGCGCGTGATCAAGTCACGTAAACGTTTCATCATCGTGATCGGTGGCCGTGGTTCGGGCAAGTCCAACACGGTGGTGGACATTTGCGCCGACAAAATGGAGCGATCCGCAAAGTGCGGTTTCTTCCGCGAGTTCCAAAACTCGATCGAGGACTCCACCCACCCGCTGATTGCCGACGAGGTGGAACGCCTGGGCCTTAAGGGTTTCCGTATCGGCAAGAAAGAGATCGGGCACAATAGTGGCGGGCTGGCCCGCTTCAAAGGGCTGGCGCGTAACCCTGAATCGATCAAGGGCTGGGCAGGCTTTGACGTGTTCGCCACCGACGAGGCCCAGACGATCAGCGAAAAGAGCTTAAAGAACCTTACGCCGACCATGCGAAAAGATGGGGGCGTGATGTTCTTCACGGCCAACCCGGGCAGCAGCGCGGATCCCTTTTCGGTGCGCTTTATCACGCCTTACCTGAACAAGATGATCGATGGCATTTACGAGGATGATTTACACCTGATCGTAATGCTTAACCATGCCGATAACCCGTTTTTTCCCAAGCCGCTGGAGGATGAAAGGAATTTCGATAAGGGTTATCTATCTGCGGCCATGTATGATCATGTTTGGGAGGGCGCTTACAACGACACCGTGGAAGATGCGATCATCCCGGCGGCATGGTTCGACGCGGCGATCGATGCGCACCGCGTCATTGGCTTTGAGGGCACCGGCGCACGTTCTGGCGCGCTCGACCCCGCAGACGTGGGCAACGATAACAAGGCATACATTGAGCGCCACGGGCCGATCGTCTGCAACGCCTTAAGCTGGTATGAGGGCGACGCCAACGACGCAGGCGACAAGGCGATCGCAGAAGTTCACGCCAACGGCGTGGAGTTGTTCGCGTGGGATGTGTCGGGGCTGGGCGCTGGCCTGCGCCGCCAGCTTACTGAGGGCATGAAGGGCAGGACGGTGGCCGCGTATAACGGCGGCGAGGGCGTAGCCAACCCGGACGACCCTGTAGAAATGGATAACTGGTTAAACAAGGGGAAGGAAACCACCGGCGACAACGTGAAAACCAACAAGGATCTGTTTTTCAACCGACGCGCGCAGGATGCCTACTATCTGCGCCGCAGGCTTGAAAAGACATTCCTTGCACGCAGGGCCGTGGAGGCAGGCGGCGAAAACCCATACCACCCGGACGAGCTTTTGAGCATCGACACCGAGGCGATCCCGCAGGACGTGATCACGCGTATGCGTTCCGAGGTCTGCCGCGTTCCCCGGGTATATAATCAGGCTGGTAAGTTCCAGGTGATGCCCAAGCCACAGATGAAACAGAAGTTAAAGATCCCCAGCCCGGGGTTGTTCGACTGCCTGTTAATGCTGGAGCAGCCGCCAGAGCCTGATTGGACGCCGCGCGATTACAGCGATTCTTTACCGGGTAGCAATTACTGATACACTGGCACCCGTTAACCAGCCAATGAGGGGCAGCACTATGGCACGCAGCCGCAAAGAGAAAAACGACTTGAAAAAATGGCACAAGCGTGCCGTTTGCGATGTAGGCGACGCGATCGGCACCGCCGAGCCTATGCGCAAAAAGCTACTGGAAACGATCCGCTTTGTGCGAATCCCCGGGGCGCAGTGGGAGGGCAGCACAAACGCGGGCTTTGACTTCTCAAGCGATCGCTTTGAGAAATACCCGCGCTTTGAACTGAACAAGATCGGGCGCGAGATCGATCGAATCATCACCGATTACCGCATGAACCGCGTAAACGTGACGTTTAGGCCAAAAGACACCGCAGCCAGCGACGGCCTGGCCGAGAAGTTAAACGGCAAGTTTCGCGCCGACTTCCAGGAGTCCAACGGCGGCGAGGCGATCGATAACTGCTACGACGACGGGATCGCCGGTGGTTTCGGGGCGTTCCGCTTGTCTGCTGACCTGTACGACGAGTGCGACCCGGAGAACGAGAGCCGACAGATCCGCTTTCACCCGATCTATGACCCGATCACGTCGGTGTTTTTCGATCCTGATGCGAAGATGTACGATCGCGCAGACGCCAACTGGTGCGCCGAAGTTTTCAGCATGACCCGCGACAAGTACGAACGCAAATACCCCAACAACCTGAACCCGTCCAGCATCCAGACGATCGACAGCGGCAAAATGTTTGATTGGGTAACGGATGATTGCGTTTACCTGGCGCGTTATTACGAGGTTAAGATCGAGGACGTGACCGTAACCGCGTACACCAACCCGGTGACGCAGGAGCAGGAGATCTACGACGAGGACGAGATCGAGGACGTGGCCGAACAACTGGCCCGTGACGGTTTCGAAAAGGGCAAGAGCCGCAAGATCAAGCGCCGTAAAGTTTACTGCGGCGTCATGAGTGGCGGCGAGTGGATCACCGAACCGGAGCGCATCGCAGGCGAGTGGATCCCGGTTGTGCCGTTCTACTGCCGCCGCACGTTTATCGACGGCCAAGAGCGCGTTACCGGCCACGCTACCCAGGCAATGGACGCCCAGCGCCTTGAAAACCTGCTGATCAGTATGCTGGCCGACAACGCCACGCAGGCCGGTGGCGATAACATCCCGATCATTGACGTGGAGTTTTTGCCCGGCAAGCTGGCGCAGGCGTGGGAGTTCCGCAACAAAAACCGCCCGGCTTACCTGCCTATGCAGTCCATGCGCGACGCCAAAGGCAACGTGATCGCACCGGCGCAGGTGAGCGGCTACACGCAGCCCACCCCGTTAAGTGCTGGCGCGGCTGGCCTGCTGGACTACACCGGGCAGGCTATCCAGCAGATCACCGGGGCCAGCAATATGGAGAGCTTGCCCAGCAACCTGGCTACTGAAACCGTGGAGGCCATTTTCAGCAGGATCGACGGCACCAGCGCGCTGTATATGGACAACCTAGCCAAAAGCCTGCGCCACGCTGGGCGGATCTGGCTTTCAATGGCCCGCGAGGTGTACGGCACGGAAACGCCTGTTAGGCTGGTGGACGAGCAGGGCAACGACTCAATGGGCCTTATGAGCGCCAGCGTGGTGAACAAGGACACCGGCGAAGTGGTGGGGCTTAATGACCTGAAACGCGGCAAATATGAGGTTGTGGCCGACGTGGGCGAGTCCTCCCAGACGCGACGCCAGCAGGTTGTAAGGAACCTTACGGCCTTGTTGCAGACCACTGACCCGGCCAGCGACACTTACCAGATCATTCTGGGCCTGATCCTGGAGAACACCGACGGGGAAGGGCTGGAAGATGTGAAAGAGTGGAACCGCAACAAGCTGATCCAAATGGGCGTATTGAAACCACGCACCCAGGAGGAGGAGCGCGCGAAAGAGCAGGCAGAGCAGGCGGCAGCGCAGCAGCAGGATCCAGCGATGGAACTGGCGAAAGCGGAGCAGATGAAAGGCCAGGCGGCGATCGCGGGCGAGGAGAACAAGCGGATCGATCAGGAAACCAAGCGTATGAAACTTTGGTTAGATACCTATTCGGCCTATCAGAACGGGAAACTAACCCAGGCGCAGGTGATCGAGACATTGGCGAAAGTGGACAGCATGAACCACGCGCAGATCCTCGACCTGCTGAACATGGTCAACAGCCAGCAGCAGGCGAACGCGGCAGACGCGGCCCAACAGGCCACCGGCACCGTGAACGCCAACGCCGCAGCGGTAGACCAGAGCGCCCAGGGTGGCCCACAAGGCCAGCCGCCGGCACCGTCGCAAAATGCCCCGCAGCAGCCGCAGGATCCTGGCGATTTGCAGGCATACAGCAACGACATGGCGCAGCGTATTGCGCAGGCCGCACAAGAAAGTTAACTAAATACGCAAATTAATCTTGCAAAGCCCCTTAACTGGGGCTTATTATTATCTGGCTGGTTAACGACAGCGACAACAAACCCCCAAATTTACACAAGGATCATCAAAATGACCGAACAAACCAAAGCAGTAATGACCCACGAAGCCAAAGACGTGAAGATCTTCACCTTTGACGGTGCCACGCTGATCGTTTCCCGTGGCGTCCACCCGAAAGCTGGCCCGGGCGTTCAATTCCAGGTGATCGACACCAACAACCCAGGCAACGCGGAGCCAGACGAGGACGGGATCAAGTCTGGTTACGCTATCGGCGGCAATTTCAACGCGGCCCGCCAGCGCCTTTATGTGGCAGCAGCGCGCGAGGGCATGGATCTGGACGATACCGCGAACTATGAAAATTATAACTGGCAGCGCGTGCAGGATCTGGGTGACGAGGTGATCGTTGCCATGATCGCAGAGTTCGACGAGGAAGCCGCAGAGGCCGAGATCGCCGGTTTCCGTGAAGTCAAACCAAACCGCCCGGGCAAGCCTACCGACCTGGGCGAACTGCTGGCCTCACTGCTGCGTTAATCACTTTGGGCCACGCTGGTGGCCCGTTTTAACCCCCTTTTGCTGGAGATAGACCAAATGAGCACTACCCAAACCGCCACCGCTACAATTTACGTTTGCATGAGCGTGATCGCTGGAAAGTATCGCCAGGCCGGGCACGTTGAGATCAACATGTTCGACTATTCCACCCTGTACCCGGTGGAAACCGCGAAAGAGAAAGGCGAGGCCGGTTATATTCTGCTGACTAAGCAGGAAATCAGCTTTGATTACAAAATGCCCGACCCGAGCGAGATCGCAGAACTGGCGATGCCGCACATGGAGGAGGCGTTAAAAGCCATGCGCGCCAAGTTCTATCTGGAGGAGCAAAAGTTACTGGCCGATATCGCCAAATTCCGCACGCTTGCCGCCCCGCTGGAGGGTGATTTTATCCCGGCGAGCGATATCACGCCGCCACCGCCAGCGCCGCGCAAAGACGACGACGCGTTAGACGTTCCATTTTAAGCCACCCCAGCCCGCCTATGCGGGCTTTTCTTTCGAGGTAATACCATGAAGCACCGACACGTTTATAAGTGCATTGGCGGGCCGCTGGCGCGCCAGAATTTCGCCTTTCCGGTAGCGGTTCACGACCAACACGGATTTGTTGCCTTTCCGGTTCCCGTAATGAGCGAGCCGGTGGATGTTACCAAAGTGAACCCCGCCGACTTTGAGCCGCAGAGCCTGCCACAGTACCGCGTGATCGAATCCTATTGCGAAGGGGATATGATCCAGCAGGTGGCGACGTACTTTGTGATCCCGGACGAGTGCCCGCCGCACCGTGAAACGTACTTTGTAGCGCGCGAGCTTTGCCGGTATCAGGACGCATTAGCGGATCTTGCAAAGCATATCGATCAGGCTTACCCGGGGCTGGTGGCGATGGTAGCCAGGCAGCACGGGATCGCTATCGACAACAACCCGTTAAGAGGTTAGAGGATAGGATATATATAAAACCCCCTTTAGGGGGTTTATATTATCTATCCAACCATAACCGCCGTTTTTAACCACTAACCACACCCCCAAAAGCGCCCACCACACTGGGCGGATCCTTGCCTGTTAACTCCCCCGCCAATTGCGCACCCTGCCAGCCAGTGGCTATTATTGCCCCTGCCATGCCTCCGTTGGGCATAAACAACGCGTAAATAAGGGGTTTATAGTATGGACGTCACCGAAAATCAGGCAGTAAACACTAACGATCAGGACGCGGGATCCTCCCAGATGGGCGGCGTTCCAGACGATGCCACTTACCTGGCGCTGGCTGGCGAAAGCCAGAACAACGGCCAGCAGGGTGGCGAAGGTAACGAGAACACCGACGATCTGCCGGTTGATCTTGTGTTCGGTGAGGAAGTGTTAGCGGATTCGCCTACCGACGACGACGACCAGGATCGCGACGACGACACGCCAGCGATCAAGCAGATGCGCAACAAAATGCGCGACTACAAGCGCCAGCTTAAGGAATTGCAGCAAGCAGCCCCAGCCGCCGCACCTGCGCCGCTCGTTTCCGGTGAGTTCACCGAAGCAGAGCCGCAGTTGCAAGACGAGGGGATCGACTTTGACCCGGCCAAGTATACCGAGGCCTGGAAAGCGTGGAACACCCGCAAGGGCGATCACGAAGCCGCAGTGACTAAGCAGGCCACGCAGGCGCAGGAGTTACAGCAGACGCTGATCGGGAAGCAAAAAGCGTATTACGAGCAAAAAGCCGAGCTTGTTAAACGCGTGCCGACTTTCGACAAAGCCGAAAAGGTTGTGTTGGAAACGCTGCCGCAGATGTTACAAGCCACACTTTTGCTTCACTCCCAAAACCCCACCATGCTGGTGTTGGCGCTGGGCCGTAATAAGCAGTTACGCGATCAAGTGATGGCCGCAAAAGATCCCGTTGCGTTAGGCCGTCTAATTGGTGAAATCGACGCCAAAGCAAAACTGGCACCGCGTAAACCTTCCGCAGATCTGGGCGATGTTCCAGACGTGAAAGCACAAGGCGGGGCGCAGTTGGCTGATCTGGATCGCGAGATCGAGAAAGCCCGCCAGGGTGGCGACTACACCCGAGTAATTCAGCTTAAAAACCAGCGCGCTGAACGAGCACGCAAACAGTAATTAACCATAATCGGGGGCAGTAATGGCTAACCAATTTACGAAGGATCTAGAAATCCTTTTCGAAAACTACGTGAACGGCTTTGAAGCCTCTTGCGTACTTTCCAAACGCGCAAAAATTTTCCGTCCTGGTGACACCGAAATGCAGCGCGCGGGCGATGTGGTCTACCGTCCACAGCACTACCATATGAAGATCGTCGAAGGTCTGAGCCTGCAACAGTCTGACGCCACCGACCTGCTGCAACGCCAGGTGCCGAGCGTGTTTAAAGCGCCGCAGAACATCGTTTATGTTCTGGACGCCAAAGAAATGCGCGACGAAGAACACAAAACCGAAGCGGGCCGCGCAGCGGGCCAGCGTCTGGCCGCGAAGATCGATCAGGATCTTTCCTCTGAGGTAGCGTTACGCGCCACCAACGTGGTAACGATCGGTGCAGCGTCTGCCGGTGCGGGCACTATGGGCCGCGACTTGTGGAACGCCGCAGCGGGCATCAAAGCAATGATGACCAACACCGGCGTGCCTGCTGGCCTGGGCCGTCAAGCGTTCTGGAACGCGGATTCTTACAAGGATCTGGCGCAGGAACTGGGCCACCGCCAGACTTACCAGGGCGCTACCATTTCCGCGTATGAAGCAGCGCAGATCCCTGACGTTGCGGGCTTTAAATCGTGGGAAGTGGACGTGGCGGGCGTTGTGCCTGACGGCGTAGCAACTGCCCTTACCCTGGGCGCAGCACCAGCGCACAAGATCGACATTCAGGACGCCAACGGCGTGCCGAGCGATAACCGCCAGGGCACGATCACGGTTTCCGCTGCCGGTCTGAAAGTGGGCGATGCGTTCACCCTGGCGGGTGTAAACAGTGTTCACCAGATCACCAAAACCGACACCGGCAAGCCGCAGGTGTTCCGCGTTCTGGCCGCGTCTGGCACCACTGCAACGATCAGCCCTAAAATCCTGCCGGTGAACAACGCCGACGCGCCGAGCCAGCCTTACGCCAACGTAACGGCCAACCCGGCAGCGAACGCCGCGATCACCATCCTGAACCAGAACCCGTCCCAGGTTAACGCCTTGTGGGCAGACGGTTCCGTAGAGCTTATGCTGGGTAAACTGGCATTCCCTACCGGCCAGGGTGCGCAGGTAATGACCGCAACCACCAAACAGGGCGCGACGCTGATCATGGCTTATCAATTCGATATCCTGACCGCGAAAATGACCGCTCGTTTCACCACCCTGTACGGCACCAACGTGCTGGTGCCTGAATACACCGGGATCATTATCCCCGGCCAGTAATGTGGTGATATAGTTAACGGGGGCTGCGGCCCCCTTTTTTCTAACATGAGGGCGAGATCATGAATTTAGGCGAAATCGTAGTAATGCTTTACAAGGTGGGCACAAAGATCCGTTGTGGTCTGGATCTCTTTGACACCATCGTAACCACAGCCGACAAGGCGAAAGATTTAATTCGCGGCGACGTCTGGGAGGATCACCCGGAAAAGGCTAAATTTGTGGCACTTCCCGAAGATGAAAAAGAGAAGTGCGAGAAACCGGCGGGCCTGGGCTTTTTAACCTGTATTCCGGGCGTTGACCACGCGGCAGAAGTGGCCGAGGCCGAGGCAGCAGCGAAAGCAGAAGCCGACGCGAAAGCGAAAGCGGAAAAGGCCGACAAAGCCCCAAAAGCTGATAAAAAGGCGGCTGATAATGGCGACGGTAACAAAGGGTAAGATCGTGGCCCTAGCCCTGCGAAAAGCGGGGCTGGCATCGGTCACAACGCTGAACACTGCGGATCCGCAGATGCAGTTAGATGCGCTGGAAGATCTGGAGGCCATGTTAGGCCAGTGGAAAGGCACCGGCTTTGATATCGGTTATTTGTTCGACCCGGCCACCGCGTCACTGACGCAGGACAGCGGGATCGACGCCGATCATTATCTGGCCGTTGCCCTGCAACTGGCCCGGCAGACGCTGATCGATAACCAGCGCGACATTCCCGACGAACTGGCGAACCAGGCGCACAGCACGCTTTTGCAGTTGCGTGCGGCGTTTTATGAGCCGGTTTATCTGCAACGACGCAATGACATGCCCACCGGCGCAGGTAACAACAAGTCGGCAGAGTGGAACCGCTTTTACCACCAGAACACCACCGAGGAGGGCGGCGGCGCATAATTCGACGGCGACCCCCCGACGTGCTTATAATCCCCCTGTTAACCAACAGGGGGTTTTTTTATGCGCGGTCAAGTTATGCAGATCCCGTTACTTTTCGGTGACGGGCGAGATCCGATCGATTACGACTACACCACCACACTGCCGCACAACATGTTACCGGTCATGAAGCCGTTAAAAGGCGCTGACGGTTACATGAGGATGTTTCCCGGCCTTAAGCAACTGGCAGCAGTTGACGGGGCCAGCCGTGGGGTGAACTGGAACACCGTAAAACAACAGCCTTACCGCGTGATGGGCGGCAAACTGTATTTGGGGAGCGTGGACACTGGCGAGGCGATCGCCGGGGTAGACCGTACCAGCATGAGCCACAGCCGCAACAGCGTGGCGATCGTCACCAACGGCACCATGATCCAGGTGTACTATGACGGCACCCGGAAAACCTTTGCGAACTGGCCCACCGGCGGCACCCCACCAAACCCACAATACAACTGGGGCCAAATTGCAGATGTGACCTGGCACCGTGGGCGCTATGTATTCAGCACCGTGGACACGGACACTTTCTGGGTTACGGATCTGGAGGACGAGAGCCACCCGGACAAGATCAGCCCGGCATATCGTGCTGAGTCGATGCCAGACGGGATCCGCGCGATCAGGGCGTGGCACGATTACATTGTGACGTTTGGCAGCGCCTCGATCGAGTTCTTTGGCCTTACCGGCGGCACCGATCCCATTTACGCGCAGCAGCCGAGCTACACGGCCACCGTGGGGATCTGCGGGCGTGAAGCCGTGGCAGAATTTGCGGATTCGTTCGGCTTTGTTACGTCACCGTCCTGCGGCGTTGTTACCGTCGGCGTGATGCGCAGCGGTGGCGGCGGTTATGACGATATCGGCAGCAACCAGATCAAAAAGATTCTGGAAACCTACACCGTGGACGAGCTTTTAAAGACCCGTTGCGAGTCGCTAACCTTCCGCGCGCACAAGCTGTTTATTGTCCACCTGCAACGCCATACGCTGGCCTTTGACTACAACGCCAGCCAGGCCAACGGCTTGCCGGTTTGGTCTATCCTGCGCACTGGCTACCCGACGCAGGCAGCGCACCAGGGGATTGACTTTATCAACGAGGGGCCGATCGTCACCTGCGGCAACAAAACCAAAGGCGTGCTGGCACAACTGGACGAAACGACCAGCGGCCAGTTGGGCGAGGATCAGGAATTTATCTTGTTTACCACGTTCCTGGCGCTTGAAAATGCAATGGTCAATGACTTTGAGTTAGACGCGAGCGTAGGCGGTGATTCAGTGGTTTCCCGGTTGTGGATCAGCTGTACCGAGGACGGCGCGAACTGGAGCCAGGAGATCATGATCGACTACAACACGCCAAACCAGTGGCTTAAACGCGTATTGCTGCGCAAGATCGGCAGGATCCGCACGGCGCTGGCGTTTAAGGTTCGGGGCGTGGGTGCCACACCGGCGACACTGGCGCGCGCACGTGTCCGAGTGAGTTAATGGCCCACCACACTGGGAGGATCCCTTAAATGGCTGTAACCAAAATCTTATTGAACGCTCGATCATTCCCCCCAGGCAGTAGCCGGGAATTTATCGACGCAATGGTAAGGATCAACGATTCGCAGAACCTTGCCGGGCAGACGGCAGACGACGCGAAAGACACCGCAGACGGTGCGCAGACCGTCGCAGAAGCCCAGCGCGTGCGAAACGATGCCCAGGACATTGTTTTAACCAACCACGCCAGCCAGTTGGCTGCGCTGCGCACGGACGTGGACAACCACACGGCGCAGATCGGTGCGCTGGACACGCGGATCGATACGCTGGAGGATTGGCGCACGTATGCCACGCGCCAAAAATCCGAGGTTGTTTACAGTGGGATCAGCGTCGTGATCCCCACCACGGGCGTGAACCTGTTAACGTTGCTTAATGGCCTGACGCCGACCAGCGGCACGCTGGCACCGTTTTTTAACACGGCGTCGGGCTTGCTTAAGGCGTTGAACAAAAATTTAAACCTGTATATTAAGATCTCGATCCGGGGCACGTTTGCCGGTGGCACTGGCAACCGTTCCATGCAACTGGTTTTCAACACAACGGTGCCAGACACTTTAGTAGTTAGCCGAAACGCGGCCACCACCGTGGACGATGTTTTGTTTAATACGTTCTTTTCGGTGGAGGAGGGCGACAACATCACCAGCCCCGGGGTGACTATGACGGCGACGGCCAACGGCGGCGCGTTCACGGCCACCGAGATCAAGTTAATTGCGACGCAGTGAGGTGCCCGGCATGATGGAAGAATTACACCCCGAAACCGGGATCCGGCTTTTGCACCGCTGGGGCTTGCCAGAGTGGCCCGCAGAGGCCGAGGCGCGTTATTTTCTTTGGGATCGTTGCTGCGTGTTTGCCATTATGGCGAACGCAGAAGGGGGGATAGATGGGCATATGGCCATGTTTCCCGCCGCGCGCAGAAAGAGCCGGGCCGCGTGCCTGGCGTTTCTCGATCACTGGGGCCACTTGCCGATCCGGGTGCCTGTACTGGGCACCCACAGCCATGCCAAAAACGTGGTGAAAAAAGTCGGCTTTGTGGAATATCCCCCGGAGCGTGTAGAATTGCTAACCGGCGAGGTGGTAGACGTTATTTTTCTGAGGAGGCCAGCTTATGGGTGGCGCAATTAGCGGGATCGGTGGCGCAGTTTCCGGGATCATCGGCGGTATCGGTGCCAGCAAGGCAGCGAAACAGCAGGCGAAATCAACAGATAAACAGATGGACATGCAGCGCCAGCTACTGGAGGAGCAGCGCGCATTAATGGAGCCTTACGTTAATGCGGGCACCACCGCGCTGGGTAGCGTGCAGAAGATCGCCGGGCAACCGATCGATCGTGATGCGGCGTTAAAAGAGTATTACGGCGGGCAGGAGTTTGCGCAGGATTCAGAGGCAGCACGCCGCCAGCAGTTGGCAGCGTCTGCGGCCACTGGCGGGCTGGGTAGTTCTTCCACCAACAACGCGCTGGCAGCTATTGCCCCGCAGTTGGGCCAGAACTACTTAACCCAAATGACCGCGCAACAGCAAGACATGTACAACCAGTTAATGGGCCTTGTTAACGTTGGTTTGAGTGGTGCCGGCGGTCAATCCGCAGCAAGCGCCGCGACGACTAACAGCCTTACGGCGTTGCAGGGCCAGAAGGGGAACATTAACGCGGCCCGCGCTGCGCTGCCGTGGCAGGTTGCTGCCAACGCAAACGCCAGCATGAGCCAGGGCGCGGCTAATGATGTGAATAGCTTTACGTCGATGTTTGGCGGCATGTTTGGGGGCGTCTAATCATGGCAGAAATCGGGCAGGCAACTGATCTTAACATCGGCAGCTTTGCGCAAAACCTGGCGATCGCGCAGCAGGGTGCGGATAACGTTTCGCGCAACATGCAGAACGCGCAAAACTACCAAATGGGCCAGTTTCAGCTACAGCAGGCCCAGCAGGCCGCAGAAACGCAAAAGCAGTTTGGCGCTGAACTGGCGCAGGCTGGTGGCGATCCTGCGAAATTGCAGGCGCTGGCGCTGAAATACCCGGGGCAGGCTGAAAACATCGGCAAGGCGCTGGGCGTGCAGTCTGAGGCCCACGCCACGCAGCTAAACCAGGCGGTGGGGGATCTGAACCTTGCCAGCCAGGTGGGCACTGATCAGGCAATGGCCGCAGCGATCAGCAAACACCGCGACTTGATCGCGCAAATGGGCAGCAGCGGGCAAGAGTTGTTCCAGATGTGGAAGCAGAACCCGCAGCAGTTTTCCAGTGTTGTGAACGCCGCCGGGCTGGCTACGGTTCCGTTTCAGAAGCAGAAAGAGCTACAGGCGCAGAACTACCGCACCGACGCGACGATCCGGGGCCAGAATATGGACTTTGCGAGCCAGGAGGCCAACCGCGACGTGCAGCGATCCGGGCAGCAGATCCAGCGCGAGGGCCAGCAGATCACGCGGGAAACCAACGTGGTGAAACGCGAGCAGATGCAGCAGGGGCTACAGGAGGCGAAGCGCAAGCAGTTTGAAGATCAAACCGGGTTGCTGGGCGACTACACCAACAAGGTGAACACGACCCAAAACAGCCTACAGGCTGCGCAGGATCTTGTTGGGCCGCTGACCAAAGACGGCACGATCGACACCAGCAGCGATCAATATAAACGCCTTACTAGCGCTTTCGGTATCACTGCGGCAGGGCTGCGCAAGATCCCGGGCACTGAAACGGCAGCGACGTGGGCCGATATTCAGGCGTTGCAGGCGAACGCCCGACAGACCGGCGTGCAGGCGCTTAAGGGTATGGGCGCAGTTTCCGACGCCGACGCCGCAGCAGCGCAGGCCGCGTTATTGTCCATTACACCGGACACCAACGCCGCGCAGGCCACTAAGGCGCTAAACCGCTATCTGGGCACCCTGAACAAAGCCCAGCAGAGCTTAACCAGCCCGAGCGCGTTACGCCGTGTAAGTGATTACAAGGTAAGCAACTGGGCGATCCAGCGCGGGATCGACGAGGGGGCGGCGAAACTGTATATTCAGGCACTGAGCAAGGGCGGGAACGAGGCGCAGAAAGCACAAGCAGACTGGGCCGAAGCGTTCCCGGGCACGCAGCCACCACAGCCGGGGGATTTTTAAATAATGGCTAACATGTTCGCAAAGTATGTTACGCCAGAGCAGGGGCAGAACACCGCCCCGACTTCTGGGGGGAACGACTACGGCCAGATCATGGAAAACGCAGGGGCAACCCACGGGATCCCGTCTGGCCTTATGACTCAATTAATGGGCAAGGAGTCCAGCGGCAACCCGTCGGCAGTGTCCAGCAAAGGCGCGCTGGGTTTGGGGCAGGTTATGCCAGCCACAGCCCAAGAAATGGGCTACGACCCGCAGCAGCTTGCCAACGATCCGCAGATGCAGGCAGATGCCAGCGCGCGCTATCTGCGCCAGATGTACGATCGTTATGGCGATTGGGGCACCGCGTTGCAGGCTTACCACGACGGCCCGGGCAACACTGACGCCGCGTTAAAAGGCCAGTACACGCCAGGCCCGGAGGGCCAGCAGTATGTTGACGAGCGTTTCAACCAGTGGACGCAGGGCAACCAGCCAGCCGGTGAACCGCAGCAGCGGGCGCAGGCCGCGCGCAAGGTTTCGGCGGGTAACATGTTCGGCCAATACGCCACCGGTGAAAGTTCCCCCCAGCAGCCAGCCGCACAGCCAGCCCAGCCAACGCAGCCAGCAGCAGCGCCGCAGCCGACAGTTGAACAAGCAAGCGCCGCGAGTGGTGGCCCAGCACAGGGCGATCAGGCAGCAGCGTGGGCCGCAGTTATGCCGGGTTACTTCACGGCCCCGCAGGCGACGCCAGCAGGCCAGCAGCAGGCCGCAGCACCGCAGGCAACCCAACCACAAGGGCAAGCGCCTGCAACGCAGCAGAACGCCGCACAGGAGCCGCAGCGCGGTGGCATGTATGACCAGGTAAGCGCTGGCGGCATTGCCGACACGATCGCGGATACTTTCAACGCTGCGGGCGAGGGTGCCGCGAAAGCGGGCCGCGCCATTATCAACGCAGGCGTGGACATTGCGCGCCCGATCTGGAACTGGGCAGCAGATAGCGCAGAGTCGCAGGCCAACAGCGCGTTGCCGCAGGGCGTGCCGCGCACCGTTCTGCCGCGTATTGATAAGAATCAGGACAAGGCGATCAGCAGCCTGGAGAACATGATCGGCGCGCAGCCGGGTAGCTTGCACACCCAGGGCGTGGGCGAGGAAGTGGCCGCGCAGATCCTGCCGTACTTTGTCGGGCCGGGCGAGATCAAGGCGCTGGAGCGCGTACCCGGGGCCGCTCGTTTTGTCGTTAACAGCCTGTTACGCAATGCCGTGGGCAGTGCAGCCGAAGCGGCCAAAACCGACGACGCGTTAACCCAGTTTGCGAAAAACGAAGGGCTGGGGCTGGCAGGTGACACCGCGTTTAAAGCGCTGGGGAAAGTGCTTAAGCCAGTATGGGAAGGTAGCAAAACAATGCTGGGCTTTGGTGCGAAAACCGGCAGCGCCGAGGAGAAGATCGCAGAGCAGGCAGGCAAAGCAGCCAAAGGCGGCGAGGTTACGTTACCCACCGACCTGCAAGGCGGCACCGCCACCGGCACGCGTTCACAGGCCGCGATCGCAGACGAGATCGACCCGGATCAGAAGGTGTTAGCAGCCGCGCGCCGTCTGGGCATGGAGGATCAGTTAGCGCCGAGCAGCTACACGCAGAACCGCCAAACCCGCGAAGTGCTGGGGGCGTTGCAGTCTGTAACCGGTTCGGAAATGAGCGCGCAGAACGCGAAGCAGATCAGCAGGCTGGCCGACGAGGCCGACGACCTGATCAATATTTCCGGGGGCACCAAAAACAAAGTGGCGTTGTCTGAGGAGTTCAAAAACACGGCGCAGAAAAAGATCGACGAACTGGCAGATCAGGCCGAGAAAGTCTATTCCTCGATCGCGGAGAAGATCCCGAAGGGTGCCGACGTGCAGGCCAACAACACGGTGGACTATCTGTTACAGAAAGCCGACGACATGCGCGGCACCGAGAATTTGCACCCGATCGAGCGCAAAGTATTAGACGCCCTGAACCCGAAAGGCGAAAAACTGCCAGACGGCACTTTTGCAGCGCCTAAACCGGCATCTTATGCCCTGCTGGATCAGATGCGCAAAGACGTGGGCGAGGCGCTTTATAAAAATACCGGGCCTTTCCAGAACGCGGGCCAGGGCCGCTTAAGCCAGCTTTATAAGCAACTGAGCCAGGATCAGGAGGAAGCCGCCGCCGGTTTCGGCGCGGAAAGTATCTGGAACGTGGGCAAAAAGCTGGTGGCGCAGCGTAAAGCGCTGGAGGACAGTTTTACCCGCGTAATGGGCCAGAGCGGCGCAGAACAAGCGGCGGTTAAGTACGGCAGCGCGATCCAGAAACTGCAAACGGGTGATAGCAAAGCCTGGGATCAGTTACTGGCCGACACGCCCAAAGACATGCGCCAAAAAATGGTTGCCAGTGCGCTGGGTGACGTGTTCACCAAACGCAGCCAGAAAGAGGGGAGCTTACACGTTCCCGGCTTTGTGGATTGGTACAACGGCGCGCGGCAGTCTGGCACGCTGGGCAAAGTCATGAAGGAATTACCCAAAGAGGAGCGCCAGCGCCTGGTAAATATTGCCACGGTGGCGAACGGGATCCGCAGGGGTAACGAGTTCAATCTATCCACCGGCAAGCTAAACGGCTTTATTAAGCGTTTTAATGATGCCGATGGGCCATTAGGCCGGATCTTTGGTTCGTCGCTGGTGGGCGCTGCCAGTGTCCTGCCTGGTGGTGCCGTGGTGGCGCATATGGGCGTGCAGGCGGCAGAAGCGGCCAAACGTGCGCGCACTGCCCGGGTGGATGCAGCCGACGCCCTGTTAAGCGATCCTAAGTTCCTGGATCTGGTGAAGGGTGCCGCGTTCCGTGATGCCAACCGAACCAGCATTCAGGACGCGATCCGGGCTGGCACTGCGACGCCTGAGCAGTTGGCCGCAGAGCAGGCGATCAAGAAAGCGGAGCGCCAGATCAATGGCCTGCCAGCATGGCAGAAACTGCGCGCCACGTTGCCGAAAGCAGAGCGAGCGCTGATCAGCAAATACGGCCCAGCCGGTTGGCTGGCAGGGTACGGGAAAAGCGAGGCAGCGCGCCAGAGTGGCGAAAGCGAGGAGTAAAGCGAAGGGGCCGAAATGGCCCCTTAATTTTTGGCGTACTCTTTGAACATGTTACCCGTTTGCGGCTGGTGGTCTGGCCCGTGGTAACTCCCCTTGATCTGATCCCATTCCGTCGGGGCTGGTGGTGGCGTCACCTGCTGAACGGCTGGATCTGGGCCGTCAATCTTTGCTATCAGCCAGTCACCCGCACCGGACAGGACGAAAACCACCGCCACCACTGGGAGGATCAACGCCCTGACCTGAACCACGAAGGGGAGGCAGAGAAAGATCAGGAGCGCGAACCAGATCACGCCGTCACCTTATAAGCCACGCAGGTGGCAGCGAACCGCACGCGGGTGCCGTCCATGATCGTGACGTTAAAGACACCTTGCCGGGCCATTTCGTCGGTGGCCGCAAACGTCGCCACGGTGCCCGACTCACTGACCGCGTTTTGCAGTGCCAGCGATTCACCGTTTTGCAGGGTGCGAACGTCCGACGGCAACGGAGTGGCGAAAGAATCAACGCCCACCGCTGCGGTAAATCCGATATCTGTAAGCGTGGCAGTTGCTTGCACACCGTCGCCGCAATTCATGTTATAAGTTTGAGCGTCTGCCTTACCCACCCATAAGGTGGCAGCAATAGCCAGAACGCCGATCGCGGTTTTGGTGATGTTTCCGACAGATGATTTTTTTACTTTCATTTTCGTGCCTCGTTAAGTTTCGTTAAGTAACTAAAAAGAGCATAGATCATAGTTAACTAAATGCGCAAGTGTTTTTTAACCGGTGCGGGGTTAAAATCCATGCGTTAACCACAGGGGGCCAACATGGCAGACATGACGCAAATTTTCAGTAAAGTGGCGATGCCCAGCCCGGAATTTCTACGCCGTGATCGGTTTGAACCGATCGCCGGTGGTGAAATCTATATCGGCAAAACGGACAGCGACCCACTAAACCCGGCCAACCAGATCCCGGTTTATTTCCAGCAAGAGGATGGCACGTTAGTGCAGGTTAGCCAACCTATCGGGATCAGTGTGTCGGGTTATCCACAATATAACGGGAAAGAGGGTAAATTTATTACCCAGACCGCCGCCAGCATGAAAGTGCTGGATCGCAACGGCGTGCAACAATGGTACTGGCCGAACCTTTTCGAATACGATTCCTCCCAGATGTGGGCCGTTCTGGCGTCGCAATTTGGCGCTGACTTTATCGGCACGCCGGTGGGCACGATTCAGGAGCAGCTAAACGGCTACGTGACGCCGTGGAATTTCATCGGCAAAGCGCCTTATGCGAACGAGCACGACGCGATCCAGGCGATGTTAGACTATGCCAGCGCCAACAATAAGCTGGTTTGGTGCGTAGGTTACACGCTTCACACCAACGGCATTTTGACCGGCAGCAATGTGAAGATTGTCGGCGGCACGTGGATCCTGGCTGGTAACGATCCGCGCTTCACCAACTGCGAACTGGTGGGCGGGCGCTGGGAAAACCGATCTATCTGGACGAAGAACACCACGATCCGCGAGTGCTGGTTAGAAAAATGCCGCGTGCGCCATGACGGCGGCGACGTGCGGATCCTGGACGGGCGATTTAATGGCGAGGTTGCAGGCAGTAACGTAACGTCGATCGTCATTCAGGGCGCGCAGGCAGGGCAGGAGAACCCATTAGGCACGATCGAGGTTGACGGCGTTGTATTCACTAACGGCCTTAACGGGATCTTGCACCAGGGCGGTAACGCAGACATGACCCGGGGCATTTACCGAAACCTTTCATTCTTTGACATGAAGGGCGACGCGATCGAATTGAACGTTGTAAACAGCACTTACAAAGAAGGGCTGGTGATCGAGAACATCCTGATCAACAACATCAACGCAACGCTGGCTAATTCCAACTGGGGGATCGGGATCGGTATCGCCGGGAAAGGCCCATACGCGTGGGATGCACCGGACGAGAACTATTGCCACGACTTCACGATCCGCAACGTTCACGCGCTGGGCGTGCGGCAGGTGGTACACGTGGAGGTTGGCCGCAACTTCTCGATCGAAAACGTGCGCCTTATCCCGGACGTGAACAAGTCCAACGGCACCGGCTTAACCACCGCAGGGGTTTATATTGCCGGTTCCAAAGATTTTGTAGTTGACGGGGTGAGCGGCGAACCGGTGGGATCTGCAACCGTACCGGCCAACACGCTGCCGATCGTAGAAATCAAGTGGGGCACCAGCGCCACGGACGTGCGTTTAATCCCTGCCAGCCGCAACTACGCGCTGCGCAACGTCTACAGCAAAACGGGGATGGTTGAGTTATCCGTTGACGCCTACCCGGGCTTTGGTTCGGTGCCAGCGCAAGAAAACCGCGTGGTGGTTGAAAATGTTAAATGTGACACTTTCGCCGCGCTGGGGATCGCCACTCACTTAAGCGTTACGGATCTTAACTGCCGTCTGCTGGATTGCTGGGGCGACTTGTCGGCAGGTGGTCACGGGGCATCTTCTGGCCTGACCATTTTCAGCAAGTCAGTGCTTGATCTGATCAACTGTAACGCCTATGACGTCAACATGCAGGGCGGGCAGGTCTGGAACCGCTGCCGCTATTCGAACGTTAACCAGGTGGGCGGGAATATCATTGCACAGCCTACCGTGACGATCACCGGTCTGCTGGGCGCGCTGGTTTCCCCGGCGGGTAAGATCTTCTATCCGCAGACGTGGGAGCACGGCGGCGACGCCTCGTTTTTCCCTTGCGGTAAAGAGTTCGATCAGGGCGATCTGATCTTTGTGGGCACCAGCACGCTGACCCCGTACATTGTGACCACCGCCGGGGCTTACTTCCCGACGGATGATCGATCACGTGTTCACGCGGCTGCGGCGGGGGCCACGCAGTTGGTGCAGTGGCTTACCCCGTCGGGCACGTCCACCGGTTCACCGTGGCTTTACACAACGCAGTTAAGCCCGGGCACCCGGATCGTCGTTCCACTGGCCGCAGGCGGCACGCAAACCGTCACCGTGATGCGTTCACCGTACCAGACGCCACCGAGCAACCCGGGCGCGCCGATCACGATCGATATTGCGCCAGCGCTTACCGGCGCAGTGGCCGAAGGTGCCAAAATCACAATGGCGAAGGTGATCGCCACAAGGCCGACAATCCCGGCCAACTCACCATAAAAAAAAGGGGCCGTTATGGCCCCTTTGCTTTTCCTGCTGCCGTTACCGGCGACGGTATGACGACGAGAAAGACGATCGATAAGACGAGCGCGGCGCGCTGTATGACTTAGACGAGCTATAAGAACGGCTGGAGAACGACGAGCGCGGGGCGCTGTACGACTTTTTAGGCGCTGCCGTTGTGGTTGTGCCGTAATACTCTTTGCGCGGCGCAGAACGCGTTACAGACGGTTTTTGCACGATCGTGCGTTCCCGGATAACTTCACGGGTATTCGAGCCGCCGTTATTCCCCGCGTTCCCCATCATATGGCCCAGCAACATGCCGGTGGCGAAGTCACCCACGCCGCCGCCGTTCCCACCCCCGCCACCGTTCACAACGACGGTTTGAGAATCGGACGGCCCACCGTTCTGGGGGGAAACCTGCGCGGGCGCAGACTGCTGATCGCCTGCCATTTGCGCCGGTTGATCCTGCGGCTGCAACGCCGTGGTGGTTTCTTTGTCGTCGCAGCCAACGAGGGAGGCGGCAACGATTGCAACGATGATCAGTTTTTTCATGGTTTTTATTCCTCTGCTGGTACGATCAGATCTTCCATTGCCACGCCCAGAGCGCGGGCGATCTTCTGGAGACTTTCAACGCTGGGCATTTGGTGCCCGTTTTCATAGCGGCTTAACTGGTGAACATCAACGCCCGTTTGTTCTGCAACGTAACGCTGGGTGACGCCTGTTAATTCGCGCACTGCCTTAATCTTTGTAGTGATAGCCATTGTCTTAACCCTCATAAGTGACGAAGGGGCGACGCTTAACCGCTGGCCCGTTCCCGATACCAACGCCACGGTAGGCGCGCTGATAATCGCGGCGGCATTCTTTGCAGCGGGATAAATCGCGCTGGCCTGGCTTGCGTTCCCTGAAATGATTAGCGGGTTTATCTTTCCCGCAACAACGGCATGTTAACTTATTCATTAATTGACACTCAAGCCGGGTAAAAGATTTAAAATCGGTGGTTTGCCTTTTTTGCCGTGGGCGAACGTGTAAACCGGGATCCCGCGTGCGTCGGCGCGTTCCTTCTCAGTGGTGGCCCCGCGCGAGTTTTCCCAACCTTCCAGCAGGATCAGCGCGTCGGCGGCGTCCACCATAGGCAGGCAGATCGCCATATACATGCCATGATCGGCTAAAGTGGTGGGCAGGCTGGCCGGGTTAAGCACGCCTTTGCAGTAGAACCCGATCGCAAAGTGGGCCTTGTAAAAGGCGCGGCGGTTGTAGTCCTCGATCCCGGTCATAGGCCCGGCGATATAAACGTTTTTATCTTTGATTTGCTCGATCATTGGGGTGCCTCAAATTGGCCCCCGTGGGGGCCGTGGTGGTTAGAATGGGATATCGTCGTCAAAGTCCATCGGTGGATCCTGCGGCGCGCCCTGCTGGCTATTCTGCTGCGGCTGGCGTTGCTGGCGATTCCCCCCAGAGCGCGGGCCAGATTGAGCCGGGCCACTGGGTTGCTGCGGTTGGCCCCAGGCGGTGCCCGCTGCGGTACTGTTACCCGGCTGGGTTTTGCCGCCCAGCATTTGGAAAGAGCCGTTAAAGCCTAAATGGATCTCCGTGCTGTACTTCTCAACACCGGCCTGATCCGTCCACTTGCGCGTTTTAAGTGACCCCTCAACGTAGACCTGCGACCCCTTGCGGCAATACTCCCCGCAGACTTCCGCGATCTTTCCGAACAAAACGATCCGGTGCCACTCCGTTACTTCTTTCTTTTCGCCGGTGTTCTTATCGTTCCAGCTTTCCGACGTTGCCACGGTAATGTTGCAAACCGCTTGCCCGCTGGGCATATATTTGACTTCTGGATCCTGGCCCAGATTGCCCACAATGATCACCTTGTTAACGCCACGTGTCGCCATGCTTAAAAGTCCTCGATCGAATTGGTTTTACCGCCTTGTTGCGGTGCCTGCGGCGCTGCCTGCTGCGGCGCGTCCTGCCGCTGGCGCTGTACCGGTGCCGACGGATTAAACCCTTTTGCAGTGGAGATCGTCAACTCCGCTTCTTTTTTGGTGATCCAGTTGGTTAGCACTGCCTGGGCTGGTTTATCCATGCGTTTATAAAGTTCACGGGCCGCAGCTTTCAGGCCGTCCACGTCGGTGAAGTCCTCAGCCTCAAGCTGGGCGATCGCGGCTTTGGCCGACAGTCTGGCCGCGTTGCCGTCGTCGTCTGCCTGGGCGATGCCGAACATAGACGAAATATGATAACGGCGCGCATAGGTGAGCGTTGACCCGTAGCCCTGCGCGTCACGTTTGGCGATCGGGATCTGGAGATCGCCAGAAATAAACTGGCCCGACTTGTGCAAAATAATGGTTTCCAGAATCAGATCAGTGTTGGCCGTGTTGGTCTGCGGAGTCTGAACGATAACCAGATCTTGCGCTTCCAGTGATGGACGGATAGCCGCTAAAAACGCCTCAAGGTTGGCGTAGTTGTTTTTAAGGTGCGGGTTTTGCGCGTTCTTTTTAACGTTCCCCATCGCTTCACGTGCCGCGATAAACGCGGCGACAACGAGATCGCAAGGTTGTGACATTTGCATATTACTGGCCCTCAAACTGATCAAAGATGTGTTTAAACCGCGCTTTGATATAAGGCGGCGTGTCTAAGTCGATCTGGCTTTTCCCGTTGGCATAGGACGGCCAAACGTCGGCCTTTTTGCACGCGGCGAAAAGCTGGATCGCGGTTTTGTACTGCATACGGCCAACGGCCAGTTGTGGCGGGGTGAGCTTATGATCCAGCGCTAAAAATGGCGGTTCCTTTTCCTGCGCCAGTAGGCTAACGCTTGTCGGTCTGGCCCCATACGCCAGGCAAAAACAATCATGCTGCAACGCCATTTTGAGCCAGTAGCCGAGATCGTAGGCGTGACGCCCGAACGCTTCCGGCTGGGCGGATCTTGTGGTTTTGTAATCCTTGATCCCGCCGAGTGGCGTTACATAGTCCAGGCGCACTTTGACGGGCACACCGTCGATCACGCAGAACAAAGAGATCTCAGGTTCACCGTTTTGGATCACGTCTGCATAGTCACCATTTGACATGATAACTTCACGCATACGCAAAACTTTGTCGTAATCGCCGCCGGGCACTTGTTCACGATCGCCAGCTTGTTTCTGGGCGTTTTCGAAAATTTCGGCCCAGATGTTTACCGGTTCGCCAGTGCTGCGGATCTCTTTGATCAGGTCTGCGGTTTTCATGGTGGTGTAACCCTTGATCCCGCGCTCTTTCAGCCAACTGCGCATTGCCTGATCGCTGGTAAGCAGATCTTTAAATTCCTCTTGCGTCGGCATACGGAAAAACTCTTGCTCAAAGCGCGACGGTTCCAGCATGACGCAATGGCCGGTTGTACCGAAAGAAAGCGGCTTTTGTTTTTCCTGCCGCGCGCTGATCGCTTTCTGGCGTTCTTCTTGCTCTTTGAAACGCCACCCGGCTGGGGAGTTCTGGAGGATATCAAACAGGTTTGATCCTGTTACGTGTTCGGTTTCCGCGTGATAATCGTCGTTTGATAGTTCCTCAGCCGTGTAAGCACGCTCGAAATATGTTTCTTTGTTGTCAGTCATGAGTTTTTAGCCTCAATGTTGCGGGGAACTACAATCTAACTTGTTTAAGTAGTTAACGCAAGCGATAAACGCAGAGACACCCCAGCAAACGGCCACAAAGTAACCCTGGGCGCGGTAGTGGTCTAAGTTTTCCTTTTGTTCGGCGGTCAAACGGCCAGCCCTGCGGCTATCGCGTTTCAATTCGATAAAGGCGATCGGCCACTTCCCGAACCGGCGCGGGATCACCCAGTCGGTGACGCCCTTCCGTCGGCCCAGCCTGTTAAGCAATGCGCCATACTTCTGATCGCTTTTGCTGCCCGATTCATTGACCACGTGGAACGCCTTAAACTCAGGGTGCCAGTAGTTGATCCACGTTGCTGAATCCTCTTGATCGGATGATTCCAGACGCGGCTTTTTTGCGTCCTCTTTGGGGTAGAAGTAGAGGCCGTGCGGCCCCTCCTCCATTACGATGTTTTCAACGTCAAACGCCATTATTCCAGATCCTCAAAAAACACCTTACGGGTGATCACGTCTTTGCCGCCACGCTTGCGGTGGGTGACTTTGATCGGCGGCAGGATATACGCGGCAGCGTCCATAACATCAAGCGCCGTATGCGCCTTTTTAAGCGCCTTAATCCCTTCTGGATCGACGCAGTGTTTTAAGATGCCGTGATGTAACCAAGCCTTACGCGCCTGGGGGGATTTGCTGCCAGGGTGAAAAATTTCCCACGCTTTAAACTGGGTGCCGTCTTGTTCCAGCATGTACTTAAACCCGATCGCGCCGTCACCGCGCGCCGGTTCCACTTCAAAACTTACCACCTTGCAATAATCATCAACGGTGTAGTGTTTATTACTCAACGCCTCATTGGGATCGATCAGCGTATCGCCGCAGACCGAGCAGAAACGCGCCGCCACGTCGTTTTTGGCCCCGCACCCTTCCGACAGTACCCGCCCGGCGTGATCCTTCTTAACGCCGCACGTGCGCGAAATAAACCAGTGGCCGCAGCGGGCACCAGTGTGGGGATCCTCCCAGATGCACCGGCGGGCGTGTTTGCCATTTTCGTGGCCGTGTGGACAGTGCTTTGTTTCGGCGTTTTCTTTATCGCGGCTGTAGGTGTAAGCCTCAAGGATTGGATTGAAATACATAGCGCCGAGATCGTCCATAGCGCCGCCGTAATCGAGCACTAAATGATCCTCTTTGACGAAGCCAAGATCGTGATGAAAATCCTTAAGGATTCGCACGCCACGGCCCAGCAATTGCACCAGCAGGGTAAGCGAGCCGATCTTACGCAGAATTACGGACGTGTCCCAGAAAGGCACGTTTACGCCGGTGGTTAAACATCCGATCTGGAAGATGAATTTTATTTTGCCGTGGTTGGCATCTTTCAGGATCTTGCGACGCTGGCGGGCGTTTGTGTCGTCGGTGATGATCGCATAACTCACGCCAGGCGGCAGCGCCCGGGCCGCTTGTTTGCAGTGTTCCACGCCTGCGCACGTAACCAGCACGCCGTTGCGGTCTAACGTTAATTCGTAGACTTCCTGCATGATCTGGGCGGTTAACGTGTTCTGCGCCTCGATCGCCTCCTGCATGGCGTCCATATCGGCCCCGGAAAACTCCGCGCAGCCGTCACCCCCGATCGCTTTGAATTGCTCAAGGTTATATTTGAGCTTTGAGATCCCGAAGGTAGTCGGCACGATACTGCCTACCTTTTCCAGATAGTCCATGCTGATATCGCAGACGGCTGCGCGCCAGAATCCAGGCGTGGAGTAATCCGGGTTAATGATCGGTTGCGTGCTGCGGTAGTCGGTGCCCGTGTAGCCAATGATCCGCAGTTTGGTGCCGTACTTTGCCAGCGCCCGGCGCTGCAATTCACGGATGATGATCGTATAGTCGGCGCGTCCTGCCTCTTTCATATCCTCGATCGTTTCCTCCCCTGCCAATTCGCTGGCGATCAGATCGTCAACGTTGACCTGGTGGCATTCATCGATCAGCAGAAACAGCGGCGCGAAGTCGGCCAGCTTGTCGGTTAACGCGTTCACGACGGTGCCCACCGAGCCGGTAACAACCGGATAAAACGAGGACTTAAGGCCCAGGCCTGCGCAGTAAACCGAGTTCGGCACCGCAAAATTGCGCATTTCCTTGTGATCTTGTTCCACGATCTCAGCCTGCCGGGCGATAACCAGCGCTTGCGCCTGGTGCCCTGCAATGGTCATTTGCATGATCCGTTTGGCGATCATGGATATCATCACCGTTTTGCCTGCGGAAACTGACGCCTTAACCACAAACGGGCCTTTGTAGTGCTTAATGGCCTGCGCCGTCACGTCGTAAACCGCGTACTGGTACGGGTACGGGGGGAACGGCATTTCACCCAGCACCGCGTTGATCGCGTCGATATCGCAGGCCGCGATCTGATCTTCAATCGGGGGAATGAGCATCTTTTATTATTCCTTGCTTGTTAACTAACTGCGCATATAATACCAGCGAAGGTTAAACATAAAAACGAGGTAACGCAATGGCAATTTACAAAATAGCCGAAGTGCGCGAAGCCATGATCGGGCAATGGGAGCAGGCATTACGCCAGCTTGTCGGCATGGACGATCGCCAGTTTAACAAGCGGCATCAATCGTGCCCGGTCTGCGGTGGTAAGGATCGCTGGCGATGGACGGACAGCAAGGGAAAAGACGAGCGCGGCCACGGGTGGAGCTGGTGCAACGGCTGCGGCGCTATGGACGGCCTAAAGCTATTCCAGCGCCTTTATGGCGAGCCGTTCAACGTCTGCGTGAACGTGTTAGGAGATTGGGCCAACGCGATCCCGGTGGAGAAACGGCAGGCAGCACAAAAGGCCGTCGCCAATGCGCCCGTGTACAACTACGGGAAGCAGGCCACGCCAGAACGTTGCCGGGCACTGCTGGATCTCTGTTACGACGAAGTGGGAACGCCCTTTACCTGGGAGGAGGGTTTACCGGATCGAGCCATTAAGGTGCGCTACCGGGGCGACGTGCCAGATCTGGCCGAGGATCATTACATTTGCGAGCCGCTTTACATGGTGCAGGGCGAGGGGGTGGAGTCTGACCCCTGCAACGTCGTAAAAATTCACGGTGCCGGCGAGTTCGATTTTTTCGCGGGCGATCTGACGTGGGGCAGCGTTTCACGGATAAACCAGCAGGAGAGCGGCCCGATATTTCTGGCCGTGGATTATATCAGCGGGTGCCTGGCGGCTGCGGCCACCGGGCGCGAGGTCTGGATCTGCTGGCTATCCAGCAACATTGACCACGTGGCACGGCGCTGGGCGCGCCAGGATCGGCGGTTGAATTTCGTCACCCTGCCCGAAGATTTTCACAGCCTTTGCTATGCCGAGGAGAACCAGTTACCGGTATTCACGCCGCGTTATGGCAACTGGGCAATGGGGCTTAATCGTGAACCGCAGCGGGCTGGCGATCTGCTGGACGCTTTGCAGAAGTAAAAAAAAGGCCCACCGAAGTGGGCCAAACTGGAAGTAGTACCGAGCAACGCAAAATCATGGCTTACATGGAAGCCAACCCCCGATCATCGTGCAGTTGTAAAAATAGCGAAAATAATGCTTGCTTACAACCTGCCTTTGTAGTTAACTGCAATTCCCCCGGGCATGGTGCCCGATTTTAAACGAGGTAACACGTTATGAAAGCTGGTGTAATTCTGGGCGCATTCGTCGCCGTTGTTCTGCTGATCTTATCTGCTGTTTTCGGTTCCTGGTACATTATCGATCAGGGCGAGCGCGGCGTAATTGTTCGCAACGGTTCGGTGGTTGGCACTGCGGATCCCGGCCTGCATTTTAAAATGCCGTTCATGGATAGCGTTGAACGCATTAGCGTGCAGAGTAAGAGCCGCGTTTACGCAAAGGGCCACGGTAACAGCCGCGATCAGCAGTATGCAGCGATCAGCTATTCCGTAACCTACACGATCCCACCTGCTAAGGTTGGCGAGGTCTACAGCGAATACCGCAACGAGGAAAATTTAGTTTCACGCGTTATCGATCGCCAGACGCCTGCGGCCCTGCAATCTGCCTTTGGTAAATTCACCGCAGCGGAAACCGTAACCAAGCGTGACGATCTGGCGGCGGCAGTGCTGGAAAGCCTGACCAAAACCACCAAAGGGATCGTGACCATTGAGAGCGTGCAGATCGAAAACGTCCAGTTTAGTGAAGCGTACAACGAGAAGATCGAAGAAAGCATGAAAGCCGAGATCGATATTCGCACCCGTCGCCAGAACCTGGAGAAAGAGCAGATCGACGCACAGATCGCAGTAACCCGCGCCAACGGTGAAGCAGATAGCCGCCTGGCCGTTGCGACTGCAAACGCCAAAGCCGTGGTGTTGGCCGGTGAAGCAGAAGCGAAAGCGATTAAAGCGAAGTCCGAAGCCCTGCAAGCCAACCCGCAGTTGGTCGAGTACACCAAAGCCATTAACTGGGATGGTAAATTACCGGCCACAATGGTGCCAGGTGCCACCGTTCCGTTTATCAACGTTAAATAATTACCTGGGGGCTGCGGCCCCCTTTCAGAAGGATCCCGATCATGGCATCAACAAAAAAAGCCCCATACAGCGCAAAAGCTAAAATCTGGTTTCCGTCCTACACGATGGAATTAAACGGCACCGCTAAGGGCGTTATTTATTCAATCTTTGGCGACATGCCCGACGACATGCGCGCCGAGGTATTAGCAAAACTGGCCGAGAAAGATCAGGCTATCCGTGACCGCAAGAAAGAGGGCTTTTAAGATGGGCGCAATTCCGAAAGAAATCACCTTACCAACCGTACAATTTCAGTTAACCGACGGCACGATCCTGCCGCAGCGTTCCAGCCAGGGCGCGGCATGTTTTGACCTGATCGCCACTGGCGTGGAGTTCCTCCCAGACGGCACGGCCATTTGCAACACCGGCCTGCGTGCAGCTATCCCAGCCGGTTGGGCAATGCTGATCTACAGCCGCAGCGGAATGGGCTTTAACGCCTCCACGCGTCTGGTGAACTGCGTAGGCGTGATCGATAGCGACTATCGCGGCGAAATCATGGTGAAGTTGGTCAACGATAAGCCGGGCTATCTGCCGCAGGTCAAAGACGGCAGCGAACTGCGCAACGTCAAAGTGGGCGACAAAGTGGCGCAATTCATGATCGTGCCAGCGTTTAACCTGCCGTTTGAACCGGTGCAGGATCTGGACGCTACCGATCGCGGTGAAAATGGTTTCGGGAGCACTGGCGCATGAAAGACGAACACGACAAAGTAACCGCAGACGCGTGGGAAGATGCGCAGCAGTATGGCGGCACGCAGGATCCTGCCGTTGTTTCTGGCCGTCGCTTTAAAGGCAGCGTTACGCCAGACGTGGCGCGCCAGAGTTGGGCAACACCGCAGTGGATTATTGACTTTGTGGCCGCAAAGTTCGGGTTTATCTCGATCGACGTATGCGCCACCGAACTGAACGCCAAAGCGGCCCAGTATTACACCGAAGTAACCAACGGCCTGGCCGACGGCAACAACTGGGGCGACGAGGGCGGGATCGCATGGTGTAACCCACCTTATGAGGATCCACTTCCGTGGGTGGAAAAGGCGATCGAGCAGGCAAAACAGCGCGGCGTAACCACGATCATGCTGGTGAATAATGACCCGTCCACCGCCTGGTTTTTAAAGGCGTTGCAGGGTGCCCAGACGGTGATCAATTTCATCGGGTACACCGACAAGGCCACCGGCAAGTTTAAATCTGGCCGCGTCGCTTTCGTGGATGCCCGCACCGGCGAGGAGGGCAGCAAAAACCCGAAAGGCAGCGTTATTTTTGAGATTAAGCCGAAGAAACGCGGCGGCATCAAAACAGAGTATTTGAGCCGCTTAGACATGGAAACGATCGGCGCGAAACTTCTGTAATACGGCGAGGTGAGAAAATGATTTTACTGGCACCAATGGGCGCGCTTAAGGCGCACAACCTGACCAAAGCAAAAAACGACGTGCGTTATTACCTGAACGGGATCGCGTTCGTCAAAGACGAGATCTGGAGCACCAGCGGGCACGTTGCGCTGCGTTCCAGCAACCTGCTGAACCCGGAGATCGATCGCAGCACCCGGATCATTCTGAACATCGGCAGATTGTCCACGGTGCGCGGCATTGAAACCGCCGTGATCGATACCGACGCGGGGATCGTTTACTACATTCCGCAGGTGATCGAGAAACGCAAAGATCTGGAAGAAATCGACTATAAGGCCACCCGCCTGGACGTCGCCACCGTGGAAGTGATAGACGGCAATTTCCCGGATCTGGATCGTGTCTACCCACCAGCGCAGAGCCAGCCCGCAGGCGTGCCGCTTATCTCGTTTAACGCTGAATATCTGGCATTGCCGCAGGCTATCGGCAAGGCGCTGGGCATGAAGTACAAAACCACGGCGATCGCGTTCCAGGGTGACAACACCAAAGCGGCCACGTTCACGTTGACCGAGCCAAACGGCAACACCCACCAGTTGGTTGTAATGCCGGTTCGCATGTAATCCCAGGGGGCTGCGGCCCCCACTTTCTGGAGTGTTCACAATGTTTATTATTGCCCTGATCCTTTACGTTTGCGGTGCGTTCCTGATGTTCGGTTTCATGAAGGAAACAGACTGCGAGATCGACGCGAAAGCCTACGCCACGATCGCGTTTTGGCCGTACACCGTGATCGGTTCCATGTGGTTGGTTATCAAAGCACTGGTGAAGAAATGAAAAAGGCCATTTTCCTGTTTAATCATTCTGACGTAATGCCCGGGCCGTGGCTGCGCGCTGGTTATGAGTGCTGGAGTTTTGACGGAAAACACCCGGAGGGCATCACGCGCGAGGGGAACTACGTCAAAGTTGGAATGTGGTTTCATGCCGAGCACAGCGCCAAACACGAATTGACGATCGCGCAGATGGTTGGCCCCGGGGTGGAGTTTATCGCCAGCTTTGCGGAATGCACTTTCTTAACCACCACCGGCGCGAAGTGGTTTTATCACCCGGATGATAAACACCTGCCCGTTTACCTGCGCAGGCCACACCCGCGCTACCCGAACCGCAAAGCCGATCAGGCCCGTGCCGTGATCCTGGCGCGCATGGTTGAACGTCTGGCGATCCTTTGCGACGGGTGCCCGTGGATGCTGGAGAATCCGCACAGCAACCACCTGGCAACGGTATGGCGATCAGCTGATCACTCATTCAACCCGAACGAGTACGGCGGGTATTTGCCGGTTGACGACGTTCACCCGAAGTTTCCGCAGGTGTACCCACCGCGCGACGCGTACCCGAAGAAAACGGGCATATGGTGCGGCAACGGCTTTGTGATGCCCACAAAGGTGCCCGTACCCTTTGCATTCTTCAAAGACGGAAAGCCGGTTAATCCTGGCTGGTACGCTACCGGCGGCAGAAGCAACCGCACCAAAGAGATCCGATCAATGACCCCGCGCGGCTTTGCCGAAGCCGTGGCGCAATTCAACATGAAGGTAAGACCATGCAACTGACCCCGATCCAGCAGGTGATTTTAGCGAGCCGATACGGTGAATTTATCACGACGATCCAGCACCTGGAGTTAGCGAGAGCGTGCGCCACGGTTGACCGCCGCAAAGTGTCCGAGGCAATGCGAGGTTGTGCCCGTGCCCGCCTTGCTGGGGGGATCCTCAATAAGAGCCTGCGCGCTACGCTGGAGACAATGAGCCGATCGATCTTTCCAGATACGAGCCTTGTTTATCTCAAAAACTGCCTGGCTAAAATGGAAACGGCATTAGAACGGGAGTTCACCCGCGACGGGGTAGACCTGAACGACGCCGAAGAAATGATGATCGCCTATGAGGCAGCAGCAGAAACCCGGCCAGAATGACCGCCAGCCCCTACGGGGGCTTTTTTTTTGCCTTTTTTATTGTTAACTACTTGCGCATATTCTCAAGATTAAGTATATTCATATCTCACCCGGCAACGCCGGACAACAAAACCAGAAGGAAACGAGAAAATGACTATAGCAATCACCATGAAAGTAACACTGGGCGCACTGGCTGGCCTGATCTCTTACTGCAACAACAAAAAAATGAAAATGGCTAAAATCCAGGCGCACGTTTCTAACATCGCGTTTCTTGAACTGAATCACCCAGCTTTTGCTTACGCCAAAGACCTGCTGAACGAAGCCGCAGACAAGCGCCGCACTTTCGCAGGTGTTGCTAACTGCATTCAGGCAGCAATTACCGAAATCAACCGCGTGATCGATGCAGCGCACGCCGAGGCGGTGGAAGTGGACGCGGTTGTAGAAACTGCGGTGATGAAATTTAAATATGGATCTGACCACTTCCAGGCGGTGATCAACGTTAAAAACGCATCGCATAGCGCCATTGTTCACGCTACCGCGTCAAATGGATGGAAGCCACGCGACACCCTGCGCCTTATCCGTCGGGTTTGGGTACTGGGGGAAGCAGCAGGGAAAGCGCACCGCGAGGCAATGGCCGAAATGATCGCACGTGCCCCGGCTAACGGTTCAATCCCAGGCTACGAAATCCCATTCTGATAACCCAGGGGGCGAAAGCCCCCACCGCTGGAGGCACCACCATGAAACTGACTATCAAAGAATTACGCGCACGCTACTGGAGCAACAACCCGCAGGCCAAAAAGGCGCTGGTATTCACCCGCAAGGCGAGCGCCGAGCCGGTGGAGATCTGCAACCCCCTGGCGCTGGCGCTGGCCCGCGTCAATTTCGACAACGCGCAGGCAATCCGCAACCGGGTGGCGATGTATGCCGCCAGCCCGGCAGCACGCAAACGAGCGTTAAGCGAAGCGCACGCGCAGATGCAGCGCGCAAATGAAAACCTTATGGCCGCTTATCTGGGTTATGACGAATGAGCAGGCAAGCAGACCGCCGCACGATCTGGGAGATCGCGCAGGCCACCGGGCTGGATGAATCGATCAGCAAAGTGGCCGCTATTTTCGGCGTTGACGATGTGGCGATCGACGCTGGCGACGGGGAGGGGTGGATCTACCTTAAGCGGGATCCCGACGAGGTGGATCGCGTCCTCCCAGGAGTGACGGCCACGAAAGACGAGCGCAAAGCCTTGCTGGCCGAGCACAAGAAACCAAACAAGCACCTAAAGGGCTAATCATGACCAAAGCAACGTTTATTAACATCACCGAGCGCCAGCCCGGGATCGGCGGGCAATACGTCGTTATCGCTACCCACGCAGAGCAACCGGCGCGCGAACTGGTGGCGATCTGGCAGGGCGAGAAGTGGATCAGCGGCAAGGGCTGGACGGTGCAGCAGTGGCGGCTAGAACGCCCGCAGCGCAAAACCACCAGTTACACGGTGGCCGAGGATCTGGAACTGCTGACCAACGACGGCCAGCGCGATGCCCGCGAAATGAGCCAGCATTTAGGCCGCAGCGAATCCAGCGTAAAAGTGCGCGCTTGCGTGTTGGGCGTGTCACTGGCTGCGGCTGGGAGGATTTACGAGCACTGGAACGGCACCGATGAAAAATACGTTGCCGAGCTAACGTTAGCGGGCTTTACACCGCAGGAGATTGGCGACAAGCTGGAGCGCAGCCGGGCGAGTGTTTACAGCAAGATCGAGGCACTACGGCGACAGGGCGTTTTACCACGCCACGGGGAATAGATAGAATCAGGGGGCCAAACGGCCCCCTTTGCTTGCCAACGTACCCGGCGAGGTGAGAAAAGCAAGCGGGGCAACATTAACCGATAACCGAGGAGCGATCAAGATGGGCGACTTTTGGCGAGCGCAGGATCGGCCAGATCTGGGGCAGGTCTGGCTAATCAGGACACGGGATCCCGCGCGTATCGCGTCGGGTGATGGGATCCTATATCTGGAGACTGACCCCACCGGGCTGGATGCCAGCGGGAGAGTGGCAAAAATCGACTACGGCAGCGCACCGCCACCGATGGCGTTTACCACCAACCTGCCGACCACTGCGCCAGATGTTTATTTAGGCAATAGTGAGACTTTCGGCCCGCTTACGGTGGCCGTTACCGGCGGCGTGCCGCCATACTCTTACCAGTGGAAGCGAGGCGCGGCCAACGTGGGCAGCAATTCCCCGACGTTTGGCCCGGCAACCGTTGACAGCGTTTTCCCGTCTAACGGGGCGTTTAATTGGTCATGCGTCGTTACCGATTCCGTGGGGAGTTCGATCACGTCCAACATTATGCCGGTGACGGCCTATCGTTTGCCGTCGTTCACTACCCAGCCGCCTGCCACGTTGTCAGTGGCTACCGGTGCCGCGATCTCGATCCCGACCACACCGGCCACGACGAGCAAAGCGCCACGGACTTACCAATGGTACAAAGACGGGAACCCGATCGCAGGGGCCACGGCTGCGAACTATTCCAAAGCGGCGGCAGTTGCTGGGGATGCTGGCACGTATTACCTGATTTTCAAGGATGCCAACAACAAGCAAGTGCAAAGCAACAATTGCGTGTTAACAATCACTTAAGAGGGTTTTTGAATGGCTAATTTCTTCACCGTACAAGACCGCCCCGACCTGGGCGGCGTGATGTTCACCCGGATCGTGGATCCTGCAACCAGCGCGGTGCCAGCGGGTAACGTGGTTTATCTGGACGCGGATCCAACTGGCACCTGGCAGGCACCGCCAGCCGTCTGCAATAAGATCCCGGCGATC
>Ga0164309_10000150_pt1 | contig 42008 bp, 37 predicted proteins | sample Whisoiple_247_MG_FD_109984 | JGI IMG/M metagenome (GOLD analysis project Ga0164309, IMG submission 109984) | Soil microbial communities amended with fresh organic matter from upstate New York, USA - Whitman soil sample_247_MG | ecosystem: Environmental > Terrestrial > Soil > Unclassified >... | reverse complement strand
TTCATCAAGTACCTCCAGATCGACAACAAGATCCTGGCTCTGCCGGACGACGATAACGTCGGTGCGATCCTGTTCACTGTCGGTAAGGGGAATAAGGCGTACAAGAAGATCACTCCGGAGGGACTGTCTGTCCCCGCCTGGACAGACTCGCCTACCATCCGCCACCCAGAGGCTGCTTGGATCAACGCGTCGGTCAAGTCCACCATACCTGCTGCAGAGACTCCGACCAGCGGTGCCAGCGGTACGCTCATCTCTGCTACGGCGTCTGAGAACACGTTCTCCTTCGGGTACTACTACACCTTCGAGACCGAATTCGGTGAGTCCTCCCCGAGCAACATCACCATTGTCAAGACCCAGCGAGGCTGGTCCCAGTGGTGGCTCAACAAGCCGGACCCCTCCGGTAACAAGAGCTCCACTATGGCGACGAATGTCAACGGTGCGATGGACCAGCTGGTGGCTGTCCTTCCCACCGGTCAGTACGACATCGCCAAGGATGCAGGGGCCATCAAGTGGAACCTGTACATGTACTTCTGGAACGATACTTCGTCTGTTCCCAGCACTGGTGTCCTCGTGGCCCAGAGGAAGATCACCCCCGGTGGCAACGTCAACACTGAGGGATGGGTGACAAACACTCTCCAGGCTCTGGCGGATGCCTGGGTCACCCCTGTACCTTCCAAGGAGTTCGCAAAGGACTCCAACTACTCAGGAGCTCCCACCGCTACCCAGGGACTGGTCGCCGCCGACCGGCTGATCCTCGTTAAGGATGCTAACGCTAGGATCAGCTGGTCGGCGGGACTGGCCACAGAGTACATGAACATGTCTCCGAGCAAGGGTGGTGGACAGAAGACTCTCAGCACCGGTAACCTCGCTGTTCCGGAGTGTGTCGTCCTGTGGCAGAACCCGCAGGCTACTGACACCCTGACGGTGCTGTGTTCTGGCCTGGATGGATATCACCACGCCTACTACATGGCACCTGCAGCGATCAGCGGGCAGTCAGACTCTACGGTCGTCATGGGTTTCGAGGAGACCACGGCCACGCCTGGCACGATCTCACCCTACGGGTGCGAGGTCTTCCGCTCAGCTCTGTACCACCCGCTGGAACAGGGGTTGATGAAGTCTACTGCCAGTAACTACAACCTGACCCACACGATGGTGACAGACGACATCGCAGACAAGTGGCGTAGGCTCCGGCACAAGGAGAACATTATCTCCAGCCAGTTGAACAACTACATCTACTACATCGTTGACAACCCACAGGGTGAGGACGTGCCCGAGGGTTGCAAGGGCAACGAGATCTGGGTTCTCCAGCCTGGCAAGGAGGGAAACACCTGGTCTCGCTGGTTGATCCCGGCGATCGCTCTCCGTCGCCTGGAGGTACGCGGGATCCTCTACATGTCCGTAGTCACGCCCTCTGCTATCTTCATCCTGGATCCCTACGCCTACGCTGACGAGAAGCAGGTAGATGGGGAGACCACTAATGTCCCCATTCCTTGGTACTTCGAGACCAACACTCTCGGAGCCAACTCCCGCCATGATATTCAGGTCCAACTGCAGCAGGCCTCCCTCCACTTCGGTGACTGGGTTGGTAAGGCACAGTGGGGCATCAAGGGTTGGGACGGCAACGGCAGGCTCTTGCGAGACAAGAAGCTCTTCCAGGGGAACCAGGAAGACACGCCTGGTTTTGAGTTCCCAGACCTCGCTACCTACGTGATCGACCCTGACTCACAGGATCTTGGAGACACCCAGGACATCCTACAGATCCAGAAGATGGCTACAGAGTGGACTCTGTGGGGTAGCTCTGCTGGTGAGGAGTTCTCGTACGGCCAAGTCAACATGTGCCGGTTCCGCTTCGCACAGCTGTCTGTCAACAACGGGTATGCGCTGGGATCGATCCAGACCTTCGAGTACCAGAAGAACGTCGCTGTCGGCAACGACAACATCACTCAGAACGGCATCCCCCGACCTGTGTCGGATCCTCGCCGACCGTAGCGCCGCGCGGAACTCCGGGGTAGAATGGTCCCGAGAGGGGCAAAAATGGCCCCTACGGATGGAGATTCCGAAATGAGTGAGAAGAGTGACCTGTACAACGCTCTCAAAGAATTGGGAGCGGACTTCGAGAAGCCGTACGTCAACTACACTGTTGACGAGTTGAAGGAGCTGGCCCGCCAGCTCACCAACAACTCACTGGTAAACGAAGGTGACGAGATCGACGAGACCGCACTTGATGTCCTCGGCGAAGCCTTTGGGGGCATGGACATGGGGGAGTTGCCTCCCCCGCCCCAGAGTGCCCCAGTCTCGGCCCCAACCGCGCCGCCCCAACCCGAGATCATCCCCACCCCGCGCGCGGCTCAGAGGCGGACAGGGAGGCCTGGTTCTGCGGGCAACCTGGCCTACTCCCCCGGCCTAGCGGCGGGCGCACTGCGATCCCTCCGTGCCCTCGTGGTCGAAGCACTCCAGGCTGGAGAGCTCAAGGAGGGTCGTAGTTTCACCTGGCTCGGCGGTATCCAGATCCCTGTACAGGACGAGGGTGCTGAGCGAGCAGGTCTGACCTACTCCACCCCTCATGACCAGCCGATTCGCGTAGACCTCCAGGGCCGTATCTGGTTCCGTGACGAGGTCGCAAAGCCTGCTGTTCCTCGTGCTCGCATGACCCGCAAGCAGACGTACACTGAGACCGGTGTCGTCCAGGAGCGTACCTACCTCCCGAACGGTCAGCTGGACGACGTCTACGAGGTCTCCGGTGGCGAGCGCAAGCAGATGACGGTTACGACGACCACCCCCTCGTGGCAGGTCGGTCGCTTCCTTGACCCGCGCTTCCCGTTCCAGATCCACCGGTACAACCGTGCTGTTGGCTTCAGCTCTCGCGAGATCATCGCGTACTACGGTGGTGTCCACTTGGTCCCCCGTTCCATCCGTACGTTGTACGTGGGCAACCAGCTCTGCTACGACATCGCCACCACCAAGGAGACCATCGAGTCTCAGTTCAACGCACTGAAGAGGAGCAACTAATGACCGAGCAGGCTACCGAGCCCAAGGATGCTGAAGAGCTGGAAGAGGGTCAGTATATCCACACCTTCTTCCAGATCTGGGACAACGTCCTGGAGGGGAATATCCACGCGGCAGAGGCACCCTTGGCCCTCGATGTTGCTGCCAGCATCATCGACTCGTATCCGTGGCTCAACCACGAGAACGTCCAGCAGTATCGTCGTGAGCGCGCTGCCCTCCTCAAGGAAGCACGCGAGATCATCTTCGAGATCCTTGGTACCAAGAAGACCAAGATCTACAAGGAGAACATCAACGACTGGAAGCTGCACAAGGACATGTACATCGAGCTCATTGCTCGCTGGAACCTCCTTGTCTCCGGTTGGGGCAACGCTTGGACGGAACAGGCAGAGACTGCTCCCAGCGCTACCGGCCACGCCGCCATCGGCGACGTCGCCGGGATCCTGCTGAACCCCGAGTACGGGTTCGTCGAGGGTCTCAAGACCCTGAAGGGCTTCGAGTTCACGGTCGAGGACCGGGAGGCCCTCAACGAGAAGATGGGGCTGAAGAACGATGAGTGAACAGACACCGGAGAACAGCCATGAGGCTTATACCTCTCAGATTGACCCTGCTTTTTCGCGAGCGTGGAACGAGACGTTCGGCGACGAGGACCCAGCAGAAGCTGGACAGGGTGCAGGCGAAGCTCCAGCGAGTGGAGAAGGAGAAGCAGCACCTGCTTCACCAGTGGTCGCTCCTGGACAGCAGCCTGCGACAGCAGCTGGAGCAGCAGGGGGAGAGGCAGCTCCCGATGCCGCCGCACCTGGCGACGCTGGAGGGGTACCTGGAGCAGAGAGCCCAGCAGAAGGCACACCAGCTGGACAGCCTGCGGAGGTTCCAAGCAGTGCAAGCGGAGCTCGACCCTTCGCAGAGCTTGCCCCCCTTCTCGACCTTGCCTCACAAGGAGTAATCGAGAACAGCCAGGCGGCTCTTCGTCAGCAGGCCATTGTAGACACTCGTGAGCAGCTCGACCCGGCGATCATCGAGGCCGTCGAGGCACACCCCATGCAGTTGGTGGGTGACACGGTCCCCAGCGTCAAGGGCGAGGGAACCATCGTTCTGAACAACGCCACCGAGGCTCGTGACTGGCAGGATGCTGTCAAGCACATCATCAACAAGGAGGTCACTGAGAAGACTGCGGCCCTCCTCCAGGATGCCCAGCCTGTCCTGTCTACCATCCAGGACAGTATCACCCTCTTCCGCAACAACCAGGACATCATGCCTGGCGCGGTGGAGTACAACCCCGAGCTGACCACCCGTTTCCTCAAGATGGCCAGCCCGTACCTGCACATGGTAGACGGTAAGCCCATCGGGTTCAAGGTGGACGTCCAGCCTCTGCTGAACCAGCTCCGAGAGGACATGAAGGCCAACCCTCCTGCTCCCTCTACGAAGCAGGTCCAGGCGGCTGCACAGCCCCGGACGCCTGAGGGGCGTTTCGATGCCCCTCAGGCAGGTATTCCATCCAAGACCGGACTCTCTGGAAGTGCTGAAGATGACTACAGCGACTTCTGGGGTGCCCTCGGTATGCCTGGCATGACTATCTAGGAGGATGACATGAGAGACAACACCAGTCTCGGGCTTCCCGAGATCGAACACCGCTTCGGCTTTCACAAGGCCACCATCGAGGGGGAGAACGCCACCCTCCCGATCCACCGGGACACCCGCCTGCTCTTCATCGAGCTAGGAGAGGAGCTCGACCGTATCCTTCCGGAGGGTCGAGCCAAGGCGGTGGCCTTCACAGAGCTGGAGAACGCCTCGATGTGGTCTCACAAGGCGATCGCGGAGACTGCTCCCATTGTCCACGAGCAGCCCGCCCGTGAGGTCGAAGCCTAGCATGTCAGACCTGCACTTCCCTAGGTTCTACATTCCTCGCCCTTATCAGCAGGAGCTCCACACGATGTGGCGCAGGAAGCGCATTGGCATCGCGGTGCTCCCACGCCAGTCTGGTAAGGACGTGTCCATGAGCATGGAGGAGTGCAGCTACCTGCTAGACCATCCCAAGACAGCGGGCGTGTACGTGGCGCCAGACACGCCCGCTGTCAAGGATATCCTCTGGGACAAGAGGTACTTCGATCCTGACGCTAAGGTGCAGCTCCAGCTGCTCCAGGACAATATCCCAGAGTCTCTGGTTTCTTGGAAGGCTACCAAGCTTGAGGGACGGTTCAGCAACAAGAGCCTGCTGAAGCTCCAGGGCTACTACCAGTCTGGCTCGCCCTCTAACGACAGCGGTGTTGGTACCTCGTACCAGCAGTATGCCTTCACGGAGCTCTCGCTGTTCACCCGGTCTGACCCGATCCCCCGCATTCAGCCCATTCTCTCGGTGGAGACTGAGGAGAAGCGCCTCATGGCGGTCTCCACCCCTCGTGGTAAGCGTAACAACCCTCTGTGGCAGTTGATGAAGACTGTCAAGGGTATGCCGGACGCTCAGGTCATTATCCGTACCATCGATGACCTGAACGAGATGATGGTTCGCGCTGGACTCGCTCCTGTCCGCTCCAAGGAATCTCTGGAGAAGGACAAGGAGATGTATCTCCGTCGTTTCGGCAACACCCGCATGTTTGAGCAGGAGTTCTACGTCTCCTTCGAAGAGATGGACGCCGCTGCTGTCTACGGAGAGGCGCTCACTCGCCTGCTGTCTGACCGCCGCAGCGAGAAGTTTAACCTGGATCAAGGCCACCCCGTCTATGTGGCCTTCGACATCGGTGCTGCTGGCTACCACTCGGATGCCACGGCCTGGATTGCCTTCCAGTGGATAAACAACAAGCTCTTCATCTACGATGCTGGTGAGGGTCACGGCATGGCCTTGCCGGAGTACGTGGACGTCCTACAGACCAAGCACTACTTCAACAAGATTGCCTACCTCATCCTCCCTTGGGATGGTGACTCTCATGAGGTTGGCGTGCGTGAGACCCCGGCAGACATGCTACGCAAGCGCTTCCCCAACGTAGCGGTGCTCGCCAAGGGGACCAACATCTACACCGTGAAGGGTATGCCCACCGGACAAAACGCCGAGACCATCACCGAGGTTCAAAAGGTTCGCCTCCAGCTGTACAACACGTACATCAACGGTCGCACCGAGGAGCAGAAGGAAGAGCACGGCTGGGCAGGCCACCCGAACGCGGACCTCGTCATTAACTGCATGGAGAACTACAAGTACTCCTACAACAGCAAGCTGCAGGAGTGGTCTCCCTACCCAGTCCACGACAAGTTCTCTCACATCATGGACGCCCTGCGCTACGTAGTACAGGCCACGAAGGAGCTAGACTTCTTCCAGGGACAACTGTACGACTCTTCAGCCACTGTTCCATCCGGATCCTACACCGATGACTGGGGAGGGTACTGGTCATGACGAGGAAAAAAGAAAAGAACGTCACCGTCAAGCAGGCTCTTGAGTGGGTGCCCAAGCACCCAGAGTGGAGTGGTGGCACCCGAGTAGACTCTCCCGTGTGGGAGAACGTCGCCCGACTGCTGTTCGACTTCTCAGTCAACCCTGACGCTCGCGTCGTGGGTGCTGTCAAGAAGGCGATCCGTTCACAGAAGATCATCCTGGACCGGACCACCGGCACCAGGCGAGCAGGTACACACCCAGCCCTCCGTTCTCACGTCAAGCTCCACATGCGAGACCTGACTGGTGGCGGCATCAACAAGGAAGAGAGCGACTCATGAGTCAGCAGACCATCCCCTACGGAGACCGGGCGATCCTGGTAGCGGACAACTTCGTCTACATTTGTGACGAGATCCTGCTCAAGAGTGACTACCCCACGACCGAGGCTCTCATGGAGAAGATCGACCACGTCTACAAGGCGTACCAGGCCAACCTTGTTGGAGAGGTAGCACAGGCGTACCAACAGTACCTCGCGGCAAAGAAGCGGGCAGAGGCTAATGGACGGTGAAGTCACCCGACCACTCAAGTCGGAGATCCCCTCTGAACACTGTGCTAGTAACGATACTCGCCTGGTGTGGCTCTGGAACCAAAAGCTGGCGACCGTTCAGTCTATCTACGCCCGCACCAAGGACATAGAATCCAAGATGGCCGCCAGCCTCGTGCTAGAAGCAGCTATGCTTGGGGATCTGGACGCGATCGAACTGCTTCTTCGACGACTTGAAGGAGCTGCAGTATCTGATCAGGAAGTGCTGGAGGGGGATTCACTACCCCTCTGACCCAAGGTTCCTTGGGGAACTTCTTCACGTGGACCAGCTTCACGGCCACCCCTAGTGGCCCCTGGCAGGATCCGCAGACACAGGTCCTGGAGTGGTAGAACGCTTCGGCTAGGTCGTAGGTAGGCGGCAGAGTCCGCTCGTATTCAGGAATCGTCCTCATGGGGTTGGCTTCCATAGCCAGCCGCCAGACACGCTGGTTCTCTACCAAGCGGTGACGCTCATACCACTGCGGGTACTTGTCGCCAAGCCGCTCCTTCATACCGGTCACGGTTCTAGAGTCCCCTCAGCCCACTCAGGCCAGAGTGTCATGTTGGCGGGTTTCTTGAGCTTAACGCGGAATTCCGCGCGCACCGTGTAAGCGCGGCCTACCTCCCTGCCCATGATCTTAGTCTTGTATGGCTTACCGAAGTAAGCCCCCAAAACAAAATTGATTGCACGCAAGTGTACGTTGAGCTTTCCCTGCTCTGTCTGAGCCTTGGTTCCAGGGGTAGGTTCAGTGAGCTGTTCCTTGGCCTGATCCGCCGCGAGGATGTCAGCGATCTTGATACCAGTCGCCCACTCGTAGATCATAGGTGCAGTGACCCTGTGGCTGGTGTGCGTCGATAGTCTTCCTAGGAACTTCCGTACTTCCTTCTCCCACTCTACACGGAGCGGGTTCTCGGAGATTACGAGGTCGCTCTTCGTGTAGGGCATCATGCCCCTCTTGTCGTCCGGTAGCACGAGCTCCTGGACGTACTCGCTCTTAGCAGCGTCTGTGGCCGTGCTGCTGAAGCGTCGAAGGTGGGCAGGATCAAACTGTGCTTGCAGCTGCTTCTCTAGGTCGCTAACCGGCGTCCTTGGGTCGTTCGGCACGGTGCCTCCCTCTCTAGTCCTGGGACCATTATACCCTATTTTCGGAAAAAAAGTGGTGGGTGACCCGAAGGTCACCCACCACTCCTGTAGGACTGTACACTCTTGATGAGGTGTACCAGCTCGGAGTCTCCCAACCCCGCCTGTTCCCCTCTCCTGTATAGGTGGAGGGGCCAGTCCTTGACGATGCCGTCTGCCTTTCGACCCCAGACGAACAGGGCGTTGTTCCTACCACCCTCTGGTAGAGGTCTAGCTAGTTCCTCCAACAGCTCGTCGCCGAAGATTGCCAGGTCATCTGGATCTAAGTCTCTAACGGCAGCAGACCTGGCCCTAGATAGCTCGGCTGTCCTCTTCCTGGACTCCAGGAGTCGGAGCAGCCCAGCCGGTGCTGGCACGATGTGTAGGTCGTTCCAACGTTGCTGCGGGAAATGGTACACAATGCCCGTACCCTTGATGTCCACCCCTGGGATGAGGCCATTGACGTCTGACCAATGGTCGTACCCATAGTGCTCGTCCCACTCGGTATCTACCGAGTAGAACAGGTGGACTCCGTTCCCGCTCTTACTGGTCTCTGCCAACGTGGGTGGTAGGTCCAGGATCCTTGCGGATTGAAACCCACCGTTCTTCCCGTCGATGTCAGTACAGATCAGCGGGAGAGCCCGCATCACGACACCGAACGCCCGACCATGCTTGAATCTCTGGAGATACGGCGCAGGCCGGAACTTGCCCCGCTCCTGGTTGCCCAGGAACGAGGCTCGTCCCCAACCCTTAGTCGTCGTCCCGTCAGGATTGACGTGTACGAGACTCAGGCCAGGCTGTTCCAGGATCTCTACGGGCAACCCCGCAGGGTCTTGGTACTGGTCAGTCCTCTCGTACCACTTCATCGTCTACTCCTTCCAGGAGTTGTTCCACCAGAACCCTGGTGGTTTCCTTAAGACCGGTGATGACTCGCCTGGAGCTCGGCTTGCCAGCGATCCTGACTGTCTTCCTCGTCGTGAAGAAGCTCTCATCAACAGACTGCCTGATGTAGCCGTCGTCGAACGCACGGTACCCGTTCTCCAACAGCCACGGCCTGTAGGCCGCAATCAGGTGATCCACTTGGGCATCCTTACGGATCATGCCCAGTAGATCCCCAGTACCAGCCAGGTACTCCAGGAACTGGAGCAACGGGCTGGACACCCACTGGTGCTCCAGCTGAAGTTGCTTGCTCTCCTCTGTTGCCTGGAGCTTGGATTGCTTCTGTCCGCGAGTAACCCAGTGCTTGATGATGAGCTTGACCAGTGCAGACAGCATCCGGTCAGAGAGCATCGTCTCCTCGAACTCCCAGTTCTCCGCGTACTTCTTGTTGAACCGGTACCTCACCAACCTGCGCTGCAGTGCTGGGGAGTGATCACTCGTCTTAGGCTCTGAGTTCAGACCTTCCAGGAACAGTGCGGTCGTCTGCACCTGTACAGCGATGTTCTTGTATTTCAGCTCAAGGTCGAACCTCTCGCCGTTAATCGCTGTCTTCTCGACATGGCTGTCCTTGACGAACTCCTTCGGACCATCGAACACGATGTTCATCAGAGCACCGTTGAGCGCGGCCACTGTGACCTTCTTAGCAGCCATCTCAAGCCGCGTGACGCTGCTGGTGTTGTCAGACCCAACCAGCTTCTCTAGCATCTTGAGCAGCGTGGACTTACCGTTGGCACCCTCTCCAATGAATAGGAGGTACTTACCACCAGTCCAGTCTGGCTGTAGTCCCACCGACAGCTGGTTCAGGAGAGAGGCTGCTTGCTCCTCGCTCCCAACCCAGTCCACGAGGATGTCCCACATGAAGTCAGTGTCCACGTCTGGGTCGTACTCCAGGTTCAGGTAGTTCGGGGTGAACTCTCCAGTTGGTGCACGGAGAGTACCATCCCTCTCCAGCACCTGCACTCCTCGCCCCTTCACAGGGACGAGGAGCCGGTTGCTCGGAGTGTCCTTACCCGCGAACTGCTGCAACATCATGTAGAACGACCTGTACTCGTTGTCTGACGAGAACAGAATATTGAGCGTGTCGTTAGCGAACCGCATCATCTCCTGTCCCGTCATCCTACGCCAGATAGTCCTGTCAGGGGACGCAGGCTGGAGTTCACCAGTCTCATAGTCCACTGGTAGGTACACGTTGTCTCGGTATTCGACCGCCTGATTGACGGTCGTTGTCGCCTCTGCTAGTGAGGCAAGCTCTTGCCGAGTGTGCAGTCTAGGCACTTGGACCCTCCTTCCTTGACTTGTTGTAGGTTGTTCAGCTGGTTACCAATGGCTGTCTGATCTAGCGGTTCGCTAGGATCTCGGAGGTAATCCTCCATGAGTTCAAGCTCCTTCTTCAGGATGGCCTGATACTCGTCGTGAGATAGTAGTCTCATTGGGCACCTTCTATAGTGTCTGTGCGTATACTACCCTGGTGGCACGATCTCTCGTACCACGAGGTAGTACCCTACCGATGACCTGTCGTCGCTTAGCGTGGTCTCCCCTGAGGTCGTCGAAGACCAAGAGCTGGTCACACTCTCGGTCTAGCCCATCCACACCAGTACTGAGAGTACCAGTACCCACCAGCACCTTCTTACGCTGATCCAGCTCTAGGAACCAGTGCTTGACCTGCTCTGATTGCTTGTGACTCATGCCACCAGTAATACAGAACGAGGCCCATGGAGTATCGATCAGCGATCTTGCCACTGCGTCGGCGATGGTAGCGTGCTGGCAGAAGACCAGCCAGGGCCGGTCACGCCTGTCCAGCTCGTGTACCAGGTCTACGAGGACGTCGTCCCACAGGTAGCCTGTCTCGGGGTTCACCCGGTCCAGGTAAGTCCTGCGGTGGTACGCCTCCATGTCACTGGCAATCATCCTGTGCTGCCACCGGTCGTAGCCGTAGGTCTCGAACCAGTCGTCTCGGTGGGACGCCAGGTCGAAGTACTGCTCCTCCCACTCAGCATCGTCCTCGATGTAGGCCGTGTAGCCCTGGTCCACCAAGAACTCTGCTGCACCCGTGTAGTTGAGAAACCCATCCACGTACGGAGTACTTGCGAACGGGTTAACCCTGGTCTTACAGTGCTTGATGACCCATTGCTGGTACCCACCAAGGTTCCCGACAGGATCCAGCACGTGAGCGATGCAGTACGCCCTCTCAGCATCATTGTACTGAGGGGTGGCACTCGCCAGGATGATGGCCGGGAATCCGGTCGCGTTCCTGTCGAGCTTCTTGAACCCCTCTGCCGAGTGCTTCCCTAGTAGGTGGAACTCGTCCACGATGATGGGCACGCCCCGCTTGAACTTGAAGTCGTCCTTCGTGTCTTTGTGCTTCATGCGCATAGCTTCGACACTGATGACCGTCAGGTCCAGGTTCAGCGTGACTGCGTCCCTCATCCAGGCTGCATGAGTCTTGGGTGGTGCTACCACCAAGACACTATCGAAGCCTGCTTCCGCGATGAGCCCGAGACTAAGCTTAGTCTTGCCCTTTCCCGTTGGATAGAACAGCAGCATCCTTTGATTAGACAGAGTCGTCCAGAGGTTGAATGCAAAGATCTGGTCAGCCGTCCAGGAGGCGAACTCTGGGTCCGCCTCCTGGAACAGCCGCTCTGCCTCGTCCCAGGAGGTCACTCGCCCTCTACCATACGGCGCGGAGTGCCGGACAGTCGAGCATCGAACTCCGCCTTGAGCTGGGCGTAAAGCGGGTCGCTCTCAAGGACCGTGTTCGGAGAGTTCCCGAGCACGACCTCTTCGTACATCGACGACACCCGATCAGATGGGGCGAAATTCCAGCCGTGGATGGGTCGCACCCTCGGGGTGGCCGGGCCGTTCTGAGCGGTCGCACGGTCACGACCATCGTCGAACAGCTGAGCGATCGACGGCTTCGTAGCGGCATACTCTTGGAGTGCCTCTGCCACCTTGACGTTGATCGTGGAAGACGGCTTGTTGGGACTGGCCTTCTTGGCCTGGTACTCCTGTGCCGACCCAGCCTCGATCATGTTCTCACCCACACAGTCCTTGGCGATCTGAGCGTAGCCGAAGACGTCAGCGATGTTGTCACCGTAGTCTGGCGCGACCGCGAAGCGGTACGCCTTAGCGAGGACGAACATCATGGCCACGTCAGCGCCCTGTACTTCGCGCTTGCCAGAGCGCTGCTCCACGCCGTCCACATACCCGTTCCACATGTCGGCCAGCGAGTCCATGTTCTGTGCTGCATTGCCGTACGTGGACTTGCGACCGTCCAGCAGTTCCTTCGTGCTTTCTTCCTGTGCCATGTCACACCTTCCTTAGTGCTCTGTTAGTGAGGAACTTCGCTAGCTTGCGACGTTCCTTAGGGTCTAGACCGCCACGGATACCGAAGCGCTTCTTCTGTCCTGCTTCTTCTTTCATCACAGCACCCAGGCATTCTACCCTGACTGTGCAAGAGTTCTTGCAGATGCTCTTTGCCTTGTCCGTGTTGGGAGACCCACCACGGTACTCAGACTCGTGCGGGAACCAGGTCTCTGGATCCAGCTTGCTACTAGCGCAGGCCGCGCTCCAGTACCAGGGCTCTGGATCTAGCTCCTGTGGGACTTCGTTAATGTCCACGGTGCTCCCTCCAGGCAGTCCCTGATCCAGTCAGAGAGGATCTTATTCAGCTCCTCATCTTGGAACCCTCCCTTGAGGAGGATCCTTGCAGCAGACGCTAGATCTGCGTGGTGCGTAGGAACCTTCCACGTGTCCAGGTCTAGCATGCCTAGCAAAGGTTGCTTGACCACGTTCTTCACACCCGTGTTGTCCACGATGGTGCTGCCTGGCAGTGAACCGTGGATCTCCTGGACCAGCATAGACATCTGCTGGTCCTGTCGCGGGTTACGACCTCGGTTCCTGTAGCCCTCCAAGAAGATGTGGAGGGGTCCAGGCACTCCGATCATTGCCCAGTGTCGTAGAGACTGCAGGAATCCTGGGTCCACGACGATGGAGTTCCCACTCCTCTCGGTTACCCTGCGGTACACCCGAGACTCAATCTCAACTGTCTTGTTGTCCAGGTCCAGCTCGATCCGAACACCGCCAGTATCGACGATGCCCGGATCCAGCCCGACCAGAGCAAGAGTAGCCATACTTCCTCCTACTTGATGTATCGGTATGCGGACTTGATGTCAGCGTCCAGTGGGAAACCCACCAGTTCTGAGTGAGACATGACCTCTTCCATCAGAGCTTGCAGCTCCTCGGCTTCGATGTTCCTCTCCCATGTGTCTGTGACATCAACATGAGGCAGCCATTCGACGTTAGCCTCGTCATGGAACTGCCCGACCAGCTGAGCGTTAGCTACGTTCTCTAGCCGGTCTGACAGCTCTGCCAGTGCCTTGAAGAACAGCTCTCGACAGAGCGACTGGACAGCAATACCAGTCAGCTTCCCACCGAAGATGGTGTTCAGCACGATCTTCTTCTTGGCGTTCTTCGGCTTGCCGACGTTAGCCTTGCGAGTACCGGTCTCGTTGATGTTGGACCAGATACCCTTCTCGCCCAACGTCTCCGTAGCCTTGTAGTACGCCATCCCGGTCTTGTTATTAGACGTGACCAGATAGACACCGTGTATGAACCTCGTGACGATAGCCTCGTCGTCCCAAGGGTGGAAGAGCTGGAAGCAGATGCTCGTAGATCCAGGGTGAACCTCGGCCACGCTCGGCAGGGTGAAAGGCGTTGCTACTGCCGTCATACCATTGCCGATCTCGATGGCCTTGGGCATCTTGCTAGAGACCACGTATTTCAGCAGAGCATCTAGATCGTGCCAGAGCTTGACAATGTTAGGACACGCCGCCCGCCAGCTCGTTACCCACTCGGTTGCTTCTTCGAGTGAGATGACGAAGCCTAGGCGGAACATGAACTCCTGCACTGCCTTGCCACTAGCCATGTACCCACAACTGAGTTCGGAGTACTTACCCTTTGGCCTCAGAGTCTTAGTCACTTCCTCGTACGGGATATTGTCGTACCTAACGACAAGCTCCTTGTACAAGTCACGACCCTCCCTGTAGACCTCCAGTTTCCACTCCTCACCAGCCACGTAGGCTAGAGCCCTCGACTCCACTGCACTGAAGTCTCCGACGAACAACAGCCCGTCTTCGTGCTCGGCAGTGAAGACCTGCCGGAGCTGCCCGGCCATGTCTCCGTTGCTCCACTCCTCGGCATAGTCCGAGATCGTGGCGACGTCCTTAAGAGGCACGCCGTCGTCGTCCACCTTGAGCCTAGCGAGGTTCTGCATCTGGACGTTCCTACCGCTCGTGCGGAAGGTCTGACCAGCGCCCACGTGAACGTACTGGTCGTGGAGCCTGCCCTCTGGAGTCATGTTAGCGAGAATCACAGGTAGCTTGGTAAGGCTACTACCCCCAATCTCGATCTTGATCTCCAGCATGGTGACAACTTCCTGGAGCTGCTTACGCCGCTCAGGATCTTTCTCCTCTGCCAGCTCTCGCATCGTGTTCTCCAGCACCACTGGAGCGTGGTACTTGTCGAGACTCGTGACCTTAACCCCACGATCAGCACAGAACTTCCTGAGCTGTGGCGTTGACCTGAAGTTCAGGGTGCCGCCTGTCTCGTGGGTGAACTGAGCCTTGGCGATCTCTGTGTTAGCCCAAGATCTGTTGTGCATCCAGTTCACGGTCTTCTCGTCCACGTGCCAACCCGCCCTATTCTGCTGGTAGGTGAGCAGCTCGTAAGCACACTCCCTCTCCCAGACGTAGGCACAGCCCAGGCTCGTCAGGATCTGGATCCCGGTGTCTACGATCTCCAGCCCTGCCTCAGCATCCACGTCACAGTAGTGACCATACAGGTCCCACTCCTCTTGGTGCTGAGCGATGAACTCTGGTGTCGGCCCTGTGTAGCCCTCTCGACCGAACGAGAAGAGCTGCATCAGGTACTTACCAGCGTCCAGCTTGGCGACGGAGCCCAGCTGTCGGGATGCGACCTCCAACTTGGAACCACACCCCAGCAGCCGAGACATGACCGCAGAATCCTGGACACGGTGATCGATGTTAGTGAATCCCAACCACCGCAGCACTGCCCTCTCGAAGCCCGCGTTGTGAGCCTCAATGGTGTAGCCCTGCTCTAGCAGAGCCCAGACAGCGTCGACGAACCGCTCGTAACCTTCAAGAGCCAGCTCGAACCTCTGTGTCTTCCTACCCTTGATAGCGATGCTCGCCAGGATGGGACAGAAGGAGGGGTGCCGGACGTAGTTCTCCAGCCCCACGTCCGGCAGCGACAGGTCGCAGTAGGTCTCGAAGTCGAGACCGAACTCCTTGCGCCGCTTCACGAGAGGGCCAGCCATTCCTCGTACTGCATCATGACGATAGGAGGAATACGATTGACCTTCTCGATTACCACTTCATCGAACATGACCATCAGCTCATAGAACTGCTGGACCCACTGGTCGTGGGTAGCGTACTCCCCATTGATGTCAGCTAGGTTGGAGGCCATCTTGATACCTCCGCCCTCTCCATCTACGAGGTAGATGGCTGAGTACTCAGAGTCGTCCTGCGCCCACACGCCGAGGATCTTGTCTGCGTCCTTATAGACGTGTAGCTTGTATTCCATTACTTAACTCCCTTACCCTTGTGGTAGGGCCGACGGTAGTCGACCACGTAGAGCTCTCGCTCCATGCACTTTGGGTCTTCGACCCAGTGCCACGACGTGATCTCCTTGGACCAGTCCTCCTTGGTGTGGACGTACCCCACCCGTGCCTGTCGGAGAGCCCACATAATCTTCTGTGTCGGGTTCTTGATGAGCACGTGAGGGTACGGACACGGGACCTCGTCGGTGTGGTGTTCTCCCCACACCGAGCCACAATCACCATCGACGACGATCTCAGCATAGGAGATAGCCTCCTGCTTGAAGATGTCCTCGATGATTCCCTTGGTAGCATCGTTGACGTGAAGCCACGTGTCAGTCATGGTTGTCACCGATGCGGTACTTCTTGATGAGAGCCTTGAGCTCGTCTACTACCTCTGGCAGTGTCAGAGCGTTCCCGTCTATGATAGCCTGAACATCGTCGAGGACCTCACCACGAATGGTGTTGATCGCCACGATGGTGCGGTTCGCCTCGAACTCAGCCCAGTCCTCAGACTGTCCCTCGACGAGAAGCTTGATCGCGTTAAACAACCGCGGCCACGCCTTGTGGAGAATGGACTTCTGCCTGTCTGCAGCAGAGCCTGTTGCAGTCCACGCCGCTACGAGGGGCGTGATCTTTGCAGCTGGCATCGAGACCTCCCGGAGATCCGGGATGGCCTCTGCCAGCTCACTCATTGGATCCTTCATGTCAGTCCTTCCTGATTCCTTTGAAGCTCGGGAAACGCGGAGCGTCCTTCGAGCCACTGAGTTGATAGGTGAAGTTGACTACAGTACCGATGATGTCGTAGTCAGACGCCAACCGGTCCTTGCCTGCGAACAGCCTACGCTGCTCGTCGGTGAAGCCGGTGCCAATGGAGACCACGGCTCCCTCGAACGGGCCGTTGAGCACTCGTACCTGGAGAGCACCCATCCGCCCGTAGTCGACCAACTGGTTGTCCTGCTGGTTAGAGCGCTTGGCGTAGCCTCGTTCATCCTTGGTCTGCTCGTTGAGGTTGATCTCCAGGTAGTTGAACCCGATGACCAGTCCCTCGGCGTCAGCCAGAGGCTTGCGCTTGAGGAGGAGCCCCTCCCGCCACGTCGAGCGACCGTACTTGTACCGACCGTACGGTGCACGGACGATGACGCCCTCGTAGCCTAGCTCTAGGTACTGGTGTTCTGCAGCGAGGAGTTCCTCCTCGTTGTTAACCCAGTCCTGAGCGAGGACCAGGGTGTTTCCCCACGGGGATTTGTCGTTCGCGTCGTACAGGTCCAGGAGCCTGGTAGTGTACGGCTTGTCGGGTTCGTCCCACTTGTCGAACACGTACCACGTGAAGTCGGGACGACCCGCTGCAGACATGATACCGGACGTGGTCTTGGCGAACACGTCCTCTGCTGCAGGAGGGCCGACGATGAGCTCACCGTCGAAGCCGGTGAAGATCTTATCGGACAGCATCTTGCGGGTGTACTCGTTCGGGATACGCTTGAGGGACCGAGTCTTCGGTCCCTCGTCTGTACCCACACACCGGATGCCGTCGAGCTTAGCGCTGACGTACACCGGATACTGCACTTGCTCCAGCGTTACTGGGCTGGCGAGCATTGGTTGCATTTCAATCCTCCAGGATGATTGCTAGGTCGTCGGTTCCGAAGAGTACCTCGACCTGTGCTGGACATGACGGCGCCCCACGCTCTCCCTTAGTGTAGGGATTGGCAGGACAGAACTGACAGTGCTTGCCTGGTACCAACGTTCGGTCCCCATCGAGGATCCGCTGCTCTGCACGCAAGACTGACGCTTGCCACTCAGCGAGGTAGTCCAACGGGACTTCCCACGCAGAGATGTTACCAGGCTGGATGATGTGGAACTCTGCCTCGACCTCCTTGGTACGATACGTCTCCACGTAGTAGAGGCCCTGCTCATTGTGAGCTGCCTCCACCGGGATGGTACCTGTCTTCAGGTCTACGACAATGATCTTCACACCGTTGGTGAGGACGATGTCCGCAGAGGTCTGCGGCTTGGTCTGGGTCCACTCCGCTGTGCGAGACTGCTCACACCAGACCTCTGCACCCTCGACCTCGTCGAGCAGGCTGTAGATGTAGCGTACAGCTTGTGCCAGGAAGCGGATCAGCAGTGGTGAGGTCATGATATCCTTCGCCGGTATCATGATCTCCTCCACACCGTCCTCGCCCTCCTCAACCCGCTCCGGTTGTACCTCGTGGAGCAGCTCGATGATCTCGAACGGGACTGGTGGCGCGCTCGTGTTGCCACGATCTAGGATCCACCACCTGTAGTACTGAGCCTCGCTCTTCAAGAGGATAACCCTCTCGTCTTTGACGTTCCTCACTGCTGCGAGCTGGTCGAGTAGCTCTGCTGCTGCCTCCCAGTCCTCACACTGAGTGAGGATCCTCTGTACCACCTTGTGGAGGCGAGTACCCAGCGAGCTGGCTGCTCGCTCTCCACCCACGGGCTTGAAGCCTGGGATGGCCTCGTCTAGCACAGCTGAGCCGGAGCAGTGGTGGTAGCGAGAGACGTAGGACCCAGAGAACCTGAAGTCCTCGATGCCGTAGCCGGTCTTCACTTCTTCACCCGGTGCTTGCGAGCAACGTGCTTGGCTCCCAGCACGTACAACTCTCCGTATGTGGGGTTCGCGTAGTACCGACCCCACGCCCCGCAGCTACAGTGCCAGGTGCTACCCTTACCAGCGATGGAGTGATGGGAGATTGTGTATATTCTCCCGTCTGCTAATTTGACTTCCATGTTGTCTCCTAGTTAGTAGTGTGAACGGGCGCCCCGCCTAAGCGAAGTTGTGTTATGGTCGTTTAAGTCTGAGCACGCTTACGTGCTAGACCCCGTATCACTAACTGCTAGTCCTCGAAGTCCTCTTCGAGAACCTGCTCGTCGTCGTTGCCGCCGCCGAAGTTCATCTCGAGGTCGGTACGAAGGTAGAGGAACCGGCTGTACGCCGAGATCCCGTGCACGAGCACCTTCTGCTTGCCCACCTGGACTTCGCGGGTGTAGGCGTTCATGTTGAACGCACCCTTGAACCAGTTGCGAGCACCCCACCACAGGCGGTCGGGGTCGCCGATACCAGGGACGGAGTCGAGGTCGATGACCACGAGACTGGACTTCGGGTTGTCCGGGTCCTCTCGGGTCAGAGCCTTCTTCTGGATCTCGTTGCCTTGCGAACCGCTGAAGACGAGCTTGGCCACGAAGTCCGTGTCCTCGCCGAGGTTCTCCAGGTCCTTGTCGGACAGGTCGCGGATGGGGAGGTTAGTCTCCGTCCAGTCCTCGGCGTTGATGAGCTCGATGAGCGCCTCAGCGACCTCGGGGCTGAAGCCCTTGGTGCCGTTGGTGTGAGCGTACTGCTCCACCGTGAACGGCACGAAGACCTCGACCAAGTACTTCTGGACGCGGTCGACCTCAGCCTGCGTGATGAACAGGGAACCACCGATGCGGTCAGGGTACTGACCCGGCTTGATGTTCTTCTCCTGCCGCCACTTAGCGAGCGCGTCGATGTCGCTCTCGTTCCACAGCGGGAACGACAGGACACCGAGTACCGTGCCGTTCTTCGGGTACTGCAGAGTGCCGCTCTTCGCCTCGGGCTTAGCAGCGGTCTTTGCCTTGGCAGTTGCCATGGTTACTACTCCTTGTTACTAGATGGTTGCGGCCTGGATGGCCAGGGTGTGAGCAGCCTGGAGCGTGGTGTCACGCGACAGGACTGCTCGTTGGAAGCGAGACTGAGGAGTACGTGCTGCACGCACGTGCTCGTTCCAGCTGCTCGCTGCCTCGAAGAGACCGAGCGCAGTGCCCTCGATCCCCACGTTTCGGTGGTTGTAGAGCTCGCCGATCAGCTCAAGGCGAGCCATCTCAACGTTCTCCTTCACCCGCTTGCTGGTGATCCGCTCGTCCGGCATGGCGATGAACTCGTCCACGAACCAGTTGATACCAGGGATGGTGACCTTGAGCGTGGCCATGTGTTCCTTGGCCTCGACCCACTCGTTAACCTCGTCGTCCCACTTCTGCAGCATGGCCTTGACCTCCTCGATACGCTCGAAGAGGTTGAGCGTGTGAGCGAGGGAGTAGTTGTGTCCACTACCCTCTGCCTCCATGTCAGCACCAGCTGACGTGTTAGCACACACGATACGCATCATGACCTGTTGGAAGCGGAACGCTGAGCCCTGCACGTAGCCGTTCTGCAACGCGAGATACGGGCACGTGTCCCCTTGCGGATCGCCCTTGATGGTGACAGGCCGGTCTCTCTTCATGAGGATCCAGATGTCCCTGCCCTCTCGGAGCGTACCGGCTGTCTCGAACTGCAGACCTGGGATGGTGTCTTGCACCCACTCGGCGAGATCCCACATCTCCTTGGGCTGGACGTCGACCCTGCTAGCAGGGACCACGCCAAGATCAAGAGCTGTATCGGAGCGGACGTTGATCTCAGCGTCCTCGAAGAGCTCATAACGAGTCTGAGGCTCTTGATACATGGAGTCACCATTAGGTGCGAGCACGTCGACCAGCTTAATTACCTGACGGTACAGCGGCTCTCGGATGACGTCGAACTCGTGGCCAGCAAGCTGCTGTGCCTCGGTTCGGGATGGATACTCTGTGAGCAGGTTCTCCAGCCCGTGCCACGTAGGCTGTCGGACTGAGAACATGCGCTCTACTTCAGCTGGCATGTTGTCTCCTAAGCACCTAACGAGAAGTCAATGACTCGTCGCTTGAGGTGTGATTGAGGGACGATGACCATACCACTGTCATGCCCCATTCGGATGCGTTGTCGCACAGAGCGACGTGGTTGTAGCGCGTAGCGGCGAGCTAGCTCTGCTTCTAGGTCACGAGTAGGTACCTGTCTTAGGCTTACCTTTCTCATGCTGTCTCCTTATCTTGGAGTGGCGCGGGCGCACCCTCCATTATACCCCGAAATCCGGAATCCCGCTGGCCGGGCCGTGGCCCAGAACTAGCTCAGACTGCCCCGACTCCGGGTCACTCTGGCTCCGGGGTGGCCGGTCCCTCAGTGGGGTACCGGCCACCCGCGCGGGCACGAGAGCGGGGCAGAGAGGCTAAGGCCGAGTCGGGCTGTCGCCAAGCTCGCCGTCAGCGATGGGATCCTCACCAGGATCCTTGGGCTCGTCGTCCTCGCCATCCCACGGGGGAGTGGCGTCGGCCATCGGGCTCATCATTGCCGTGCCACCAAAGATGCTGGCAAGCACGTCCTCGAACTTGGGCTCGTTCATTGCGTGGTGGAGACGGTGGATCTCCTCCAGCTGGAACTCCAGCTCGATGACCTTGTTGAGGTCTGCCTCCACCGACTTGCGCTTAGCCACGATGGACTCAGCGAGCTGGTGCATGAGCGGGTGGAAGGCAGAGTTCTCTGCCTCGAACAGGTGAACGTCCTGTCCAGGCTTGAAGACCCTGGACTCGACGACCATCTCGTTAGAGTACTGTTCCTTGCCTCGCTCCAACACGACGACGAGACGAGTGTCTCCCTCGACGAGGATGTTAGTGACGAGACCGTATCGCAGCACGACCTCAGCATAGGTGCTGTTGTAGTCACCGTGAATGCGGCAATACACGTCACCGACGTTGAGGTCAGCGACATCGATTGCCACGGATTCGAACTGCTCGTTCATTCTTGTTCCTAACCTAGTTGTTGAATCGCTCCACGATAACTCGTGTAGCGTCGAAGATCACCTGTGCTGCTTCGTCTTCGACTTTAGGGCGGAGGTCATTGATGTAGACCACCTTGTTGATGCCGACCTGCACGATCTCCTTCGCACACTCGTTGCACGGGTAGTGCGTGGTGTACAGGATAGCACCCTGAAAGTCGGCGAGAGATCCTCGATAGTTGAGGATTGCGTTGCGTTCCGCGTGCACCACGTATAGGTGCTTGTTGTCGAGCGGGTTATCTGCTGTCTTCCCCCAAGGGAAGTCGTCGTCTCGCCACCCTCGTGGTGTACCGTTGTAGCCGATCGAGAGGACTCGCTTGTCTACGCTGGCAATGCATGCTCCGACCTGCGTGTGAGGATCCTTGGACCTCGATCCCCCGATGAGGGCGATACCCATGAAAGTCTCGTCCCACGTCGCTACGTCTTTCCGTGCTTCACTCATGATCACGTACCTTATCTATACGAATTGTAGTATAGAGCAGGTCTACAATGATGGTACTCTTACTGATAGCTATGCCTAGCTTCCAGTTCCAGCCTCCACCGAACCTGCCCATAGGGCGCTTCGACTTCTTCATGTGTCGAGTATTTTCCCACATACCGACCGACTCTGATAGACCGAAGCGCCAACGGTACTTCCCAATCTGAATTCGTTTAACCATACCTACCTCCAGACATGACAACGCCCCGGCCACCCTTGTAAGGTGACCGGGGCGTTGCTAGCGGTGATACCGAGTCTAGACAGCCTAGAGCTCGATACCCTTCTCCTTGAGGAGAGCGGCGAGAGCAGCGAGCTGCTCGTCGGACGCGTCAGCAACGACGCGCTCCGCCTTCTCCTGCGGCGAGAGGCGCGCACGACCCGTCTTCGGGGCGACCTTCTTCGCGAAGGCCTCTGCGTCGAAGGCACGACCGGCGTAGCCGGTGAGAGGCGCGTCGTTCGTGAGAGCACGAATGGCTGCCTCGACCTTGGTCGTGATCGTCTTCTGGATCGCGGTCTCGGTCGTGCTGGTGAACTGGTCGCCTGCTTCGGAGATCGCGGCCTTGATGGCCTCGACGGTCTCGGGAGCGACGATGTCGGCGAGCTGCTCGACGTCACCGAACTGAAGAACGGTGTTGACGTAGTCAGCGAACTGAACGTCAGACGTACGGTTGATGTTCTTGATGTCGACGGTCACCTTCGTGGGTGCCTTCGGCTGGGTCTTCGCCATGAGTGTTACCTGTTCCTACTAGTAGTGTGAACTGCGGGACCGGTACCGGTCCCCCTAGCCCGATAGCTAGGGGCCAGCCCACCCGCCCGGGACGCCAGAGCCGGGTCGGTGGGCCAGCCTCCGGTTACCGGAGGGGCGTACCACCATTATACCTCGGAAACCGGGGCTGGCTGGTAGTACGTACCCATAGTGCTCATCGTCGTTGCGTACGAGCCACCGGTGTCGATGCGTTGAAGCACGACCTGGTTGCCTGACACGCTATAGACGGTGTAGACATGTTCGTGTGGATCCACGAACCTGTCTCCGAGGTAGAGCTTGGTCTTGTTCCCGCGTGGGGAGTGGAAGAACCACCACCAACGCTTAGCCATGCTTCCTCCTCTTCCGACCCTCGTGTCCGTCCCAACGACCGGACCGGTCGATGGTGTGGTGAGGACCGAACAAGTCCTCGACGGTGAAGGTACGCTCGATGAGCAAGTCCTTACCGTCGCAAGACGGACAGTCGATGTTGAACGTTCCCACGTCGGAGTCATTGACGGTGACCACGACCTGTCCCTCCAACTGTGCACCGCAAGCGGGACAGGTGTAGGCAATATACAGGTCGTAGTCCACGTAGTCCACGTCGTTGACGCCCGAGCCATGCAGGAACTGCTTGGTCTCAGTCGGATCTTGCATCTGGATCAGAGCCCACCAGACAACGTGTCCTGCGCCTTGTCCAGCGCAGACCGCTTGTCCTTGTTCTCAGCGTCCTCGATGGCGTTGCCGAGGCTCTTCATGAAGGCTTCGTGAGCCTCCTGCTGAGCCTTAGCCTTGGCCTCCCTCTCAGCACGGGCAGCAGACAGCTTGATGCCATCCTGCTCCCGACGGTAGCGACGCAAGGCGCGCGACGGCGTTTCACCGTTCTGCAGGACGATGCCGAGCTCCGCGCACTTGTCGCGGTTCTTCTGCTCAGCAGCAACCTGCTTGTCGATGTTCTTCTGCTTCTTCGCAGCCAGACGCTCTGCGAACTTACGGTTGTTCACGCCTCGCTTGGCGTGTCGTGCACTTGCCTTGGACATTGCTGTCCCCTCTCGGTATTGGTAGTGTACGGGCAGTTGGTAGGCATGCCCAGGCCTGGCTCATTATACCTCGCGCAGCGGGACACTGGAGAGGTCGTACAACACACCACGCTCCTGCGAGTACGCAATGGGGAGCTCGGTGTAGTAGTGGTTCAGCAGATCTCCGAGCAGTACGCGAGGCGTACCACCAACGAAGTCTGGCTCAACCACGATCAGCACCCACGTGTAGACTGAAGAGTCTGCGTGAGCGACGATGATGGACTGAATGTCCTGGAGAGTAGCCCAGCGCCTGTCGGAGACGAGCGCGGTCTTGACGGTTCCCTGCAGGTGGATCTCGATCTTGCCAGCCATGTCTGGCTCCTTTCGGTTGTGGCGTTGACATCAAAGAAAAAGGACAGCCAGCCATGCCTAGTGTGGTGAGCACTAGACACAGCTGGGGGACAGTTGTCAACTGTCTGCTAGTCTCCCCAACAGAGTTACCAACTCTGTTCGACGTGAGTCACGACCTTCGGTTACCTGAAGTCCGCACTTCCAGTTCATCTGACTAGGATGACCTTGATGCTTCGCGGCAGAGCCTCTCTTATTAGAATCCAATCAAAGCTAATTACTTAACTTCTCTCTTCTTACCAAAGAATTTCTCTTTCTTAACCAAGAAAGCCTACTTGTAGAGACTAGCCAGTCTCCTACGCTAGCCAGCAACAGGAGCTAGCCAGCTCCCGAGCTCTAGCCAGAGCTCAACAGTGTCTAGTCTAGTACAGAAGTCTACCGACACCCTCTTCAGCACTAACACCTAGATCCAGGCACTCTCCGAGATGCTATCACACGACGAGCGGTAGCGAGGAGTGTGCCATGCACGATGAAGACGATGAGCGTAACCGGGCGTAACCGGGCCGAACCGGCCCGTAACCGGCCTGCTGGTTACGCAACACCCCTGGTAGATGGGCAGTTTCGCCCGCGTAACCGGACGTAACCGGCCTGCGGTGCAAACTTTCTTTCATTCTACCAAGTTTGAGAAAAAAACCGGTTACAACCGGTTACTTGTACGTTTACCAGGGGAAACGCTGTAACCGGGTGACCCGGCCTGGCCGGTTACGCCGGTTACGCCCCTGGTACGGCATAGAGAGAGCGTAACTGTGGAGCTCGACTAACTCTCTTGGAGCCCCAGCTCTTGGAGCTGGACTACGCTAATAGCAATGGAAATGTATTTGCTTATGAGTAGCTGGAAGCCCAACGGGCTGAAGCTATTTTTATAATAGTTGGACTAGTGCACGTTCCACGCTAGATTGTCGGTTACGCCACTCTCCAAGTGGCGCAAGCGCAATTAGCTAGAATAGAGACTGGGTCATTTTACTATGCCGTCCCACGTGCTACTAGTCCTGATTAAAGAAAATAGCTAGCCCGAAGGCTAGCCACTTCCTTAAGAAGCCAATGACTTCTTAATGTGATCGATCCGCTTGTCGATGCGGATGATCTGCTCCTCGCCGTACTTGAGGATGGTCTCAACGCGCTGCTTGAAGAGCGGATTGAGCTCCATCTCAATGGCGAGATCGATAGGATCCCAGCGAAGCAAGGCTGCACGGTCCTGGATGAGCTCACGCTGCTCCATGGTCCGAACGTCTTCACCTTGCTGACTGAGTGCATCAACGAGATTCATAACTGTACCTTTCGGTAGAGGTCGGTAACCATATGGATTACTTGTACCAAAAAACCAAACAAAAAACTAGACACTAACCTGTGTCAACTAGAAACCTTCACGTAACACTTGTAGAGCCCTCGGCTCTGAACACAATGAGATACTTAAAAGTAACTATTATAGGGGGGTATATAGTGTCTTTAATATTTTTATTATTATCAAAGGATCTGCCCCAAAAAATTTCCCAACTCAAGGCTTTTAGAAACAAAGGGCCTGGTAACTACCAGTGGCTTCACAGATACAGGAGGGTTTCAAACTGTGTCTCTAGATAGGGTCATCTATGGGCGAGCGTCGATCGTGCCTATAGAAGTCGCTCGTTAGCTCCGGCAGGTCTCGCCCGGCAGGGCGGGGCATCGCGCGCGAGCGCGCGTGCTCGTGGTATACTGGGTCCGTGGCCACAGACGATTCCGGTACGACCTCCTGGCGAGACCTTCCCATGACTGGTGGAGCTTGGGCTCCTGCTGGCAAGGAGCAGAGGGACCAGCGAGCAGACTCTGCTGAGCCAAACTGGCGGGACTTCGTTAAGAACTCCTCACCAGCCTGGTTCACGGGCGGGCAGACAGGATCCAGCAACAACGCGCTGGTGGACGACACCTTCCTCGCGCGGATGTATAAGCAGCAGCAGGACGCTGAAGAGACCGGCGTTAATCCGTACGGTCGCTCAGACTTCACCGGAGTGGCGCTGTACAACGGTAGTGAGGGCAGTAACCACTTCAACTACGGTGACACGTGGTTTGAGGGCAAGAAGACCGGCAATATCTTCCAGGACTACGACGTCCAGGACGCCAACGCGCTCATGGCCCAGTTCATGCTGGATCCGCAGGAGCAGCGCCGCCTGTATCGTAACTACGGCGAAGACCAAGATGGAATGGCGGCTGAGCTCAAGAAGGTCTCGGAGGGCTTGGAGACCGACGTCAAGAACTACAAGTCTGGCAAGGAGTTCGAAAGCGCGGTCCAGAACAAGGTCGCCAACATGGGTAAGGGCGAGGACGCTGCTATCGTCGGTGGCGCGACGCTCGCCTCCGCAGGTACGGGTGCCCTCATCGGTACTGCGATCGCCCCTGGTGTCGGTACGCTCGCTGGTACCGTCATCGGTGGTCTGGTAGGTCTCGGCGGGTCTCTGCTGAACCTTGACCAGCTCCGCGACAACTGGGCTCGTGCCGACGCTCAGGTGGAGGCAGCTGAGGCTAGCGGCGAGGACATGCGCCTCGGTCGGCAGATCGGCGCGTACTCGCAGGCGTTTAGCTCAAATACGGCGACGTTCGGTAACCTCTTCGAGGGTGTCGCGGCTCAGCTCGCTGGAGAGCGCGATCCTTGGGACGACCAGACCGCGATGGAGATGGCTGCCGAGGAGGGGAGCGAGGCCAAGGCCAACTTCCTCCACGGTGCCCAGCTCGTCGGTACCACCGCTGACCTTGCCACTCTGTTCACAGGCAACTTGTCCAGTCTCGCCCGAGTTCCAGGCGCAGCGGGCGCGGCTGCCCGATTCGCCAACTCTGCTCGGGCAGTGGAGGAAGGCTCTGCCTTCCTGCGTGGATACAACACTGCTGCCAAGGCGGTTGCGTACCCGACGACCTACCAGCTGGGCATCGCCGGTCAGATCGTGGGAGACACGAGCGATCTCATCGAAGGTCGGACGTGGAACCCACAGACTGGGCAGTACCAGCAGATGTCAGACACTCAGCGCCTCGCGATGTTCGGAGCGATGGGACTCAACGCGGTCCAGATGAAGCTGCCTGCCGGTCTCGCCAAGGGTATGACGGCTGGGGCCAAGGTCGCGAACGAGGCCACGGGTATCGGCAAGCTGACGGACAACGTTCTTTCCAGTGTTCTGAAGTCGGCACCCGGCTCTAGGCTCGCGAAGAACGTCGCAGCCAAGCGCGCTGCCACGAGCCGTGTCGAGCACGGTGCCGTCACGTATTACCTGGACGACGCTGGCAACGCGATCGCGGCCCGCGCCAACGCCGGTGTGTTTGCTCCCGCAGAGTTTCTAAAGTCCTTCTCCGCTGGGGCCATGGCGCTCCGCCGCAAGGTCATCAAGCAGGGTGTTGGCATCACGGCCAACGACGTGTACCAGGCGAGCACCCTGCTCAGTAACAACCGCAAGCTCGCCACGATGTTCGTCACTGCCAGCACGGAGGCGAGCGAGGAAGCTATCGAGACGTTCTACAGGGGCTACGCCGTCGGCGATCCCTCCTGGAACGACATCGCGTGGGCTGCTGCTGGTGGTGCTCTAGGTGGTGTGACGATGTCTGCCCCGTACGCCCTCCTGGAGCGTCGACAGTCCGAGAACCTGTGGGACTCCATCTCTGAGCTGTCGACTAAGACAGGCATCGACCTCCCGATGGACCGCAAGACGTTCCTCGCCGCCTCTGACAAGGAGCGCATGGCCGTCTTCCAGCAGGTGCGGAAGATGGGCGGCACGCTCACCAGCGACGCAGCTGTCGACGCGATGGAAAACATGAACCTCGCCGGTGCTGCAGGATCCAACCAGGTTGCCCGCGCTGCCCGCGCGAGGCTAGTGCTCCAGGACGCGAAGGCCCGAGAGAACTCGGTGCCAGGCGTGTCTCTGTCGAGTAAGGTAACTCTTGACCCCTCCCCGTTCTCCGAGGGCTACCACTGGGTCACCGGTCCAGCGAAGCTCATTAATGATTACAAGAACTGGCTACGAGTGGTAGAGGCCGCTGAGACCAAGGCGATAGGTGCCCCTGGTCCAATGACCACCGCTCTCCAGCAGATCGTACAGCAACTAGAGGCGGACTGGGAGGGGTTCAAGAAGGCCTCCGAGGGCATCCTGACAAACTCGGACGAGGACCGAGCACTGCGCGCCGGTATCATCAACGACTACGTGCGCAAGACCAACACCATCCTCCAGGACGCTTGGGACGGCAAGATGGGTGTGGACGCGGCGCGAGCAGTTGGAATGCTGCAGCGTCGCTACCCGACCGACAACGTCAACTCCTTCGTCCTAGGCCTCGGCCAAGTTTCCGTAGATACTGTTGGAGAGGAGTACGACGGTCGTGAGGTCGGTGTTTACCTGATGCCAGCCGCCATGATCCAGGGACTGACGATGGACTTCGACGGAGACTTCTCCGTGATGGTCGACACCGTCCTGGATCAGAACGCGTGGGTCGATCGTAGGTCTGGAGCGAGTTACAACGCCGGTGTCTCGGAGGAGGGCGTCGGTGGTAAGCAGGTCGGTGGATTTGATATCCTTCAGACGCCTTACCACACCACGGCACTCGACCAGGCTACGCTCATCAAGCTCTCGGGCAACGGCAAGGAGAAGTACCAGTACGGCAGGATCGTGAAGCAGTTCGCGGATCGCGTGCGCGAGGTTGTCACGACCAAGGAAGGCGACATGCTCGTCTCCGAGGAGTTCCTGAACCAGTACCTCTTCAAGCCTCTCAAGTCTGGCCGCCCCTCCAAGAAGCTGTTCGAGGAGTTCTGGCTGGCCCTCGGTCGCTCTCCGCAGGGACGGGCTCTTACCGACTACGGTCGACAGACCCTGGAGAACCTACCGTTCAAGATCAACAAGGAGTTCACGTTCCTGGCCCAGCATGTCATCATGACTGGCTTCGCTCGCCAAACTCGCCAGCTCGCGCCCATCATCCAGGAGTCTGACGAGGCTCAGCCGCCCGTGCGCCAAGATCGCGCGCGAGAGAACTCTAGGCTCGCGCCCGCGAGCCTGCCAGTCAGCAACGTCACGCTTCAGACGCGACAGGAGGAGGACTTCCGCCGCAACGGGCACGTGAACTATAACAACCTAACGCCGGAGACTCTCCAGGCGCTGTTTGTGGAAGGCGACCCCCAGGCTGGGCTCTACTACCAGAACATCTTCGTCAACACGGCAGAGGTCAAGGGTGCGACCGAAGCTGCCATGTCGAGAAACCAGGTGGAGCGCACTGCCCTCAACATCTTGTACCAGATTCAGGACCGCCTGAACGTCGGCCTGAAGAGCACAGACGCCCGCTGGGGGCTGCTGGAGCTGGCAAACTACCACCCCTCCGAGAACTCCAGCGAGACTTTCCTTCAGATCGCCCTCAAGCAAGCGGTGGACATCGTTCAGCGTACCTACCCCGACTTCGAGTCGGACCTGGTGCAGCAGAAGTTCGTTCAGTACCGAAACCTCGACAAGATCCAGGCAGCTCGCGTTGTCCTGGACTCTGTGCCTGTTGACGAGCTCCTGTACTACAAGTCAGGTACTCAGGTCGGGCTGACGGGTACTCTCGGCGACAACGCCTCCCTCTACGCCGTCTCTGGCGAGGGAACGCGCGCGACGACCAAGCAGCGCCTCCAGATCCACAACGACTGGAACACGGGCACCTGGAAGGATGACCCGCAGGATATTGCCAAGGCAGCCGATTCTGGTCCGACCAGGATCCGCATTCTCGGCCAGATCATCATGGCTGAGGGTAAGAACCTGTCTCTCGATCACAAGACAGGCCTGGCCTACACGAACTACGGCGTTGGCAAGGATGATAAGGAGATTGACGATGCTCTCGCGGAGATCCAGCCTCGCCTGCGCGCCTACCTCCGAGCGGCCATGCAGGCCATGCCACGAGCGCTCACGATCCGGAAGCTCGACGCTTCCAAGGGTCTGACTGCCGAGAACGTGTACGCCCTGCTGGATACGGACGACCAGCTCGCCGCTAGGCTCATCGAGATCGTTCCGACCGAGGTTACGAACCAATTGTGGGACGCAGACACCGGTCGATTCACCAAGGGCTTCATGCAGTTCCTCACGGCTGAAGATCCGCAAACTGGTGTCGACGCTCTGTGGCGCGAGGGCGTCATGGCCGCGATCAACAAGATTGACGCTGACAGCAAGAGCCAGAAGCACCCGGAGGACCGCCTCGTTCAGGCACTTGCCGCTCTTCGTGACCACGGTACCACTGCTGCCGAGTACGAGTCTCTCGTGAACGCCGTTCTGACCAAGCCTCGCAAGGAGGCCGTCGCGACGATTAACAAGATGTTTACGAACTTCGCCCCGAACCTGGTCTGGCTCCGCTCTGAGGCGTATCTCGCACCTGGTGGACAGACCGGCGGGTACTCGGTCACTGTCTCCCCGAAGGACCAGAAGGAAGCCCTGACGGAGCTGGCTGACACTCTCGACAAGCTGGACAAGTCCCTCCGCGAGCGCGCCAAGTTTGAGGAGGACTCCTTCCTCGTTGGTGAGATGCTGCGCGAGGAGACCAACAGCGGTGGAGGTCCTGCCACCCGAGCTGTGCAGGCTCGCCTGGACTTCCTCAAGAAGCTCGGATCACTCCGGGGCCCGACGATGCGCGTCAACGCGATCGTGTACTCTGGCCTCGTACGTTCTGGTACGGCAGACAAGGGTACTTCCGACCTCGGGTTCGAGGCGCTCGCCGCCTACGCCGCTGCTGCCGATCCGAGGGTGTTCGGCGTTGGTGACGTCCAGATCGCCGGTGACCAGGCCGCGTACTCTGAGTACGACCTGTACCTGCACCCTGAGATCCTGCTTCACGAGGCCAGGATCATGACTGGCTCTGGTGCTTACATCAAGTGGCCAGGCCTGACTCCTGAGCTGGTTGGTCGCATGTACAACGACCCGATCTTCAAGCCGCTGATCGACGCGGTCATCGACCCCGCGATCTACGACACCGACACGGTCGTGGGTGTCGGGGTCCAGCGCTACAACTTCTCGGTGTCTCCCGACGGCAAGGCTCGTGGTCTCGGTGGAATCCTGACTCGTGACGGTCACGGTGGTACCACGATCCACCTGCCCCAGCTAGGAGACACCCGTCAAGGCAAGATACTGGCAGCTGCTATGGCAGACGCGCAGACGCCTACCGGTGAGTGGCAGCGCTACGCGATCATGTACTACCACGCCCTCATGGCCCAGCGTTCTGACGGTACTGCCACGGACCAGGAGATGCACGACACTGCAGTGGAGGCACTGGAGCTGGCTGGTGAGATCGTCCAGGACATCGCAGACCTTTCCGACGGGGAGCTCAAGAAGTACAAGAAGCACCTGGAGTACTCGCTCCAGGGTTCTTATGACAACCCTGCTCTTAAGCAAGAGGTCGAGGTCGCCCGCAAGCAGCTGATCGCCAACAAGGCGGAGCTCAGCAAGGGTCTCAAGAAGATGGGTGTGGACGAGAAGGCGATCGACGCCCTCGCTCGCGAACTAGAAGCCAGCATCGAGGGTAAGTCTCTCGGCAAGGCACTCTACGACTCCTACACCCCGAAGCTGGAGGTAAAGGACCCCAGGACTGGCAAGGTGAGCAAGTTCTTCGACCCCGAGCAGAAGATGCGACTCCAGCAGAAGCTCGTTGACTACGGCTCGCTGCTGGCGACCAACGTCAACAAGAACAGCAACGAGATTCTGGCTCTGCAGCGAGAGGTTCGCAATCGCGACGTCCTCACAGAGTTCCCGAGTGAAGACTCCTGGACACGCATTGCTAGCGCTCTCTTTAACCACGAGGTCGCGCAGTACCTGTCTCTTGGCTCGATCGGTTCTAGCATGGGTCTGATCGACACCAAGGAGATCGTCCAGGGTGAGTACGGGGACCTGGCCGACGACACCCAGTCGTTCTTCGTCCAGAGGATCCTGGATGACCGGAACGGTCTCCTGTCCTCCACCAGGGCAATCTCTGACCCACAGTCTCGCGGTACCAAGTCTGGTCGTGACATTGCTCGCAAGCACTTGAACCTGATCTACGGACAAGATCGCAAGAAGATTGAGCACCACACACACCTGTCTGTGTCTCGCACGATCCAGGCTCTGAACGCCGACACGACCTCTGCGGCTACCACCGGTATCGCCACCGGTGGCGTATTGCCAGAGATGATGTGGAAGCCGTCCCAGGCAACCGAGTACCGCTGGTCTGTTAAGCCCACCGTACCGCCTCGCGAGGTCCTTCTCACTCAGGACGAGCTCGAGTCTCGGGTCTACAACCAGTCGACTGACCGCATGGATCCAGACCCCGAGGGTTGGTATCGCGTCCGCACGGACGCGGAGGGCCGGTCGTGGATGCTCGGCGATCTCGTCGGTCGTACGTACACCCAGGTGATGGTGAACTACACCAACAAGAACGGCGAGAAGGTGTCGGTCCCGCTCTCGGAGCTGTTCCGCGACACCACGATGTTCCCGCTCGCTGCAGCCTTCAACCCTGAAGATGAAGCTCAGGCAGCTCTGTTCCACACCAGCCCCGAGCTGATTCGTGACGCCCTGCGAGTGGCGACCGCTCGTGGTGGTAAGCTGATCGGTGCCAAGGACATCACGATCGCTGCTTCCTATTACCACCCGAATGACGCTCCTGCGGGCGAGACGAACGCCTACGTGTACCAGGGTGCTTACAACTGGGCAGAGCCTAGCATCATCCTGTCTCCGCTGGCAGGTATCATCGACGTCAACGGTCTGGTTCGCAAGACCTCCCGTACGTCGCTGGACGCGCTCAAGAAGAATATGCCCGCTCTGTACAACGCCGTCCTCCAGACGGACGCTGGCGAGGCTGTTCGTGCCGTGACGGACGCTGAGGGCAAGGTCAACTACGGTGGCCTCCTCTCGCTCCTGGTCTCGAACCACATGAAGACCGCTCAGGGTTACGCTGGTGACAGCTTTCCGCCCCAGTATATTCACGTGGCTGAGAACCTCTACAAGCTGATGACGATGGTGCGGGTCAACTTCGACGGTAACGTCCACGTCTTCTCGCTGGCAGAGGTCATGGCTGCTGGCGGTGACTTCACTGCTATCCCCGGCGCTCCTGCAGGCCTGGCTGCAGCGGCTGCAGTGACCAGTGACGTCATCTTCTTCCCGACTGACCACCAGAACATCTACTTCGACCGAGTCAAGCTGCAGGCTGGCCAGCCTCTGTGGAACGGTACGTGGGACAACGACCTCCTCCGGACGATCTATCCTGGCATGTTCGAACCCAACCAGGATACTGAGGATCCTCTGGACGCTCTAGCCAAGTCCAGCTTCGTCGCTCGTCGTGCCGGTACCTTTGTATCCCTACGCCCGCTCACGTCCTACAAGGACAAGCGACAGTCTGTGGTAGCCTTCAAGGCTCGTACGGACGCACGCGGCGCGGCACTGGAGGTTCGTAATAAGTACTCCAACATCGATCCTAGCAACCCTGGTCTGTTCGAGCGGTACGAGGCAGACAGCAAGAAGGTGCTAGATGATGTTCTCGGGGCGCTCCACTCTACGGAGCAGGCTCGTGCTTCTGTCCTCGACTCCATCCGTGCGACTCTCAGTAAGGACATCGTCGTCCCCTACCGTAAGTACTCGGTACCGATTGCTCGCGAGCAGAAGCAGCCCGACAACTACCGGAACCGTCCCAAGGGTCTCGTTTGGCGCATCACCAACAAGGGTACCGGCAAGTCTCTCACGGAGACCTCCTTTGACGGCTTGTTCAACAGCAAGAAGGAGATCCCGCCCGCCCCGCTGGACGTGGCTGTCTGGGACGTCGGTGTCGAGTTCGCTCACATCGAGGACTCCGAGACCCAACTCAACACGGCCCTGGCTGAGATCCGTAGAGCTCTCGACGCTGGCTTCGAACTGATCCTGGAAGACTCCACCGGAGGCTCGCTCGACGCGGCCCTTCGACAAGAACTCTTCCGCAAGGGCTACATCGTGGCAGACACGATCTCTCAGCCTAACAACGACGAGTCCATGACGGCAGATGAGCGAGCTATCTCCACCCGCCTGCAGGCTACCAACCTGTTGGACGTCAACAACAGGATCCTCGCCTTCGGTGTGGAGGGCTTCCCGCTCTTCGAACAGGCTGGTGTCATCCAGAAGTCCGAGACTGCTGACGCTCTCTCCACCTACGTGGGCTCTCAGCTCTTGTCCCTGTCTGGTATCCCGGGCGCGCGCATGGCGAACCCGCTCGGTGACGACATCGGTGGCAAGCAGGCGCGAGTCGTGTACGATGGCATCCAGAAGGAGCTCTCTGCTATCGACGCGGCAACGGCCACGAAGTCCAAGGCAGTCACACCCATCATCGACCACCTCGTCACACAGTCTTTCCAGGGCAAGGATCCCAAGCCTGGTGAGCGAGAGAAGGTCGAGAAGGCACTCCTCGTGTCTCTTCGCAAGACACGTCAGTACAACCCTGACACCCTGCGTCCTCGCGAAGACCTGGCTCCAGGGTCGGAGTACTTCTTGGAGGAGGGCGACGTCTTCTTCCTGAACCTCGGCGACGATGTCATCCTGTGGCGTGCTGGCTACGACCCGATCCCTGGATCCGGTGTCAGCTCTACTCACCTGATCAACCAGCTGAAGACCGAGATCAAGAGTGGTGACGTCCGGTTCGGCCTGGCGATCAACAGCTACAAGCCCCAGCAGGGTATCAGCTTCCGCGAGGCGTTCCTGTCTCGGATGGATCTCATCGGTGAGACCACCTGGGACGTAAAGCAGAGGATCCCGCTCTCCGAGCTCTACACCAAAATCCTGATGAACGTCTTCAAGACGACGTCACAGGTCGAACCCAGTACGCTACCCTACCAGTTGCCGGAGAACCTCACGAGGTTCACCACGTTCTGGGGCAACAACGCCGATATCGACGGCAAGCAGACTTCTGTCCTGCGTATCGGCACGTTGAACGACTCCTCCGCCCTCTTCGGCCACTCGTTCGTGGAGAGCGTCGTCAAGGCGTTCAAGCTGTACACGGACGAGCAGTGGGCTGAGATCCAGGCGAGCTACGACTCTGGTGACAACTCAGAGTACACGAGTGCCCTGGCAAAGGCCCGAGAGGCTGTGAACGACCGAGTTCGTCGCCTCATCGGCAAGGGAGGACTCTACGGGTCTGAGCCTCGCCAGATCCAGCGCGAGCTGGCAAAGATGGCTGCTGAGAACCAGTCTCTCGGTAAGGTCTTCTCCGATTTGCTCGGGGTGACCGGTCTCGGTACCACTGCAGACGCCATTGCTCACCAGCAGATCGCTGCCGCGATCATCCTGAACGCGACGATCCCTGGTACCGACGTGGAGCACCTGCTGTCCTCCAACGGTCTCGCCAACTCCGACACAACGGTGGAGGGTCTTCACATCCTCGGTGCCTTCTTCGATGACCGTCCAGGTACAGACGCTGTCAAGCAGGTGCTTTTGCGCCAGCAGGAGAAGCGACTGCACACCTTCCTCCCCAACGCACGCCTGTCTGCAGACGGTCACCGAGTCCTGATCGATGTTGTCTCCAACAAGCCGGTGAAGAAGGGTGAGAAGCCTGAGACTATCACGTTGACACTCACCATGCAGCTCCCACTAGCTCAGGTGTCCAGTGACGACGCACCGGTCCTACAGCGTCAGGCCGCTGAGCGGAAGCACAAGCAAGGTCTCTCCCGCAACCAGGAGGCCTCGCTCTACCTGCAGGCGTCAGGCGCGGTCCCCTCGACTGACCCGAACGCTGACAAGGCAGCCAAGAGGATCCTGCCGCCCGCTACGGCCAAGCAGCTCTTCGGTCGCCTGGCAGACGCCGAGGTCGCCCCCATGCCAGTGCCGCTGTCGGCTAAGGCCCAGCTTATCCTGGACATGGAGGAGCGAATTCTCCAGGAATCCAAGCAGGCTGTCTCCTTCGAGGAGTGGGAGGACGAGGGTCGCCAATACGAGAAGGACCGCCTGGAGTTCGCCAACGAGTACATGAATGGCAACCTGGAGCTGGTAGACCACATGGTTCGCCTGCTGTACTGGCGTCGTAAGAAGGAGGGTGCCAAGTTCGGTGACGTCGAGTACGGTTGGGTCTCTCCGACCGAGGCAGCTGGTGCTCTCGCCTACTTCAAGTCTCAGATGAAGAACAACCGCTTCCCGATGTTCGGAGCGCCCACGGGTGCTATGGACGCTGCTGCGGTATACCTCATCGCCGAGCAGGCCTGGGCTCTACGACAGGAGGGGAAGAACTACTTCATCCCCAGCAACGACCTCACCGTGGAACGTGCGGACAACTCCAAGGGCACACCTCGCAAGAGCAAGGCTGTCAAAGTCAAGATGACCGAGAAGCCTGCAGACAACGCCACCTGGAGGGAGTTCCTCGGGTACTACATGGACGTGGCCCTGGCAGAGCTGTACGTCACCAAGCGTGAGTCGTACGACGAGATCACGGCTTCGGCCATGCTGCAGACCTTCCAACCCTACTACGCCAACGAGCTCCACGGCGCTCGACTCCAGACGACGCTCCCCGCTGAGATGGGAGTGTTTGACCCCGAGCTGGAGCGCTTTATCGTCTCTCTGGATCGAGACAAGTTAGACGCCATTGCTGACGACCCGCTGATCTCCGATGACTTCCAGGAGGCATTCTTCCAGAACCTCGCCCTGGACTACACGATCTCCCCTGAGTATTCCCACTCGATCCCTGAGAAGGTCCTCAAGGGTATCAAGTCTCGCCGCAAGGCCTGGGACCACGGCATTCGTGTCCTCCAGCGTGACATCGACGGTTCTGACATGACTCGTGGCAAGGTTGTCAAGCGCTCTCGTGACCACCACCGTGCAGAGACCTTGTCGAACACGGTCGTGCAGATGTCCATCCTCGCTCGCACAGCGAACCCGACGCTCATGTTGCCGTCGATCCTGGAGCAAGGCGCTCGCCTGGGTACTGCAAACATCGCCAACGTCATGACAGGACCAACTGCCAACCGCTTCGGGGAGATCGGCATCCTCCTGAACGACACCATCGACTCCTTCACGGACAACAAGGGCGTTCAGTCAGTCCTCAACAGTGTCTTCAACTCTTCACCCTACGTGCGAGAGGGTGGCTCAGTCAAGCTAAACCGGGCGATCCAGAAGACCCTGCGCTGGCAGTCCTGGACCCGGTCCAACCGCTCTGCGAGCAAGACCTTCGTTGAGGCAGTGGCCCGCTCCCTGGTAGCAGCTCCTGGTGCGTTCGGTGGACTTACCTTGGAGTCGGCGATGAGGATCCTCAAGGCTGACCCGGGCCAGTTCAAGGCCACCTACGGAGACTTGTGGGAAATGGGTGAGCGAGCTGTCGCCGAATCCTTCGGAACGCGCCAGGTCGGAGCGACCTACATCATGAACAAGGGGCTGTCTGCCTTGTCCAACGGCAACCCCGCCGTGGCAGCAGTGTCCGACCTGGCGCTCCGTGGTCCTCTAGCCTTTGCTGGATATCTCGGCAACGTCTTCATCAACATGACTGGTCTCCAAGGAGTGTCTGCTCTCATGGACACCGGAGCAGCAGTCATCATGGGTCGTTCCAAGAAGAAGGGCGTGCAGGAGTTCGGTCAGGAAATGCTCAAGCAGGCACAGACCGAGATTGACTTTGCCAATGCGGTCATTCGTGGTGGAGTAACCCACGCTGGTCTCTTCCTCCTCGCGATGATGGCTCAGGGACTGCTTGGGAACGACGATGAGTGGGAGCGCCGTAAGAAGCTGGAGGAAGAGGGCATTATCGGCCTCGCCTGGGATATTCGCAAGGTCGAGAACGACTGGCGCAACGCTGAGGCGATTTACCTGGAGGATGTCCCGCTCATCGGAGACCTGCTTGCTGGTAAGTTCGGAGTAGCAGTGGGTGAGGACGGTGGCGTTATCGCCCCGGTCGCACCAGCCTGGTGGCTCAAGTCGATCATCAGCCCCTTCATCGGCATCGCCCGATTCACTCGGTCAGGCAACTACCTCGATGTCATCGATGGCTACGCTGACGCTCTCGGGTCCATGCCTCTAGCAGACAACCTCACGTCGTCCTTCGCTGGTATCGCTCAGACGAATGCGCTCTTGTTCCAGCGATCCGTGGATGCAGACAACAAGGACTTGGTCACTGACTCTGACATCGCCAACAGTTACAACTGGATGACCAAGATCTTCATGAACTACGAGCGGATCTACGGCGAGTGGGGCTTCCTCAACACGCTGTACACTGGTCTCGACAACTACCAGCGTGATCCGTTCGCCCGCGTGGACCTCAACTCGGAGGGCCAGGAGCAGACCGACAAGCTCGGTCAGCCGATGGAGAGCACTATGCAGGAGGAGCGGCTCAACGGAGCCGGAGAGATGTACGAGGGTGACTCTGGCTACTCAGGTACCCAGGGTATCTTCCGTGCGTACGGTTCTCAGCGCTTCGGTGTCGGTCTCTTCAACACGGCCATGTCCGTCTTCACTGGTTTCGACAAGACCAACATGCGTTGGAACATGCCGGTACGAGAGATGAAGATCCAGAAGCAAGAGATCACGGAAGATGCAGACGTTGCCAGCATCATCCTCTCTGTCTGGAACGAGAAGGACGGTCACGAGATCTTGAACGAGCAGGGTGCGGCGGCAATCGCTCGCTCTCTCCACGTTGGCCTGCTCAACGCAGACTCCCCTGCCCTGGACAACATCTACCTCTCGAACGAGCAGAGGTTTGCAGCCAGCAAGATCCTCCTGGAGGAGCTGGTCAACCAGGGTATGGAGGACGGATTGACTCTGGAGGAGGCCAAGCGGAACGCCAGTGACCTCTTCTATGGAGATCCTGAACGAGACTACATCGAGCCTCTGTACGATGCTATTTGGAGCAAGAACAAGTTCCGCGACACGATCCCGACGAGCCCCACGACGACCTACCAGTTCCTGAACACGACGTTCACCATGGGACCTGACGGCAAGCTGTGGGCGACAGGCATCGAGCGCGCTCAGTTCTCTCCGAACTTCGCTGGTATCGCTCTCGGTAACCTGGGTCTACAACAGTACGCCGGTGCTGGCGACCTCCAGCCCATCAACTCGAACCTCTCAATCGACGAGAGGCTCAACTCGATGGATCCCATTGGAAACGTGAACCTCGGTATGAGGTCCATGACAAAGGTCGACGAATCACAAGCAACAGTCCGGGACGAGGACATCGTCAAGCAGCTCGACGAAATCATCGACGCCATCTTGGACATTCCCCGGGACGGCGGCGGTGGGGGAGGGTATGGCAGTGGCGGTGGCGGCTCCTATGCCCGCAATACCTACATGCCCTACCTGCCGCAGTCCCGGTCCCCGTATTGGGAGAACATTCCCACCCTGTACAGCAACACACCCAACATTCGACGGGTTCAAATCCGTCGTGAGCGCTTCAGCGCGGAGCGAGGAAGGCTACTCCAGTGGCAGTAGAAGAAGACGGCATCACAGAGTTCGAGCAGTGGTACCAGTCGTATCGTGTCAACACCGTCGACGGCAAGCTAGAGTTCAGCGGCTCCTTCTCCAAGGACTGCCAGAAGCTCTTCAAGCGGTACGACTACTACCGCAACGAAATGGAGCAGCGAGTCGCCAACTACTGGAAGTATGAGGCGCAGGCGAGTGCAGAGGTCGTGTCTAAGAAGAACGACCTGGCCAACGTCTCCTCCGGTGACTCGGCTGGCTTCATCGAGCGCATTGCGAAGAACATCGTCCAGCACACACCCAACGTAGAGGTCATCTGCGAGTTCGATGACGAGTCGATCAACGGTATTCTGGCTCGGTACTTTCTCACTCACAAGATCATCGGTGATGACGAGTACAGCAATGACATGCAGCAGAACATCCTCTCCAGCGTCGAGCTCGCTCTCGCCCTGGGGTTCGACTGCGTGATCCCGGTACTGCAGCAGGATCGAAAGGGGTCTTGGTACATTCAATACGACAACATCAACTACCGGGACGTCTTCCCAGAGCCAGGTGCCAAGGACGTTCGTCGTGCCCACGACGTGTTCATCCGTCGCTACCTGACGAAGGGCGACGTCAAGGCGATCATCAACGATCAGACGCCTGGCTGGGATATCCCCGCCATGCGGTACCTGCTCGGTACCACGCCCTCCTCTCGCCAGTACGTGGACAAGGAGTCCCAGAAGCACCGGGTCAACCCCGAGGCGTACGAGGTCATCACCTGGTACTCGGACTCCGGAGAGAAGTTCCTGACCTTCGCTGCCGACACCAAGGTGCTGCTTCGTATCGAGGAGAACAAGCACCCTCTCAAGCAGCACCCGGTGTTCTTCATGGTCCTCAAGCGAGACCCGTACCAGCCCCTCGGCAAGTCGGTCCTCTCGAAGAGCTTTGGTCGTCAGGAGTTCCAGGACCTGTTCCTCAATGGCGCGATGAAGCTCTGGGCGAGGAACATCAACCCGCCCATCTTCGGCTACGGTACTGTCAACGCGATCCCCAACCTGTCGCCAGGCAAGTACACTCAGTTCTCTAACCCGAACACCAAGGTCGAGGCTTTTGAGGTTAACACTCAGTCTCTCATGATGTTCAACCAGATTGCCACCATGAATGGCGGCAACATCGCACAGCTGCTGGGCGCCGCTGACCAACAGATGGCCGCACAGTCTACCGGAGGTATGATGAGCCAGACTCCCCAAGGAGTCGACGCCCAGCAGCAGATGGTTGACATCAGTACCAATGCCGGACAGAAGGCTGTGGAGAACTTCCTCTCCGAGTATTTCTCCTACGCACTGACGATCTACTTCCAGGAGTTGAAGAACGTCAAGAAGCTCAAGCCGACGGCAGACGCTCGTGAGGCTCTTATCGGGGCAGGCATGCCTCCTGAGGCGTTCGAGGAAGACGGCTCCATCAAGACCAAGTTGGTCGACCTCGCCGTCCAGTACTTCGTTCGGATCGTCCCGGGTACTCTGGTCGAAATGGAGGACGAGAAGCAGGCACGTATGCTCCAGGAGATCCTAGTCTCGGTCTCCCAGGCTATGCCTGCGATCGTCAACAGTGGCGACCAGTCCACGATCGCCAAGATGTCGGCGACCATTCAGTACGCCGTTATGAAGCAGATCGAGCTCTCAGGTTCTAACAGCGCCAAAGAGCTGGAGAGCCTCATGAAGAACGGCTCGACCAGTGAGTTCGAGCAGCTCCAAGAGCGCCACAACCGCCTGGAGGCACTGATCGGTGGAGAGTACGACACCACAGCTACCAGCGCTGAGCTGACGAACTCCATCCTGTTGAAGCAGCAGGAGCAGATCGCCCTCCTGCGGCGCGGGCTGGCCGCGCTGGGCGCGGCGGTGGGGCTGCAGGTGGCCCCAGAACCGGGCGCGGTAGGGGCACTCCCGGCCCCGGGGGGCCAAGTTGATACCGGAGCCACCCCCGCCCCAGAAAACGCGGGAGCGGGCCTCTCTGGCCCGCCCGTGGCCCCATAATAGACCTAGGCGCAGTCCGCGTCTTGAGTAGAAAGGAACCGGAATGGCTGCACCAGTCATCCAGAAGGACAGTCTGACTAAGCATCAGCTCGTCCTTCACAAGTACCTGCGGATTGCCTCGCCGATCTCGCAGCTCTTCAACGGCACTGAGCTTCAGGCGTCGGAGTTCATGAACTCCCGCTCGATCCAGGTGCCGGACATCCGCGCTGATGACTACATCACCGACGCGGCTCTCTCCCGTATCGGTGTCTCTCACTACGAGGGGTCGCAGTTCACGGGCGAGTGGAAGAACGCCGTGCCGCCCATCGAGTGGCGCACCTACAGCACGTCCCGACACCGCAGCTTCGGCTACGTGGTCTTCGACGAGCACGTCCAGTACGCGCCCATCAAGAACCTGCCGCAGGAGTACCTCGCTCGCAAGATGAGCACCACGGTTCTCCGCGACCACGACAAGTACCTCATCCTGGCCATCTGCCTCGGTCGCATGACCGGCAAGATGGTTGCCCGTACCCCTGCCGACACGATTGGCCCGGTCACGACCGACGCCCACCGCATCGCCAACACGGGCAACCAGGCTGACTACAAGTGGGTGGCAGAGCCCGGCGAGCAGTCCGACAACGAGATCCAGCCGTCGTTCGCGACGATCCAGGGCATCGAGCTCGACCCGGTCGACCCGTTGCAGACCCTGACGTCCCAGAACATTCTGTTCTCAGACAACTGGTTCGATGACAACCT
>Ga0164309_10000149_pt1 | contig 42221 bp, 31 predicted proteins | sample Whisoiple_247_MG_FD_109984 | JGI IMG/M metagenome (GOLD analysis project Ga0164309, IMG submission 109984) | Soil microbial communities amended with fresh organic matter from upstate New York, USA - Whitman soil sample_247_MG | ecosystem: Environmental > Terrestrial > Soil > Unclassified >... | reverse complement strand
TCTCGCCCGTCGTTGGTGGTGCTGCGGTTGGTGGTGCTGCGGTTGGTGGTGCTGCGGTTGGTGGCGGGACAGCGCTCGGCGGGGCCGCAGGTGGGGGCGGCGACGCCGTTTGAAGTGCAGGCACGGTTGGGGACGGCGCAACGGGGAGTGAACCTGCTTGGTGCAAGGTGAGCTCGACCGTTTGCACGGACCGCGTGCAATCACCCGGATGCTCGACGTTGATCGTGGTCGTCGCGTCGGAAGCTCCCGGAAGGGAGGCCTGCAGTGTCCAACGCCCGTCGGTCAGTGAGGCGTAGTAGCAGGAAGTCAGTTCGAACTGACTCTTGCCTTTTCTGGCGGTCACCGTCGCATCGCACGTTTTGCGACCTGCGGCATCGAGCACGGTCACGTCGACATAGTCGTAGCAACGGGAGGTGAGAACGCCGAGCGTGACGACTCCGACCACCGCAATTCCTCCCGCAATCGGCGTGCACGCCGTCAACCCTGCCGTGAGCAGTGCGCCTACGAATACGTGCCTTGCCAGCCCCCAGAGTCCCCTTTTGTCGCTCCACATGGTTTCGTTGGCCCGCCTATAGCATTTGCATCTGCCAAAGCTCAGTTTGAGAAGTCAGATCCGTCGATTGCCTCGCGGCGAGACTGCGAAAGGGTGAGGGGTCGCCCGGTGAAGCGTCAGAATACCGAGACCGCGCAGCACAAATGCCTCGCTTTTTTGGCCGGACTTCTAGCTTCTGATAGCCCCGATGTGATGGCTGGCGAGAGTGTTGCTCTGCCCGGTATGGGACTTGCTGGAGCCTGGGCATGAATGGGCGTTTCAAGTCCGAAGTCAGCGCGCGCCTCGCCGCAGGGTTAGTCGCTCTTTCCGTGCTGCTCGCGAGCGCCGTTGCCCCGGCCGCAGAGCTGCCCGTTTCTCTCGGTGCGATCGGTGTAGGTAAGGCAAAGCCGGAAGTGGAACGGGAGCTTCGTTCTCTGCTCCGCGCAGAGCTTGCGTCGGCCGAGTTTTCTCGAGTCAGAACCAACGAACGCTACGCAATTTCCGCGACGCTCGTTCGGTTGGACAGCGTTCAATCCGCGGCGTCAGCGCGCGCGACCTGCGTGGTTTCCGTGGCGATCTTGCGTGAAGGTTCGACCTTGCATGCGCTGATCAATGGCCGTGCAACCGCCGAAGAAGACAGCGTACCTGCGGCAAGACGCGACGCGCTCCGCGCCGCGGTGCACAGCGCCATGGTGCGGGTGCCGAAAGCGCTGCGCTAAGTCAGCCCCGAATTCCAGTCGCGCGGCACGCGCGCCCCGGCCCGACAAAGCGATTCCCATATTGCAAGGCGCTGTAAACGTGTACGGGGGTGGCGAAAAATAGCTCGCCCCCAAGGCTGTCCAGTGGACGGATACGACGGTTTTCCGGTACGTTACGAGATCTCACAATTGGCCGATCTGATGAATCGTGAGATCGCGATCGCGTTTGCCTCGGAAATCCCCAGCAGTTGTGAGCGCACTGAAGTTTCGAAGACGAGAACCGACCCACGAATGCACTGCGCTTGGACACAAATTACTGATTCACGGGAAGGGTTGGGCGAAGCGTGAAACGCCGAACGTGCCGAAGGAATCGAGCAGCATGAGGGACAATGCGAGGCTTGGAGAATATGGTAAATATCGGGGGTTCCGGCCCAGGAGCCTTGATTTTCGGACGGCGATAAGGTAGGCATTTAAGGCTCCTTGTCGCATATTTGCTTACCGGATTTGCGTGCGTCTGGGGAACGTGAACGAACACGCATCGACCTTGTTTAGCCCTACTACTTGAGACCGAACCTCGTGCAAGCCGCCACTGGCAGCATCATCGCGGACCGCTACTGCCTGCTTCGAAAGTTGGGGGCAGGTGGCATGGGTTCGGTTTGGCTCGCGCACGATCAATCGCTCGATAGTCAGTGTGCCGTCAAACTCGTCGATCCGGAGAAGGCGGCCGATGAAGAGGTGCGCATTCGTTTCGAGCGGGAGGCGAAAGCGGCCGCTCAAATCCGCGGCGCCAACGTGGTCGATATCTTCGATCACGGGATCTGGGACGACACGCCGTTCATCGTGATGGAATACCTCGAGGGCGAAGACCTCGGTGCACGCTTGGAGCGTGTGGGGGCGCTCGACGCCGAACAGACGTATCAAATCGTCAGTCAGGTCGCCCGTGCGTTGGTGCGCGCTCACGCTGCTGGCATCGTGCATCGCGATCTCAAACCCGAGAACATCTTTCTCGTGCCCGGGGATGATCAAGAAGTCGCGAAGGTGCTGGACTTCGGCATTGCAAAGCACGAGCAATATTCGCTCGCAGGGAAGACGACCAAAACCGGGTCGTTCATGGGCACTCCGTATTACATGAGCCCGGAACAAGCGCGCGGTCGAGCCATCGACTGGCGCTCCGATCTTTGGGCCCTCGGGGTGATTGCGTATCAGTGCCTCAATGGTCGGCCGCCCTTCGAGAGCGAAGCGCTCGGCGAGCTGATGGGCATGATCATTTACGATCCGATTCCGCCCATCAACACGAGTGTGCCAGAGCTTCCCGACGCGCTCGAGCTTTGGTGGCAACGCGCTGTGGCGCGTGATCGCGAGCAGCGCTTTCAATCCGCCAAAGAGCTTTCGGATTCGTTCGGTGAGGCAAACGAGACCTCGAAGCAGATGCTCGTGCCGAGTATCGCGCCTCGCGCAGCCTTACCGAGCTTCAGCGACTTCGACGTGCTGCGGAGTCTGTCCCAGCGCTCTCCACCAATCCCGTCCGCGGATCAGAGTGGGCGCTTCGGTTCACCCGCCCTATTGAGCCGAATCGAAACGGACGAGGGGACTGGCGCGCCCGTCACGCGGACCCGCGGTTCGGTTTTGCCAGAGCTCTCCTCTCTGCCGCGGAAACAGCGCCTGATTGTGTTGTCGGTGGGCGGCGCATTGCTGGCAGTGCTAGGGTTCTTGGTGATCGCGAGTCTCCGTAGCCCCCCCCCTGTGTCGGTTGCCGCGACCCGGCCCTCGGCAACATCACCCGCCATCGTGGTAACGCCCGTTCCCTCGACCACCAAGTTGCAACCTCCACCGATCATTCTCGATCCGTCCTCGCTCCCTCTCGAGGAAGAAAAGAAGAAGAAGCCTGGAGTCGGTGCGGCCCCCGTTGCCCCCGCGGCGCGCCCCGCAGGCGGTCCCCGCGATTACGGTATCTGAGCGAGGTCGATGACACGCAAGCTTTCGTTTTGGTCGGGTCTCGGCATTGGTTTGCTCTGGGCGGGGACGACCTGGGCCGAGCCCAGCGCCGCGGATCGCGCGACGGCTCGGGCGTTGGCAGGTGAGGGCTATCAAGCCCTGCAAGAGAAGGACTACGCGACTGCTGCCGATCGCTTCAGCCGTGCTGATGCGCTCGTTCATGCGCCCACGTTGATGATCGACTGGGCCCGCTCGCTCGTCGGACTCGGGAAACTGGTGGAGGCCCAGGAGCGCTACGAACAAATCCTTCGTGAAGGGGTCGAGCCGAAGGCTCCGAAGTCGTGGCAGCGTGCGTTGGCCGACGCTGGCACCGAGCTGAATCAGCTGAAGCCGCGACTCGCCTGGGTCACCATCTCGGTGTCTGGTGCCGACCACCCGCACGTCACCATCGACGGAGTTGAAGTGCCGTCGGCTGCAATCGGCGTGCGTCGCGCGGTGAACCCCGGCTCGCTTCAAGTGCAGGTTCGGGCCGATGGTTTTCTAAGCCGAACCAAAACCCTCGCACTCAGGGAAGGTGCCGAAGAGACGGCGGACTTCAAGCTCGAGCCAGATCCGGACGCGAAGAAGCCGCTCCCCGTTGCTCCGCCGCCACCTGCGCCGGTCGAAATCAAGTCGCACAATCCGACGGCCATGTATGCGGCATTCGGTGTTTCGGCCGCAGGCTTGGCCGTGGGTCTCGTGAGTGGTGGACTATTCCTCAGCAAGCGGTCGGATTTGAAGGGAGTCTGCACTCCCGAAGGGCGCTGTGAATCGAGCCAGACCGACGCGAAGAAGCAGTACGATACTTACGGGACGATCTCGATGGTTGGTTACGGCGTTGCGGTCGCGGGGGCAGGTGTCGGGGTCACGCTTTGGCTGCTGAATCGAGACAGCAAGCCCGCGTCCGCAAAAGCGGTCGAGGTTCATCCGTATCTCGGGCTCGGCAGCGTCGGTGCCGTGGGGAGCTTCTGATGAGTCGATTCTCTCGCCTGATCACGGCGTTGAGCTTCGCCTGGTTGCTGCTGGCGTTGACTGGTTGTCAGAAGATTTTCGGCGAGTTCATCATCGACGACAGCGCTTTTCGGGGGCCGACTCTAGTTACACCGGTGAAGGACCTCGTGACGACGGAGTGGGGCGGGCAGGCGACGTTCACGATCGTTCTCAAACAGCTTCCAAAAGGGACGGTGAAGATTGCGCTTTCGAGCAGCAACCCGAACGAGGGCACGGTCTCGCCGGCCAGCGTGACGTTCAACGCCGACGATTGGAATGCGCCCCAGGTCGTTACCGTTACGGGCGTGGACGACGCGTCGCCCGACGGGAACAAGAGCTACACGATCATCACCGCACCCGTTGAGAGTTCGGATCCCGCCTTCAGCGGCAAGAACCCCGCTGACGTCTCGGTGGTGAATGTCGACAACGAGACCGCGGGCATCACCGTCGTCCCCAAATCCGGGCTCGTGACCAGTGAAGCCGGGGCGCAAGACACGTTCACGGTCGTGCTCAACTCGAAACCCAAGAGCGACGTCACCATTAGTTTGGTCAGCGACCGACCCGCGGAAGGAACGGTTAGTCCGAAGGAACTGCTGTTCACCGAGGTGAACTGGATGGCTCCGCAGCTGGTCACGGTCACCGGCGTCGATGACGCCGAGAAAGATTCGAATCAGCAATATCTGATCAAGGTCACGACCAAGAGCGACGACCCGAACTACGCTCGTGTTGCGCCGATCAACGTTGCCGTGCTCAACCTAGACAACGAGTCGGCAGGTGTGACCGTCACCTTGCTCACGGGAGTCGATCCAATCGACCCGACCTTGCTCCGCACCAGCGAAAGCGGTGACGCGGCGACCTTCAGTGTGGTGCTCAACGCACCGCCGACGCAGGACGTCACGTTCGACGTTTCGAGTGACACGGAAGAAGAGGGGCGGCAAACCCCTGCCTCTCTGACGTTCACGAAAGACAATTGGAGCGCACCCCAGATCGTGACCGTGACTGGCGTGGATGATGACAAGGCGGATGGTGATCAGCTGTACCAGATCAAGCTGGGCCCGCCGAAGTCCGAAGACCTCGATTACAAAGCTCTGGCAGACGACGAGCTGAAATACGGCATCGTCGTACCCGTGCGGAATATCGACAATGACAAGGCTGGCTTCACGGTCAAGCTGCTCACGGGCGTCGATCCACAGAACCCGAACCAGCTCCTGACGAGCGAAGACGGCACGACTGCCACCTTCTCCGTCGTGCTGAACTCCGTCCCCTCTTCGGACGTGAGCCTGACGCTCTCCAGCGGTTCGATGACGGAAGCGGATGTCTCTCCGAAGGTGCTCACGTTCACCCCGAACAATTGGAACGCGCCGCAAGTCGTCAGCGTGACCGGGCTCAACGACGACATCGAGGACGGTAGTCCCCAGTTCTACGTGATCACGGGCGCGGCTTCGAGTGAAGATACCCGGTACGGAGGGATCGATCCGCCAGACGTCCAGGTCACCAATCAGGACAACGACACCGCTGGACTGACCGTGGCCTTGGGCAAAGGCACGGACCCGACCGCGCCGAACAAGTTGTTCACGGAAGAGAACGGCGCGACGGCGACGTTTACCATCGCGCTCACCTCGAAGCCGACGAGCGACGTGACGATTCCGCTCAGCAACAGCAACACGAAGGAAGGCTCGCTCTGGACCTCGTCGTTGAAGTTCACGCAAGACAACTACAGCGCGCCCCAGACCGTGACCATTGCCGGCGTCGACGACAAGATCGTCGACGGTAACCAGCCGTACATCATCACCATCGGACCCGCCGACAGCGATGACGTTCACTACAAGGGCAAGTTCGCCTCGCAGGTTCAGGTCACGAATTTCGACGACGACTCGGCGGGCGTGATCGTTGCCCCGCTCAGCGGGCTGACGACCTCCGAAAATAGCGGTACCGCGTCTTTTACGATCCGTTTGCAGTCGCAGCCCAGGTCTGACGTCACCATCGCCATTTCGAGCAGCAACCCGGCCGAGGGCAAACCGAACGTCAGCCTGGTGAAGTTCACTCCGTTGAACTGGAACGCGAATCAGACCATCACCGTGACGGGACAGGAGGATGATGGCGCTCAGGACGGCAATCAAAGCTACAAGATCGTCCTCGACGTCACGCAGAGCGACGATCCGAGCTACAACGCAACGATCGATCCACTCGACGTCAGCCTGACGAATACCGATAACGATAGCGCGGGCTTCATCGTCACGCCGACCTCGGGGCTGGTAACGACCGAAGGCGGCGGCAAGGCGACCTTCACGATTGCGCTCACGTCGAAGCCGGTGAACCCGGCGAGTCCAACTTCGTCCACGAACGTAAGGTTTTCGCTCTCGAGCAGCAAGCCAACGGAAGGCAGCGTGAGCCCGACGAACCTCACGTTCACCGACATGAATTGGCGCTCACCTCAGACGGTGACGGTGACAGGTCTCAACGATGACGTGGCGGACGGCAACCAGACGTACCTGATCGTCATGGCTCTCGCCTCGAGCACCGATCCCAATTACAACAATCACAAGCCGAGCGACGTATCGGTCGAGAACAAGGACGACGATAGCGCGAGCTTGGTGATCTCGCCGATCCCGACCACGACGCCCACCGGTACCAGCGAAAAAGGCGCCAAGGCGACGTTTACGGTGGCGCTCAGCTCACTGCCGACCGCGGACGTCACGTACACGGTGACCAGCACGAAACCCGCCGAAGGTGCAGTTTCGCCTGGCACACTCAAATTCACCTCCACCAACGGCAAGACGCCCCAAACCGTCACCGTGACCGGCCTCGACGATGCCGTGGCAGATGGCGACCAACCGTACACGATACGCCTGAGCAACGGCGTGAGTCAGGATTCGAACTACAACAACAAGTTCGGGACTGACTTGCTCTTCGTCAACGTCGATGACGACGTTCCCGGCTTGGTCGTCGACGCACCAGCGAACCTGACCACGACCGAGCACGCGGCCGGAACTGCTACGTTCACCGTCGCGCTCAAGTCGCAACCCACGGCAGATGTGACTATTGGAGTGAGTAGCAACGATACCGACGAGGGCACGGTTTCGCCGACCTCGTTGAAATTCACGACCGACAATTGGTCGAGCGCTCAAACAGTGACCGTCACCGGTGTGGATGATGACGTTGCGGACGGCAACCAGACCTACCAGGTGAGGCTCGCCAACGCGACCAGCCCCGACGCCAACTACAATGGCAAGTTCGGGCAGCAGTTGACCGTGAAGAACATCGACGACGATCAACCCGGTTATGATGTCAGCGCTCCGTCCGCCCTCAAGACCACGGAACAAGGTGGACAAGTCACCTTCACCGTTGCGCTCAAATCCAAGCCCGCGGGGACCTCGACGGTTACTCTGGGCGTGAGCAGCAGCAACCCGAAGGAAGCCACGGTTTCCCCCAGTTCGGTGGTCTTCACGGGGAGTGATTGGGCTGACCCCCACACGGTGACGGTCACCGGCGTCGACGACAAGATGGCCGACAAGGACGTCGACTACCAGATCGTATTTAGCGGCGACGCGGACTACGGCGGGGGCACGCCAAGCTCGATTTCGCTCACCAACGTCGACGACGACACGCTCGGCGTGATCGTCACCTCGGCGAGTTGCGCGACCACCCCGGGTGCCACTGCGACCTTCTCCATCGTGCTGAACTCGCAACCGACGACCAACGTGACGATTGCCTTGAGCAGCGACACGCCGACTGCAGGGACGGTCGCCCCCGATTCCGTCACCTTTACCCCGTCCGGCACTGGGGCGTGGAACGTGGCGCAGACGGTGACCGTGACCGGTCAGAATGACGGCTCGGTGGGCATGATGACCGGCTACAAGATCATCACGGGCGATGCGTCCGCGCCCGGTGAATCGACGGGATACAACGGCTATACGATGATCGCCGACGTGTCCTGCACCAACACGACTCCGTAGCGGATCAATGCGCAGACGCGCTGCCGCCCCGAACGCGGACGAAGGGGGAGGGTGGCGAGCCACTGGCAGCGGTCGCGCTCGAACACGCGCCCTCGCCACGCGCGAAACGGCGCGCGTAGCGGCTGACTAGATCCGCCGTCGCATCGCCGCGGTACACGCTGAACTGATCGTAGTCCGCGTAGTTACCACCGCGCTCGCTGTCTCGCCCGACGAGCAGCCAAAACATGGCAGCGTTCCCACCACGCGACAGGATGCGCTCGTTCCATTCCGCGTAGCTGCTCAGCCGGGACGAGAGACCCTCACTGACCTGACCCAGGGCGTCGCGCGTCACCTTCACACCGTACTCTTCGAGTACGGTCGGTTTGCCGAGTTCGCGCGCCACGCGCAGATGATCGTCGAGCCAACGCTCACTCCAGCCAAAGCCGGTGCCCCAGGTTTCCGGGTAAAGGTGAAAGGTGCCATAGTCGACGTTCGGCAGCGCGGTCAGCGCGCGGTGATCGACGCCGTTGTCGGCGTGATAGGTCCAGTGCTCGCTCTCGCCCTGGAGAAAACCTTCGTCGCCAACAGCGACTAGGTGATTGCGGTCGATCGATTTGAGGTAGCTCGACATCTCGCTCGCCCAACTGGTCAGCACGCTGCTGTGCGTTCCAGCCGTTCCGCGGGGTTCGTTGGCGAGTTCCCAGGCGAAGATGGTCGGATCATCGCGATAAGTGCGGTGCGTGAACACGTTCACGCGCGAGGCGAGGTGCGAGAGCCAGGCCTGATAGGCGGCCCGAATACGCGGGTCGCGGTAAAAGTCCGAATGCGCGGACAGCCCGTACCAAGCAAGGTATTGGTCCATGCCGCCGAATTCGTGCCAGTTGTTGGTCAAAACCAACACCAATTTGAGCCCCAATTGCTCGGCTTTGGCGAGCGCGTAGTCGAGCCCCTGAAGCCCGTTGGGACCGTCGTTGAAGAAGGGGCGCCGTGCCGCGGAATCCCAGGCCTGAAAATAGAAACCGCGCTTCGTCCCGTCGCCGTCGATGCTACGTACGCGGCCGTCGAGCGAACCGCGATCGATGAAGGCCCAGGTGCGCACGACCTTGACGCCGATTTCCCGGGCGCTCTCCAGTACGTCATCGACCATCGCCTGCGGCGCGTAGGCTAAGTAGTAGTTGTTGGCTCCGGCGAAGCAGAACACCTCTCCGTCGAGCTCGAAATTACTGATGGGGGCTTGCGTGGCATCGACGTGGGCGGGCAGCTGCGCACCTGCGCAGCCAGCGCCGACGCTGCATGCCCAGAGCCCGAAGAAGGTCCGCCGAAGCCGAGCTGCGCTCAACGATCGGCGCTTTCACGTGCCGGCTTACGATGTCCGAAGCCACAGCCGAACAGAATCAGCGCGCATGCCGCGAGTGCACAGGCGCGCTGCAGTGAAAAGGCGGGAAAGGCGCCAGTTGCAGGGCAGATATCGAAGGGAGAGGCCGGGTCCGCGAAACAGAGCCCGAGCTTCTGCCCCAAGCCCAGCGCTGGGCTCGACTGGTCGCCGAACAGCGCAAAGAGTGCGCTGCCGGTGTCGCACAGCAAGCTGGTCGCGGCAGACACCGCGGCGGTGAGCACTGCGCACAGCATGCCGAGCACGCCATTGCGGGAGCCGCTGCCGGCGTCGAGAGGATCACCGAGCGCTATGATGAGCAAGCCCAAACAGGCAACGCGCACACGCACGCCGCACACCGCGCGCGCGGTACGGTGCCACAAGTGGGTCACGGGCCGGGGCAGGCTCTTCTTCAGATCGCGAAGCTCAACGACGAGGGTCATGGGTCTCGGCTCCGCCTTGCCGAATGCAAGGCCACAAAAGCGAAACGCCCAACCGGGGTACCGGAAGGGCGTTCGCCAAACGATGCGATGTACCCTTCCGATTACACGACGACCTTACGCGTCATCCAGACGACGCAGCGCGAGCTCTTAAGCTCGAGGTGTAGGGTGGGGGAGAACATTGCGGAGAGCGATGGTACGTCCCGGCCGGCGCTCTTGTCAACGCATCCGTCCCACGCCTCAATCCCTGCCCCGCCCGCTCCTCAATCCGCCCGTCCTTCCCCCGTCCTCGTCGAGCGTCGAGCCTCTCCCGACGCGTCCTTACGTGTTAAGCGTGAGGGCGCAGTAGGGGAAGCGCCGCGGTCTGCCCGGCCTGCAGGAAACCTGCTACGAAACCAGTGATACGAGTCGGAAACACGATTGAAAGCGTCGCGATCCCTGGCGCGGCGTTTTGTCGTGCTCAGTTCTGGGATTGGTCCTGGGTAGTGCGGGCGGGCCGTTTCGATGGTCGGCCGATTACGGAAAGCTCATGAAGTTCGACGCTTACGACCCTCAAAACGGCCCGTTCTACGACGAAACGTTTGCGGCCAAAGGCCTGCCGCGCCCGGGCTTCGAGCCGCTCGTCAACGGAATCAATGCGCTCGAGAACGGGACGCTCTTGGCGCGCCAAGCGGCGGCAGAACGTGCGCTGCTCAGCATGGGCATTACCTTCACCTTGTACGGTGACGGCGGCAGCTCCGAGCGCATCTTCCCGTTCGATGTGATTCCGCGGGTGGTGTCGGCTGCCGAATGGGAGCGCATCGATCGCGGACTGCGGCAGCGCATCGAGGCGCTGAACTTGTTCCTGGCTGACGTGTACGGTGAGCAGAAGATCTTGAAGGACAAGATCGTTCCCGAAGAGCTCATCAAGACTTGTCCGGACTTTCGACCGCAGTGCATCGGCGTGAAGCCGCCGCGGGGAATTTGGTGCCACATCGTCGGTACCGACTTGGTTCGCCACAAAAACGGCGAGTTTTACGTGCTGGAAGACAACCTGCGCTGCCCGTCTGGCGTCAGCTACGTGCTGGAAAATCGCGCGATTTTGAAGCGCACCTTGCCGCGCGTGTTCGAGCAAATGTCGATTCGCCCGGTCGACGACTATCCGCTCAGGTTGCTCGAGACGCTGCGCTACTTGGCTTCGGATCGCCGTGACGATCCACAGGTCGTGGTGCTCACGCCCGGTCGCTACAATAGCGCGTACTACGAGCACGCATTTCTAGCGCAGCAAATGGGCGTGGAGCTGGTCGAGCCTCAGGATTTGATCGTGCGCGAAGGCTACGTGCAGATGCGCACCACCGAGGGCTTCAAGCGCGTGGACGTGATCTACCGCCGAGTGGGCGACGACTTCTTGGATCCGCTGGTTTTTCGCCCAGAGTCATTGCTCGGTATTCCGGGCGTGATGGAGGTCTTCTTGAACGGCCGAGTAGCGCTGGCCAACGCTCCTGGCACGGGCGTCGCCGACGACAAGGCGATTTATCGCTACGTCGAACGCATCATCAAGTACTACCTGGACGAAGACGCGATCATCCCCAATGTCCCCACGTACGTGTGCAGTGACGAAAAGGATCGCAGCTACGTGCTCGACCATTTGTCCGAACTCGTGGTCAAGGCCACGGACGGTGCGGGGGGTTACGGCATGTTGATCGGCCCGCATTCCACGGCGGCCGAGCAGGCAGATTTCGCTGGACGCATCAACAAGAACCCGCGTGGTTACATTGCTCAACCGACGCTCTCGCTCTCGCGCGTGCCGACGATCATCGGCGACCAGTTCGAAAGTCGCCACGTCGATTTACGCCCTTACGTGCTGTACGGCGAGGACATCTACGTTCAACCTGGAGGGCTGACTCGCGTCGCGCTCAAGAAGGGTTCCCTGGTCGTCAATTCGTCGCAGGGTGGTGGAAGCAAAGACACCTGGGTGCTCTCCAACGACGCGGGCTCCCAATCCCAATCTCAATCTCAGTCTTGAATTCTCGCGCCTGAAAATTCCCACCGAAGACACTTCGTCCATCCCGATCTCGAACTAAACAAGACAAAAGATGCTGAGCCGAGTTGCCGATGCCATCTACTGGTCGAGTCGCTATGTCGAGCGTGCCGAGAACGTCGCGCGCTTCATCGACGTGAACATGAATCTTCTGCTCGATTCACCGATCGAGCAGAAGAGTGGCTGGAACAGTCTGGTCATGATCACGGGCGATCATGACCTTTTCGCCAAGCGGTTCGGCAAGGCCACGCCGCAGTCGGTGACGCAGTTCCTGACCTTCGATCGTGAGTACCCGAACTCGATCGCCTCCAGCGTTGCCACGGCGCGCGAGAACGCGCGTACCGTGCGCGACATCATCTCTCGAGAGATGTGGCAGGAGCTGAACGAGTTCTATTTGATGGTCAACCAGGCGGCGCGCCCCGACGTCAACCCCGAGGATCTGAACGACTTCTATGGTCGGGTGAAGCGCGCGGGCATCTACTTCGAGGGCGTGACGGACGCGACGCTGTCGCGCGGAGAGGCGTGGCACTTCGCGCGCCTCGGCCGGATGTTGGAGCGTGCCGACAAGACCTCGCGCATTTTGGACGTGAAGTATTTCCTGCTCTTGCCGGCAGGAAGCGGCGTGGGCACCACGGTCGACCAACTCGGTTGGACGGCGCTGCTCAACTCGGCCAGCGCGCTGCAAATGTACCGCCAGCTGTTTCACGTCACCTCGCCGGCGAACGTCACCAGCTTCTTGCTCTTGAATCAGAGCTTTCCACGCGCCATTTCCTATTGTATTCGCCAAGCACAAGAGAGCTTGCACGCCGTGATGCGCTCGCCGATCGGAACCTACCAATGCGAAGCGGAGCGCCTGCTCGGCCAACTCCGGGCGCGTTTGGACTACGCGACGATCGACGACGTCATGAGCGCAGGACTACACGAATACGTCGATGGTTTGCAGGGGGCGATCAATGACATTGGGACTGCGATCCACAAGCAATTTTTCGAGGTCTGAGTAGCCGTGGCCATCCGAATCGCACTTCATCACAAGACGAGCTACGACTACGAACGTCCGGTGGCGCTCGGCCCGCAGGTCATTCGCCTACGGCCCGCACCGCACAACCGCACGCCGATCCACAGCTACTCGCTGAATATTCAGCCCCCGGATCATTTCATCAATTGGCAGCAAGATCCGCAGGGGAACTACCTCGCGCGCATCGTCGTGCCGGAGAAGACCAAGCACTTCAGCGTGTCGGTCGATCTGGTTGCCGATCTCGAGTCGTACAATCCGTTCGACTTTTTCTTGGAGCCGAGCGCCGAAAAATCGCCCTTCTCTTACGAGAAGGCGCTGGAGCACGAGCTCCAACCGTATTTCGCCAAGGTCCCCGCCGGGCCCCACTTCGAACAGCTGATGGCGAGCATCGACCGCACCGAGCGACGCACGGTCGACTTTCTGATCGACGTGAATCGCGCCGTGTACAGCGCGGTCCAATACGTGATTCGACTCGAGCCGGGCGTGCAAACTCCTGAAGAAACCCTCGAGATCGGCAAAGGGTCTTGTCGTGACTCCAGCTGGCTGTTGGTGCGCGTGCTGCGCGAGCTGGGCATCGCCGCGCGCTTCGTCTCGGGCTACTTGGTGCAGCTCGTCGCCGACGAAAAGCCGGTCGAAGGGCCCGCCGGTCCCTCGACTGACTTTACCGATCTGCACGCTTGGTGTGAAGCGTACGTGCCTGGCGCGGGCTGGATCGGGCTCGATCCAACCTCCGGGCTCCTGACTGCGGAAGGGCACATTCCGCTCGCCGTCAGCCCCGATCCCTTGTCTGCCGCGCCGATCGAGGGCGGGGTCGAGAAAGCCGAGACCGAGTTCAACTTCGCGATGTCGGTCGACCGCGTCATCGACGTGCCGCGGGTCACCAAGCCATACAGTGAAGAGCAGTGGCAAGCGATCCTGGAACTGGGCAACGAAGTCGACTTGCAGCTGGAGGCGCAAGACGTACGCTTGACGATGGGCGGAGAGCCGACCTTCGTCAGCTCACTCGAACCGGACGCCCCGGAATGGAACGTGGCTGCCCTCGGTGGCCAGAAGCTGCCGACTGCCGATCGCCTGCTTCGCCGACTGCAAGCGCTCTGGGAGCCTGGGTCGATGCTGCACCACGGCCAGGGCAAGTGGTACCCCGGCGAACAGCTCCCGCGTTGGGCACTCAGCTGCTTCTTCCGCAAGGACGGCGTCGCGGTCTGGGAAGATCCGAAGCTCTTTGCTCGAGAGTCTGCGCCGCCGGGTCACACGGTCGAGCACGCCGAACGCTTCGTGCAGCGTTTGATCGAGGTGCTCGGATTGAAGCAGCACGGCCTGATGCCGAGCTACGAGGATGCGTTCTACTACCTGTGGCGTGAGCGGCGCTTGCCGGGAAATGTGGATCCGCTCGAGAACAACCTGACCGATCCGATTGAACGGGCGCGCATCACCAAGGTATTCCGGCAGAACTTGGGCAGCATCGTGGGTTATGCGCTGCCGCTTTCGTATTTCAATGGCTGGGTCTCCGGCGATTGGTTCTTGCGCGAAGAGCACCTGTTCCTGCTGCCGGGCGATTCCCCGATGGGCCTGCGCTTGCCGCTGGACTCGATTCCGTGGATGGCACCTGGTGACTCGGACGCAGAGCCCGAGCGCGATCCGTTCGCGGAGCGCGCGCCGCTACCGACGGCGTATCGCTTTCCGCCGTCGCCGCCAGCGGCGCGCCCCACGGTGCGGCGCCCTCAGCGCCCTGGCTTTCCGAATGAGCCGTTCACCAACGCCGATCCGCATCTGAAGCCGTTGCCGTTCGAGTCTGCGACGGGGATCACGCGTACGGCCCTGTGCGTCGAACCACGCGGCGGCATTCTGCACGTGTTCATGCCGCCGCTGCCGATGCTGGAGTCCTACCTCGAGCTGGTCGCGGCGATCGAGCATACCGCGAGGGATCTGAACTACCCGGTTCAGATCGAGGGCTACGAACCGCCGAACGATCCTCGGCTCGGAGTCTTTCGACTGACGCCGGACCCCGGCGTCATCGAAGTGAACGTCCCACCAGTAAAAAATTGGAAAGAGCTGGTTGCACAGACCGAGAGCTTGTACGGCGCCGCACGTGAAGAGCATCTAGTCGCTGAAAAGTTCGAGCTCGACGGAGCGCACATCGGTTCTGGCGGTGGCAATCACATGGTGCTGGGCGGCGCGACGGCCGCGGATAGCCCGTTCTTGCGACGACCGGATCTGCTCGCGAGCTTGGTCGCGTATTGGAACAATCACCCGTCGCTGTCCTACCTTTTCTCTGGGCGCTTCATCGGTCCGACCTCGCAAGCACCTCGCGTCGACGAAGCGCGGAACGACTCGATCTACGAGCTCGAAGTCGCCTTCCGAGAGTTGCCGGAGGTGGGCGGATACACGCCGCCTTGGCTCGTGGATCGAATTTTTCGCCACTTGCTGACGGACGTAACCGGCAACACCCACCGCTCGGAGTTTTGCATCGACAAGATGTATTCCCCGGACGGCTCGACTGGGCGACTCGGCTTGCTCGAGCTGCGGGCGTTCGAGATGCCGCCGCACTACCGGATGTCGAGCGTGCAGCAGCTGCTGCTGCGCTCACTCTTGTCGGCGTTCTGGGAACGTCCGTATCGGGCGCCCCTCGTCAAGTGGGGCACGCTGCTGCACGACCGCTTTCTCTTGCCGCACTTCGTGCGACAAGACTTCGGCGACGTGATGAGCGATCTGCGCGAACGCGGCTACGCGTTCGACGATGAATGGTTCCGACCGCACTACGAGTTCCGCTTCCCGTTCTATGGGCGTCTAGCCAAGGACGCTATTTCGATGGAAGTGCGCGGCGCCCTCGAACCTTGGCACGTGCTCGGCGAAGAGGGCAGCCCGGGCGGACAGGCGCGGTACGTCGATTCGTCTTTGGAACGGCTCCAGGTGCGCGCGCTCGGTCTCACCGAGGGACGCCACTTGATTACGGTCAACGGTTATCCGCTCCCCTTACAGCCGACTGGCGTGGCAGGGGAAGGCGTGTGCGGCGTGCGCTACCGCGCTTGGCAGCCGCCGTCGTGTTTGCACCCGACGATTGGCATCCACGGGCCGTTACACATCGACATCTACGATAGCTGGAATCAGCGCGCGATCGCGGGCTGCACGTACCACGTGGTTCACCCAGGTGGACGCGCCAACGAGCAGCGTCCGGTCAACGCGCCCGCAGCCGAAAGCCGACGAATCGCCCGTTTCGACCATATGGGTCACGTCCCCGGTCGTTTCGCGGTGAGACAACCCAGGCTCGATCCACACTTTCCGTTCACTCTCGATTTGCGCCGCATGCCGTGACGCGCGTGACATCCGACCCGGGTCTCGCGTATGACACAGCGTGGTGGCTCTTGATTCTTCGCCGTATCTCGGCTCGCCAAACGCGCTCGAGCAGCACGTGACTGCGTTTGACGAATTTCGTGACGCAAGCGGTGCCTTGCGCGCGCATCAAAGCTTGCTCGAGCGCTTCTTGGCAGAGCGCTCGCCGGCCGAACTCGACCAACTGCAGAAGTCGGTGCGTTGGCGCATCACCGAACAAGAGGTGACGTTCAACATCCTAGGCGTCCCTGAGGGGACGAACCGACCTTGGCACCTAGACGTACTGCCCTATTTGGTCGAGCGGAGCGAGTGGGTCGCGTTGTGCAAAGGTCTGCGGCAGCGCGCCCGTCTGTTGAACGAAATCATCGCCGATTGTTACGGGCCCCAACGCCTCGTTCGTGAGGGGCTCTTGCCCGCCGAGTTGGTGCTCGGCCACCCCGATTTTTTGCGTCCCTGCCACGGCTGGGAGCCGCTGGGGCGCCATCGCTTGCATCTCTACGCGGTGGACCTGGGCCGCGACTCGACCGGCAAGTTCACGATCTATTCCGATCGCACGCAGGCGCCGACCGGCGCGGGTTATGCGTTGGAGAATCGGCTCGTGATGGGCCGCACCTTGCCCGATCTATTTCGCGATTATCGCGTCGAGCGCATCGCCGGCTTCTTCGCCAAGATGCGGCGCACGGTCGAGAGCCTGGCACCCAAGGTGAACGGAGGTCAGCCGCGCGTGTTGCTGCTCTCCGCCGGCGCGCGCGACGAAAGCTCGTTCGAACACGCCTACCTCGCACGCTACCTCGGTTACGAGCTAGTCGAAGGCCGAGATCTGACGGTTCGGGACAACGTCGTCTACCTAAAAACCCTGTCCGGACTCAGACGCGTCGATGTGCTCTTGCGTCGCGTGGGCGATGCCTGGTGTGACGCCCTGGCCCTGCGCGGTGGCTCGATGCAAGGCGTCGCGGGCCTCGTGTCCGCAGCGCGCGCGGGCAATGTCGGTCTCGCCAATCCGCTCGGCTCGGTGATCACCGAGATGCCCGCGCTGAAGGCGTACTTGCCTGGACTAGCGCGTGCGGTTTTGGGCGAAGAGCTGATGGTCGAATCGGTGCCGACCTTCTGGTGTGGCGATCCGGCGTCTCTTTCGCTGGTCTTGAGCTCGCTGCAGGACGTGGTGATCAAGCCTGCTTTCGGCGACCGTCGCGGCGATCCGTTCGTTCCGGCGCAAATGGACGAAAAGGCGCGCGCACAACTGATCGAGCGGCTCAAGGCGCACCCGGGTGATTTCGTCGCGGAACGTTGGAGCGGGCTTTCGACCGTGCCCGTCTGGGGCGCGAGCGGCGTGGTTCAGGGCGGCTTGGCGTGGCGCGCGTTCTTGTGCCGCGACGGTGAAGACTACGACGTGATGCCGGGGGGGCTCGCGCGCATCAACGAGTCCCCGGATGGCTTGTTTCTCGCGATTCGCAGCAACGCGGTGAGCAAGGACGTGTGGGTTCCTTCAGCCGCGGGCAGTGCAGAACCGGCTTTGCCGTCGATGCCGGATCGACGCGTCGGCTTGAAGCGCGGCGGTTTGGATTTACCGAGCCGCTTGCTCGACGACATCTATTGGCTCGGTCGCTACGTCGAGCGCTGTGATTGCACTGCGCGCTTGGCGCGCGCGGGCATCGAACGCGCGACGCTCGAAGCTGCGCCCGACGCGCCATTGGCCTTGGGCGCGATCTTGGACGCGCTGCAGCGCGCAGGCGTGACGCCCCCGGCTGCCGACGTCAACGCGGCCGAAGCCCGTCCGGGTGCGCCGAACACTCCGGCAGAGGCGATCCTGCTGGGCGTGTTGTTCGACGCCGACACGCCCACCAATTTGCGCGGCATCTTGCGCCGCGTGCACGAGCTCACCTTGGGGGTGCGTAGTCGGCTGTCGCGTGACGCGTGGCACGTGCTGCGCCGCCTCTCGAACTCGATCGAATCACTGCCCACCGGTGCGCCGGAAAAGCTCGGCAACGCGGTCGATGTGCTGGATCAGATCCTGATCACGCTGGCGGCGGTGAGCGGGACCACGCTCGACAACATGGTTCGAAGCCATGCTTGGGCGTTCTTGGATATGGGGCGCCGCGTCGAACGCGGCGCGCTGTCGCTGATCCAGCTTCAAGCATTGTTACCGCCTGGGGCCTCGCGCGTGCACATGGAGGCGCTGCTCGAAGTGGCCGATAGCTTGCTCACCTACCGAGCTCGCTACCTGAGCACGCTGCAAGTCGCGCCCGTCGTAGATCTGCTGCTCACCGACACCTCGAATCCTCGCTCCGTCGCGTTTCAAGTGGAGGCTCTCATGGACCACTTCAAACGGCTGCAGATCCACAGCGACGTCACGCGGAGTCGCGCGGAGCGCCGCTTGATTGCGCTGCAAAGTACGCTCCTCACCGCCGATATCGAGCAGGCCTGTGCGGGCGACGGTTCCGGGCTGCGCCAGCTACTCGAAGAATCGGCCACGCTCTTGTGGCAGTTCTCGGACGACGTCGGCCACACGTTCTTTTCGCACCTCGCATCCTCGCGCGCCGTCTCGCCACCGGTGTGGATCAACGAGGATCTGGAGGCCAAATGAAGATGTTCAGTGTCAGCCATTCGACGCGCTACGAGTACGAGAGCCCGGTCGTACACGCGCACCACATCGCGCACTTGGCGCCGCGGCCGCTGCAGTTTCAACGCGTTTCCGGCTACTCGTTGGAGGTTTCGCCGGAACCGTCGAGCCTGTACGAAGAACACGACTATTTCGGCAATCGCGCGCACTTCATCGAAATTCTGAGCGAGCACGAGGCTTTGGTGGTCACCGCCAAGACCTACATCGGCTTGCGCGAGCGCGATGCACCCGAGGGGCTCGCAGCGCGCATCACTTGGGAAGAGGCCGCGGAGCGCCTGGCCAGCGATCGCGGCTTGGTCGAGGTGAGTGAGTATCGCTTCGATTCGCCGCTCGTGCGCGCGCACTCGTTGCTGGCCGCCTACGCGGCGCCGTCGTTCGCGCCGAAGCGCCCGCTGGCCGAAGCCGTGCTGGCCTTCAATCGCCAAATTTTCGAGGAATTTACGTACGATCCGCGCGCGACCGATCTCAGCACGCCGCTCGCGCAGGTGCTCCGCGACAAGCGCGGTGTGTGCCAAGACTTTGCGCACGTCGCCGTTGGCGCGCTGCGCTCACTCGGGCTCGCGGCGCGCTACGTCTCGGGCTACATGGAGACCGATCCTCCAGTGGGTCGGCCGCGGCTGATCGGCGCTGACGCGTCGCACGCTTGGGCATCGGTCTACATTCCCGGGTTCGGCTGGTTCGATTTCGATCCGACCAACGCGGTCGTCCCGGCGACTCGTCACGTCACCGTGGGCTGGGGTAGAGACTTCAGTGACGTCAGTCCGCTGAACGGCGTCGTGCTGGGCGGTGGCGCGCACAGCATCGAAGTGGCTGTCGACGTCGAAGCGCTCGGCTGAGCCGCGCGGCGCCGCCCGAATTCGCAGCGCCGCGCTTTCGACTCATTTGAGCTTCACGAACTTCGACAACAGGCGGATGTAGTTGACCTGATAGCCACCGCTGTTTTCGGTCACTGACCAGGAATCGAGCGGCCAACTCGTATTGAAGTCTTTGTAAGACTTCTGTGGCGGCTGCCCGAGCGGTGGAGAAAGCGGTTCGGAGTCGCAGCTCAACCCCGAGCAGTTGTTGGGGCAGCACCCGTCGACGCTGTAACTCGGGTTCGGTCCGCCCGTCAAAAAGCCGGGGGCAGGCCCATATTTGGAGACCCCGGCTTTTTCCCACAGCGCGCTGCCGTGAGAGAACCAGGTATGAAAGAAGGTGGTCACGCCGACCGTCGCTCCAAAGGAGAACATGTTCGACAGGTACACGAAGCCGAGCGGGTTGACGCCGTGCAGGTAATGCACGTAGCGCCCCGCGATCCGTCGTGAGTCGACACTTTGGCTCGAATCGACGCTGAAGGTCTGCATGTCGTAGAACATGGAGCCTTGGTTCGACTTCGTGCTGTTGCTGCCCCACGTGTAGTCTTTCATGTACGAGAGGTAGGGATCACGGTTGCCTGAGTGAGCCTTGAAGTTGTCGTCGCCGCTCATGCCCGCGGCGTAGCTCTTCAAGATCGCATCCTTGACGCCTGCCGTCGCGCCATCGAGCGAGGTGTAATAGAGCAGCGCCAACTGTGTCCCGGCCTCGAACGGGTACGCGAAGTTGCCGTTCGCCAGCAGATGCGCGCTCTGATAATGACCGTCGAAATAGTCGCGATATTGGGCGTCTTTCGTCAGCTGGTACAGGTAAACCGAGCTTTCGAGCTTCATCATCGAACGCCCGTAGTCATCCGTCTCTTGCTGACCTGAGCCGAGGCCCGCACTGCCCGAGGCTGCGTCGTTGTTCTTGAACGTGACGGTCGGGTTGGCTTCGGCCCAAGTCCAGGCCTTGAGCGCGCGGCTCTGCAAATCGCTCACGTAATCAGCAAGCTCCGCCTTGCCCAGCGAGCCGAGCACGGTGGCGCCGAGCGCATACGCTCCCGCAGTGCTGATGGTCGCAGACGTACTCGCTGGCCCGTAGTAACTGGGATCCTTGGCGCTCGAAGGCGGGCTCGCGCTGGCCTCACCGACGATGCTCAGCACCGAGCCGTCGTCGTTTTGCAGGCGCGTCAAGTAGTCCAGGCCCCACTTGGCTTCGTCGAGCACGTCCGGAACGCCATTGCCGGACTCGGGGATTTCGTAGTCGTCTCCCCAGGCCGCCTTGTTTTCTAGGTATGCGTGCAGCAACGAGACGACGTAGCCCGCGGTCCAGTTGGTGTACTTGTTGAAATCACCGGCGTCGTACCAGCCGCCCCAAAGGTCCTTCGCGCTGCTCGCGTCATCCTTGCTAGCGAAGGCGCGGCATTCGTGATCTTGCCCGGGCCCCACGTGTGAGGCGGTGTCCGTCCATTGGGCTCCAGCCCACTTGGCGTCCTTTGCTTGCCCGACTCTTTGGTAGAAGAAGCTGCGCACGGCTTGCTTCAGGACCTCGCGGTACACGGTCTCGGAAATCTCGAACAGATCCGAGCGAACGTTTTGCTCGGTGTCGAGCACGTAGTACGTGCCCGGCTGCGTCACCTTCGAGAAGTCGAACCACCAAGCTTTGTCGCCCGAGCTCGTGTCGGTCGCGCCTGCATTCCAGGGCGTCGGCGCGGCGGATAGCGCGATCGCCCCGGTCTGTGCGTCAATCAGCGAGTAGTTCGCGCCAGGAGTGAACGCGTCGTTGGCATCGAAGCCGGTTTGAGGATCGCGGACGACGGCGATCTTTTCTGAATCCGGCAAATAGCCGAACTGGTCGACGACGATGAACTTGCTCAAGGGGGCTTGCGGTGGGCTGACCGTGCCCGAGCCGCCCGTACCGGCAGCGCTCCCGGCCTCCCCTGCAGGAACGTTCCCTGCGCCCGCGTCCCCCGAGCCAGTCGTTCCGGAAGCACCGTTTGCCGAACCAGCGGTTCCCGCGCCCGCCCCAGCGACGCCCGTCGCCCCGACGTCCGGCTCTTTCGATCGATTGGAATGGCAGGCTGCAGTTGCCGCACTCAGGCTCAACAGCAGTAGCGACGAGTGGTGGAACAGACTTCGGAGCATGGTTTGCCTTTGAGGCGCAAAAGCGATTCTGCGCGAGAAAACTCGGCGTCAAGGGTGACGCTTTTGTTCCGGCTCGTCCTCCAAAAAATCACTGCAATGTGCGGAAAGGGCTTACGAAAGAAGGCTCCCCTCGGGCCGACATAGTATAAGTTCGGCAAGATGGTTGCTCGTAGAATCTCGATCGCAGAAGCAATGGATCGCAGCGGCGTGGCCTTTGGCACGAGCGGCGCGCGCGGCCTCGTCAGCGCCATGACGGACGAGGTTTGCTACACCTACACGCGCGGCTTTCTCCAATACCTCGAGCGCGAGGGCGAAATTCAACGCGGGGGGCGCGTGGCTGTCGCAGGCGACCTTCGGTCGAGCACGCCGCGCATCCTGCGCGCGGTGATGAAGGCGATCGCCGATCACGGCAGCGTCCCCGAAAATGGCGGTCGCGTGCCGACACCGGCCGTCGCGCTGTACGGCTTTGCGCAGAAGATTCCGTCAATCATGGTCACGGGCAGTCACATCCCGGACGATCGCAACGGCATCAAGTTTTACCGTCCGAAGAGCGAGCTGCTCAAGCGTGACGAACCGGGGATGAAAGAACAGGTCGTCGAACTGCCGCCGGACTTCGACGAAAACGGCGCGACTTTGCCGAGTGCGCAGCGCGTCGAACCCGCAGTTTTGACGCAGATCGAGCGGCGATACGTGCAACGCTACTTCGACGCTTTCGGCGCGAGTGCCCTGCAAGGGGCTCGGATCGGCCTGTTCGAGCACTCCGCGGTCGGGCGCGATCTGTTTTTCGAAGTGCTGACCGGGCTCGGCGCTCAGGTGACCCGTCTGGGGCGCTCGGAGGCCTTCATCCCCGTCGATACCGAGGCCATCCGACCGGAGGACGTCGCCTCCGCAGCGCGCTGGGCGAGCGAGCACCAGTTCGACACGATCGTTTCGACCGATGGCGACAGTGACCGCCCGTTGGTCAGCGACGAACGTGGAAAATGGCTGCGCGGAGACGTCGCGGGCATCGTGACCGCGAAATTCTTGGGTGCGACGTTCGTGGCCACGCCCGTGAGCTGCAACACCGCCGTCGAGAAGAGTGGCGCGTTTCGACGTGTGGTGCGCACGCGCATCGGCTCGCCTTACGTCATCGAAGCCATGAACGGCGCGCTCGGCGGCAGCGATCGAGTCGTCGGCTACGAGGCGAACGGCGGGTTTCTCACCGCGAGTGATTTTGTCCTCGCGGGCCCCCTGCCGGCGCTGCCGACGCGCGACGCCTTTCTGGTGCCGTTGGCGGTGCTACTCAGCGCCCGTGCCCAGCGTACGAGCATTTCGCGCCTGCTCGCGAGCTTGCCGCAGCGCTTTACCGCGAGTGATCGGCTGGAAGACTTTCCGACCGCGCTATCCAAGGAGCGGCTCGGTGCGTTGGCGCAGGGCGGGCCCAAATCCATCGCTGCGGCGTTTCCCGCCTTCGGCGAGGTCACCGACGTCTCGACGGTGGACGGCCTACGCGTAACCTTCGCGTCCGATGAAGTCGTGCACTTGCGCGCGTCGGGCAACGCCCCCGAGCTTCGCTGCTACACCGAGGCGAGCAGCGAGGCGCGTGCAACCGAGCTGAACGAAGAGGCGCTCACCGTCCTGCGAGGTTGGCGCTGAGCTCGCGGCTCGGCCGTTGACCATCACGTTTCGCGGCCATCACCAGGCGGGGCGCCCAAAGCGAGTGACGAAGCCGCGGTGCGCGTCGAGCGCCGGATCGTCGGCGGTGGCGAGCACCTGCGGGCGATGGCCACTCTGAAACTCGAGGACCGTGATCGTGCGTTCGCTCGCGACGAAGCGAGCGCGCCAGTCCTTGACCGCGACCACGTAGCCCGCACCATCCTTGCGAATTCGGCGAAACGCTTGCGGCTCGGGCCCGAGACGCAGCACCGTCACGAAGCGCTCGGCAAGCTCGAGCGAGAAACCCGCGCGAAGAAATGCGAGCTGCTCCGTAGCCAGCGGCGAGAATTCGACTGCGTAGTCCGGTTGCGGATCGCTCGGGGCTTCGAGCCAGCCGCTGCTCGCGTCGGGTACGCTGTCCGTATACGCAATGTACGGTTTCAGGTCGAGTACTGGCGAGCCGTCCAAGATGTCCAAGTTCTGCACGGTCAAGACCAGGCCCTCGACCTTGCGTAGCTCGACCACGCTCATCCCGATCGGATTCGGACGATAGGGTGAACGAGTCGCGAACACCCCGCGTCTCAGGCCGCTCCTCGGCGGCGACACCTTTGGCTTCCAAGTCGTGTTGAGGTGAAACCAGAACAACACCCAGATGAAGTTGAAGCCCTGGATGTCCTCCAAGGCCTGCTCCAGGTTTCTCCCGGAAAACAGCTCGATCGTGCCCTGGACGCCGCGCGCCAAGACGGGCTGGCGTGGCGCGTCCACACGTTCTTTGAAAGGTGAGTGCACCACGCCGATGGGGCGCAGGTTGAGCGACTCTGTCACGATACCCGAATCACAGCGTTGCCAGTACTTGTGCCGCGTGCCCCTCGGGCTTCACGTCACTGAACACGCGGTCGATCTTTCCTTTACGGATCACGAAGGTCGTTCGGTGGATGCCTTCGCCGCCGTTCTTCTTCGGGCCCCACACACCGAACTGACTGGCGACCGCGTGGCCGGGGTCCGACAGTAGCGGGAAATTGAGCGCGTACTTATCGCGGAAGGCTTGATGGCTGGCCACGTCGTCGGGGCTGATACCAAACACGTGCGCTTTGCTTTGGAACTCGGCACGTGCGTCGCGGAACTCTTTGCACTCGATGGTGCAGCCGGGTGTGTCGTCCTTGGGATAGAAGAAGAGCACCAGGGGTTTGTCCTGTAGGGCCGAGAGGCTCACGGTGGTGCCTTGATCGGTCTGCAAGCTGAAATTCGGGGCGTTGTCGCCTTCGCTCAAGATGGGCATGTTCGGGCTCCTTCGAGGGGCGGCGACTTTACGGGCTTTTCGGCGCGAATCCCAAAGGGTTTGCGCGCGGTCGGGGCGGGGTAGCGCAATTTTTTGATTCCGGATCCCTTGTCAGCCGCAGGCGCGATGGACAGGTTCCTTTCGTTCCCGACAGAAAGCACGGTTCCCCACAGTTGGCTCCTTTCAGCCCTGCGGGCGGGTGCTGTCCCGTTCGGGACGAGGTTGTCGTGCGTTTTTGAAGGAGGATTGATCATGCTCGTACGTTTCAATGATGGCCGTGGTTTTCCGACATTTCGTGCTTCCCGAGGCCTGCCAGTGGCGTCGCTCCGCCGTGAGCTCGATCGCCTTTTCGGCGACTTGGAGCGCGCTCCCTCGTTTGCGGCGCTGAGCGCCCCCGCTGTCACTTTCGCCGACACGGGTGAGGCCTTGACACTGCGTGCCGAGCTGCCTGGACTGAGCGAAAAAGACATCGACATTAGCGTTACGGCCAATGCCCTGACGATCAAAGCCGAGCGCAAGGTCGAAGTGCCCGAGGGTTACGCGACGCATCGCCGCGAACGCCAGAGCTTTTCGTTTACCCAGAGCTACGAGCTGCCGAGCCGTGTCGACCCGGAAAAGGTTCAAGCGTCACTCAAGCAAGGCGTGCTCACGCTCACTCTGCCCAAGGCCGCAGAAGCGCAACCGAAGCGGGTCACCGTTTCCGCCACGGCCTGAGTCGAAGAATTTCACCGGAAGTAAGGAGAAGGGATCATGCAGAACCAAAGCCAAGAGAAGACCCGCCCCGCGCGTGAACTAACGCCGAACGTCGACATTTTCGAAAATGAGGCCGAGCTGCTCGTGGTCGCAGACGTGCCCGGGCTCGATCCGAACGACATCGGCGTTCATGTAGATTTGCCGGAGTTTCGCATCGAGGCCAAAGTGCAGGGCTCGCCAGACAAGTCCGTCGTTTATACGCGAACCTTCCGGATCGACGAACGCATCGATCCTGAGCGGGTGAAGGCCGAGTATACCAACGGGGTCTTGCGAGTACATCTCGCCAAGAGCGCTGCATTTCGTCCTCGCCGGATCGAAGTCCAGGCCTCTTGAGCGAATGCCGTTCCGTGGTCAGCGTACGAGTGATTGACGAGCGGGTCGCGCGGGCACTTTCTCGGGCCTGAACGCGCGGCCCTGCTTCCCAACGTCCGTCAGTCGAGGCACTCTGCCTGGCGATGGCCGTTCACCCCTTGGCTGGCAAACCAGCTCCCGCTGACATCCTCATCGATCCAGATAAGCTCGTTGCTGCGTACTACGAACTGCGTCCGAACGTCGATAACCCCGAGCAGTTAGTCAGCTTCGGGACGAGCGGGCACCGTGGCGCCGCCGAGGACGGGAGCTTCAACGAAGCGCACATTCTCGCGACGACACAGGCCATTTGTGAATATCGCGCTGCGCAGGGGATTAGCGGCCCGTTGTACATGGGGCGAGACACCCATGCTGCCTCCGAGCCGGCCGAGCGCAGCGCGCTCGAGGTCCTCGCGGCCAATGGCGTCGAGACGATCTTGCAAGCGGACGGCGGGTTTACGGCAACGCCGGGGATCTCGCACGCCATCCTGAGTTTCAACGCGAGCAAGCCGGCGCGACTCGCGGACGGCATCGTGATCACGCCTTCACACAACCCGCCGCGTGATGGGGGCTTCAAGTACAACCCGCCGCACGGAGGGCCTGCCGATACGGACGTGACCGGCTGGGTGCAAGACCGTGCGAACGCGTTGCTGCGCGAAAATAACGCTGGCGTTCGGCGTCTGAGTTACGAGGCCGCCAAGCGCGCGAGCACGACCCACGAACGAGATTTTGCCGCAGCGTACGTGGCCGATCTCGTCAACGTGGTCGACATCGACGCGATCCGCGCAGCCAAGCTGCGTCTGGGTGCGGACCCTCTGGGCGGGGCGAGCATCGCCTATTGGTCGCGTATTGCCGAACGCTATGGGCTCGACATCAGCGTGGTGAACCCCGCCGTGGACCCGCGTTTCTCGTTCATGACCGTCGATCACGACGGCAAGATCCGCATGGACTGCTCGAGCCCCTATGCGATGGCGAAGCTCGTGGGGTTGAAGGACAAGTACGACATCGCGTTCGGCAATGATCCGGATTCGGATCGGCACGGCATCGTCACTCCGTCCGCCGGTCTTATGAATCCGAACCACTACCTCGCTGTTGCGATTCGCTACCTGTTCACGCATCGCCCTCAGTGGTCGCCGAGCGCCGCGGTGGGCAAGACCTTGGTGAGTAGTTCGCTCATCGATCGCGTGGTGAAATCGATTGGACGACCGCTGAAGGAAGTGCCTGTCGGCTTCAAGTGGTTCGTCGACGGCTTAGTCGACGGTTCCTTCGGTTTCGGAGGGGAAGAGAGCGCTGGCGCGAGCTTCTTGCGCAAGAATGGCGGCGCGTGGACGACCGACAAGGACGGGATCATCCTCAATTTGCTGGCCGCCGAGATCACCGCCGTCACCGGCAAGGATCCGGGGCAGCACTATCAGGAGCTCAGCGCGGAGTTCGGTACGCCGTACTACACGCGCGTCGACCAAGCTGCGACCCCCGCGCAAAAGTCACTGCTCAAAAAGCTGTCTCCGGAGTCGGTCAGCGCGAGCGAACTAGCGGGCGAGCCGATCTTACGCAAGCTCACTCGTGCGCCCGCCAACGACGCAGCCATCGGTGGTCTCAAGGTCACCACGGAAAATGGCTGGTTCGCCGCGCGGCCGTCGGGGACCGAAAATGTTTACAAGATCTACGCCGAGAGCTTCAAGGGCGCGCAGCACCTCGACCTCATTCTGGATGAAGCCCGCAAGATCGTGAGCGCCGCGCTGGGAGCGTGACTCTCTCGGATCGGGACACCGACGAAACGGGTCAAAAAACCGGCTGAGCAAAAAAAGATACTGGCGCTGATGCTCGCGCCAGCTGTCGGACGAACAATCGTCGCGTCGGGCGCGACGCGGCGATTGGCAGACCGGTGGATCTAGCTAGAGTTCGCGTACCGCTTGCTCTTTTGGAGGTTTTTGATGCGCTCATCCGTGCTGGTCCTCGCCGCCCCACTGCTTGCTCTGCCCGCGACTGCCCAGGCACACTTCACGTTGCTCGCGCCGCCTCCTGCCTCCAACTCGACGAACGGCGGCAAAGGGGACCCGCCATGCGGGCCGACCGACATGCCTTCGAACGTCGTCACCCCGGTGATGGGCGGCAGCAAGTTGATGTTGAAGGTCAGTGAGACCGTCTTCCACCCGGGCTTCTATCGCATTGCGCTGTCGATCAAGTCGCGCGACGAGCTCCCGATCGACAATGTCGTCAAAGACGCGAGTGGTAAGGTCTTGCCGCCCGCAGGGCCCGGAACCTCTGCGACTGCCGACTACCAGACGACTCCCGTGTTTCCAGTGCTCGCCGACAACCTGTGGGCGCACACCACCGACATGAAGATGTTTTCTGGCGAGATCACGTTGCCCAACGTGAACTGCGACAAGTGCACGCTGCAGGTGATCGAGTTCATGGCGCAGCACGGCTCGAACGGCCCCAAAGCAGGCTATTTTTATCACCACTGCGCAGATTTGAAGATCACCGCGGACAGCAGCAAGCCCATCTTCGATCCGACGGCTGCCGGCGGCGCGGGTGGCGGTTCGAGCGGAGGCGCAAGCGGAACTGCGGGTGGTGGCGGTGCAGCGGGTGGCGCGCTCGCTGGTAGCGGCGGTGCGGCAACTGCGGGCGCCGCGAATAGCGGCGGTATCGGTGGCACGATCGCCGGCACGGCAGGCAGTCCGACGACCGGGGTCAGCGGCGGCGGCGCAACGGGCGCGGGCGTCGCGGGCTCCCCAGCGATCGCAGGCAGTGTCGGTGCTGGCACGGCAGGGGGCACGGGGACTTCGAACCAGGATGATGGCGGCGACTCCGGCGGTTGCGCGCTGAGCAATCGCGCTGCTGGGTCGAAGGGGGCGCTGGCGCTGTTGGTCGGTCTGTTCGTGCTAGGCCGTCGGCGAAATCGTCGGGCCTAGGGACTCGGAGTCGAGGTCCCAGCCTCGAAACGCCGTGACTTCGTCACATGGCTGGTAGCGACCCGCTCGCTCGCGGAGGCGAGCTGCTGCGACGTCAGGGTCGTGCGTAAAAAATAGATGATCCGCATTCTGCACGAAACTGCCGAAAAGTTCGGCTTTTTCGTCGACGAGCTGCTCGGGATAGCGGTCGTAGCCCATCGTGATCGGTAAGTGGACCCAGGCCCGTCCCGGCACCAGATCTGCCGCGAAGAACAGGCGCGCGCTTCGACCGAGGACGCGCGCGTGGATCATGCCTGGTGTATGGCCGAGCGTTTCGACGAACGCGATTCGAGTGCCGAGCAACGCCGACACGTCAGTGTTCGTGTCGATCAGATGCAAACGACTACTCTGGCGCAGCAACTCCGGCAGCTCGGGAATGTATGACGCCCGATCACGTAAGTGTGGTCGCTCCGCGCGCTCGAATGCGGTCTTGCCCACCACGAACTGTGCGTTCGGAAAGAGCAGCTCCGGAGAGCGACCTGCGCGGAACGGCGCGAGTAAGCCGCCCGCGTGGTCGAAATGCAAATGACTGAGCACCACCACGTCAATCTCCCGATCGCTCGTGCCGAGCTCGGCGAGCGATTCGAGCAAGACGTGCTCGCTCTCCACCACACCGTAGCGCTCGCGCAATTCGGGCGCGAAGAACGTGCCGATGCCGGTCTCGAACAGGATGCGACGCGAGCCGTCTTCAATCAGCATCGCGCGACAGGCTAGGGCGATGCGCCCGGCCTCGTCCGGCGCTGCCCAGCGGCTCCACAGGGCGCGCGGTGCATTGCCGAACATCGCACCGCCATCGAGACGTTGGCTATTTCCTAGAACGCTGCTGGCTTTCAACATCGCGGACGACTCGATTCTGAACCATTGCGGGCGGTTCCGCCGCGCCCGAGCGTGCTAGTGATCGAACCATGGCCGAGACCATTTTCGACAAGATCATACGCGGCGAAATTCCCTGCCACAAGCTGTACGAGGACGAGCACGTGCTCGCGTTCTTGGACATCGCCCCGCTGAGCCACGGTCACGCGCTGGTGATTCCGAAGGAAAGCGTGAAGACGCTCGACCTGCTGTCGGACGAATCCAGCGCGGCCATTGGCCGCGTGCTTCCGCGCTTGTGCCGAGCGCTCAAGCGTTTGACCGGCGCGAGCGCGTTCAACGTGCTGGAGAACAACGAGAGCTTGGCGCACCAGGCCGTTCCTCACGTGCATTTCCACATCATTCCGAAGCCGGACGAAAAATCGGGGCTCGGCATCGGTTGGCCCGCGGGCAAGCTCGACCCGGTGAAGGGGGCCGAGCTTGCGGCGCAAGTCGTGCGAGCGCTCGCGGCCGAATCCGGCTAACCGCGCGCTGCGCGGTAGCGCTTGATCAACGCGTTGGTCGAGGAGTCGTGGGCGAGCGCAGGTTCGCCCTTGGCCTCGAGCTCAGTGCCGATGCGCTTGGCCAAGACCTTGCCAAGCTCCACGCCCCACTGATCGAAAGAGTTGATTTGCCAGATCACGCCCTGCACGAACACCTTGTGTTCGTACAAGGCGACCAGCTTGCCGAGCATGCCGGGGGTGAGGCGATCACACAAAAGGGTGTTGGTCGGGCGGTTGCCGGGGAAGGTCTTGTGGGCCGTGAGCGCGGCGGGCACGCCTTCTTTGGCGACTTCTTCGCCGGTCTTGCCGAAGGCGAGCGCCTCGGTCTGGGCAAAGAAATTGGCCATCAACAAATCGTGGTGCGAGCCGATCGGGTTCAAGCTGTGGATGAAGCCGATGAAGTCGCAGGGCACGAGCTTCGTCCCTTGATGGATGAGCTGGTAGAAGGCGTGCTGCCCGTTGGTCCCGGGTTGCCCCCACAAGATCGGTCCGGTTTGGTAGTCGACTGAATCACCCTTGAGGGTGACACGTTTGCCGTTCGACTCCATGTCCAGCTGCTGCAGGTAAGCGCTGAAACGAGCCAGATATTGGTCATAAGGCAACACGGCGAACGTCTCGGCGCCGTAGAAGTTGTTGTACCAAATGCCGATCAGCGCCAAGAGCACGGGCATGTTCCGAGCAAAGGGCGCCGTGCGGAAATGCTCGTCCATGGCGTGGAATCCGGCGAGCATATCGTTGAAGGCTTGACCGCCGATGGCCAGCATCAGTGAAAGGCCGACGGCGGAATCGTAGGAGTAGCGACCGCCGACCCAATCCCAGAAGCCAAACATGTTCGCGGTGTCGATGCCGAACTTCGCGACTTCTTCCGCGTTCGTGGACACGGCCACGAAGTGCTTTTTGACTGCGGCGGGGTCCTTCAGCTTGGCCAGCAGGAAGTCACGCGCGGTCTTGGCGTTGCCCAGCGTCTCGAGCGTCGTGAACGTCTTGGAACAGACGATGAACAGCGTCTCTTCCGGATCGAGATCGTGCGTCGCTTCCGCGAAATCCGTCGCGTCGACGTTGGACACGAAGCGGAAGGTGAGGTGACGAGCGCTGTAGTGGCGTAGCGCCTCCGTCGCCATGTACGGCCCCAGGTCGGAACCGCCAATCCCGATATTGACGATGTTTTTGATCGATCTACCGGTGTGCCCCTTCCAAGCGCCGGTGCGCACGCGTTCGGCGAACTCGCTCATCTTGCTGAGCACGGCGTGAACTTCGGGGACGACGTTCTTGCCGTCGACGACGATCGACGCGCCAGCGGGGGCGCGCAACGCCGTGTGCAAGACGGCGCGACCTTCCGTCGTGTTGATCTTTTCGCCTGCGAACATGGCGTCGATCTTGGCGCGGAGGCCCGAGCTTTCGGCCAGGGCGAGCAGCGCCTTCACGGTCTCGTCCGTGATGCGGTTCTTCGAGTAGTCGAGGTAGATCCCCAGCGCCTCGACGTGAAAGCGTTCCGCGCGCGCTGGATCTTTTGCGAACAGTTCGCGCATCTCGGTTGCGTGACTGGCCTGATAGTGAGCCGCGAGGGCTTGCCACTCCGGGCTCTGCGTGAGTTCAGTAGATTTCGCCATGGCGGCGCGAGGCTACCATGGGCGGCTCGGACACGGACATTGCGGGCAGGTGGCCACTCGGGCTTGCGCAGGTAGCGGGCTGAAACCCGCGCGCGCAGCGGCTAGCCTTCCAGCCCCACCAAATTCAAATCTGCGACCAAAGGCAGATGATCGGAGGCTTGTTTGGCGAGCTTGGTCTTGGGCACGCTGATGCCACGAGCCTCGAGATCGCCGCGCACGAATACGCCATCGAGCGGACGCACGGGCAAGTAGGCGGGGAAGGTGTTCAATAGCGAGCCGCAGCGACCAAAGCCAGCCGGCTGCAGGTAACGCGGGCCGAGCGAACCCCAGACGTCGTTCAAGTCACCCCCCAAGATGACCGGGGTGCGCTTCTGCAAATGTGCGAACGGGTGGGATGCAAGGAAGCGCTCGAGCTGCAGGCCGCGTTCGGAGCCGGCCAAACCGAGGTGCATGTTGACGAGTACCAAGCTGCGCTCGTGTCCGAGGCCGTGAACGTGTGCACGTGCGGTCAGGGCCCCGCGCTTCTTGCGCGTGCCGATGGTCAAATCGACGCGACTGATGTCCGTCAGGGGCCAGCGACTCAAAATCGCGTTGCCGTAACCACCCATGCGAAAGCGATGCTCGGGGCCAAACGCGAGGTGCTTGATCTCGAGTGCCTCGGCGAGCGCCGAGGGTTGATCGTGGAACCGCGAGCGCGGCATGTCTTCCGCGACTTCTTGAAGCAAGGCCACGTCGGGCGCGAGGGCCGTGAGCACCTCGATGATTCGCTCGAGCCGGTAGCGACGGTCGGCTCCCCCGATGCCCTTGTGAATATTCCAGCTGACGACGCGAATTTGCATGCGATGCTCGTTTTAACGGCCAGACTGCCCTGACTCTAGCCCCCTTTTGTGCGGAAATTCCGAACCGGCCAGAAGCTTTGCTAAGCTCCGCGGTCGTGTCTCGCCTCTCGCCACGAACTTGCCGATGACCAACTCTCCGCCGCCGGACCTCCAGGGTAAAACGATCGCCGGTCGCTACTTGGTCGAGCGCTTGATCGGTCAAGGGGGGATGGGAACGGTGTGGGCAGGGCGCCACGTCACCCTCCAGCAATTGGTCGCGATCAAGTTCGTGCACCCGAAATTGGCCGGTAGCGCAGAGGCGTTGAGGCGTTTCGACACGGAAGCCAAGGCGGCCGCACGCATCAAGAGTCGCCATGCCGTTGCGGTTTACGATCATGGCGTCGAAGGTGGCCAGCCGTACATCGTGATGGAGTACTTGGAGGGTGAATCCCTCGAGCAGTCGATCGCGAGGCGCGGCAAATTGCCTCTGCACGAGGTGGCCGAGATCGTTCAACAGGCGGCGCGCGCACTACATGCCGCGCATCAAGCCGGCATCGTACATCGCGATCTGAAGCCCGATAACATCTTTCTCGCGCGCGACGGGGAGGCTGGCTCGCGAGGCTACTCGGTCAAGCTGCTCGATTTTGGTATCGCCAAGTTGGTGCACGAGGAGGCCGCGAGCGGTGCTTCTTCCACACAAGCGGGCATGGTGTTGGGCACGCCGCACTACATGAGCCCGGAGGCTTTGACGGCTACCGCACCGGTGAGCGCGGCCTCTGACATCTGGTCTCTGGGCGCTTGCGCTTTCTCCGCGGTGTGCGGGCGCGTTCCCTTCGAAGGAGATGCGATCGGTGACGTCGTGCTGAAGGTGTGTGCTGCGCCATTGCCGGTGCCGTCGCAGCTGCAACCGTCGTTGCCCAAGGCCTTCGATGCTTGGTTCGAGCGCGCTTGTTCACGCGATCCCAAGCGCCGTTTCGCGTCGGTCGTCGAGCTTTCGGACGCCTTGGTGCGGCTCGACGAATGGGCGCGCGCGCAACGCGAGCAAGTCATGTACGAAATCCGACCCATGGCTCCGAGCATTCTCGACACCGGGGAGCTCGAGGTGCAGCCGTCCAGCAAGGGACGGTTGTTGGCCGGCTTGCTCGTGGGCGCGTCGTTGATGCTCGGCTTGCTCGGGCTATACGTGTTCAAGCGCACGCGTGAGGCCGATGAAGCCGTACGTGAGGCAACGGCTCGCGCCGCCGCCGTGGTCGAGGCCGAAAACCAACGCAAGCTGCGAGAAGCAGACAAGCAGTTTTGGACACCTGATGCCGGCTCGGCGGCCCAGGACGCCGGCAAGCCCGCCGTGCAACGCGCAGCGCCGAAAAAAAAGCGCCCCTGAGCGCCGCGCCGCCGGTGAAAAAGCCGGCGATGAGAGTATCCGATCCCCTCGCCGGGGTTTCCGGCTGGTGATATAGAACCCGCTCCGCTCCATCAAAGGTACGCAGATGATCGACGATGTTTTGAACGAACTGCGGCAGGCAATCGAGAAATCGAAAGAAGCCCTGCGTCGCGAGACCGCCAAGCTTCGAACCGGGCGCGCGCATCCGTCGATGCTCGACTCGATCCGCGTCGACTACTACGGGCAAGTCACGCCGCTTGCTCAAATGGCGACGGTCGCGGTGCCCGAACCGCGCTTGCTGACCGTCAAGCCGTGGGACAAATCCCAGGTGAAGGCCACGGAAAAGGCGTTGCGCGAGTCAGACTTGGGGTTGAACCCTCAGGTCGACGGTGATTTGATCCGCATCCCGATTCCGCCGCTGAGCGAAGAGCGCCGCAAGGACCTGGTGAAGATCGCCAAGAAAGACGGCGAAGAGTGCAAGGTCAGCGTCCGCAAGGCCCGCCATGCAGCGCTCGACATGCTGGCTGAAGTCAAAGAAGAGGGCGCCGCGAGCGAGGACGAAGTCGAACGCGCCAAAAAGAAGGTCGAGGAGATCATGTCCGAGGCCGGACAAGCCATCGACCACATCATTCAGGTCAAAGAAAAAGAGATTCTGGCCATTTGACCGGAAGTCTCTGACGTCTCAAAACCGTCCTGCGTTTCGCACCGTTTGCCCCGAGCGGCCGGTTTTTGCCAACGTTTGGCCGCTCCAGTGCGGCCGCGCGGCCATACGAGGAGTCGTTTCGCGGCACTCGACCTGTAGCAAGGTGGCGCTGCGTGCTTGCCCGGGCTCGAGGGCGGCCTCTTTCGGGGCGCGTTGGCAGCGGGTGCTGCAGTAGCTCAACTTGACACACTTGGAAGGCCATGAAATCTTGCGGTTTGCTCTCAGCGAGGGTCTGGCCGCATGGCTAATCGATCAACGATTCAGGGAAGTTATCCGTGCGTGCGGTAGCGGCAGGCGTCACTGATGTCGGGCTGCAGCGCGACCACAACGAGGATAGCTTTGCCATCCTCGAAGACCACACGCTGTATATCGTTGCCGACGGCATGGGCGGTCATCGTGCCGGCGACGTGGCGAGCAAGCTCGCGACCGAAGCCATCGTCGACTTTTTTCGGGCGACGGCCACCGATGACTTCACGTGGCCCTTTCATTTCGACGCACGATTGTCGGAAGAAGAAAATCGACTGCTGACGGGGATCCGGATCGCCAATCGGCAGATCGTCGATCGCAGCGCGCGCTCTCGTGAGTTTCACGGCATGGGCACGACCGTGGTGGGCTGCTTGTTCAGCTCACGCAAAAAGAAGATGTACATTGGTCACGTGGGTGACAGTCGCGCGTATCGCGTGCGTGCCGGGCAGATCAAGCAGATGACCCGCGATCACTCGCTGGTCAACGACTACCTCTTGGCAATGCCGGAGCTCACCGAAGAGCAACGCAGCGAGCTGCCGAAGAACGTGATCACCCGCGCTCTGGGAATGCAGGAGCACGTCGCGGTGGACCTGCAAGCGGACGACGCGCAGGTCGGTGATTCGTACATCCTGTGTTCCGACGGCTTGAGCGGCATGATCGAAGACGACGAGATCCTCGCGCTCGTGCAGTCTTCGCGTGAACTTCCGGACGTCTGTCGCAAGCTGATCGCGCTGGCCAACGAGCACGGCGGAGAGGACAACATCACCGCGGTGGTCGTGCGAATCGACGCAGGTGCCGAAGACGCTCCGAGCCTATCCGACACCATGCCCACACCCGGGACCACGGGAACGACGGCGCGCGCGCCACAAGGCTCACTGCCGGACGGGACGGCCGACACACCGCCGGCTGGTGCAGTGAATCCCAAGGCCGATAGCAAAGGCTGAGACAGCCTCTCGTAGAAAAAGAAAACGCGAACTCGTTTGAGTTCGCGTTTTTCGTCGTGTGGCGCAGAGGGTGCGTATCGAGCTCAGGAACCGTCGCAGTTTTCGAGCACGAACGTGGTGCTCACGCCGATGCTGCACGCTTTGCCGGGCGCGGTCGGATCGGTGATGGAGGGGCAATACGTGGTGGCCCACAGACTGCCGCCTTTGACGTTGTCCCCGACCACGGTGACGGTGCATGCCCCGGCGGCGCTGCTGTAGGTCGCCGCGAGCTCGGTGGTGTTTGCGGCGATCGTCGCGGTGCCAGTCATCTTGTCCATGTTGATCGTGCCGTTGGTGATCGTCAGCGCGACCTTGGAACTCGGCGTCGTATGGGTCAGACCTTTGATGGTCGCGGAGAACGTGTAGGTAGAGCTGCCGTGGACCGAGCATTTGATTGAGGCGCTGTGCTCGCCATCGATCACGCGATCACCAGCCATGGCGTTGTTCGGCCCCTGATAATTCGGAGGAGCTGCGATCACGTAGGTGTTGCCAGGGAGAGGGCAGGTCCCGGTCACGCCGGGCGCGGGTGGCTGAATGCTCAAGGTCAGATTCCCCTGCGCGGGTCGCGGTACAGGGTCGCTGCAGCCCAATGCAGCGAGTAAGGGAAGCGTCAGAATCGACCATCGCGGGCAACCGTTCATCATTGAAAGCATTCCTCCGAAACCACATCATACTCGACATATTTCGCGACCGGCGCGCTTTATGCAGAATCCGGGTCTGCGAGAAAATGTCGCTCGGTCCTGCGGACTCGCGTGAGCCGGGTGAGTAATGGCCACTGGATCACTTGCCTTCGATTGGGGCGGGCCCCACCGCATTCGTCTCGGTTGGAAACTTCTCGGGCCCAGGAAAGTTGACCAGCGCGGGGCTGTGCGCGCCCTGCGCACGATGGTCAGGCTTCGAGCGAACCACTTCGAAACGCGTCGTCTGCGCGTCTCCAATTCCTAGGGTCGCGCGTGACGAGTTTCGAGGGTACACGAGCTCAAGGGCTATCTCCGTGCTCGTCATCTGGTTGCCGCGTTGAGCGGATTGAATCGCGCGCGGGCACCGCGCGACGTGTTGAAAGCGCGCTCACCTGGTAGCAACGGGCTCAACGGATCGGAGGCACGCGTCCCTCGCTCGGCGAGTACGTTGACTGCCTCGGCGGCGAGAAAATGGCACCGCTCAGGCACCGGCGCGTGGTGTGCCAGTCTGAGCGGTTCTTCCAGCGTTTTCGGGGTGAGTGACGGGGATCGAACCCGCGACAACCGGAGCCACAATCCAGTGCTCTACCACTGAGCTACACCCACCGTAGTTCACGGTGACCGGCGGCCTCGCGACCGCCAACGCAGGCGGGTACTTAGCTCACCTCGGGGGGCTTCAGCAACCCAAGTCGCGAACAAAATGCTCACGAGAGTTTCCAAAGTTCCGCTGCGGCTGCCGCCGCGGCGCGCAGGTCCCGTTCGTGGGCTTCCCAAAGGCGCTCCGCGGGGAGGTCCTGGCTCGGTCCTTCGCCCAGCCCGGTGAGAACTGCGGCCAGCGAGCTGCCAAGGCCGCCCAGATCGTAGCCACCTTCGAGCGTTAGGCCGACCGGAACCCCCGGCTCGAGGGCGGCGAGGGTACGCCGGACGATGGCTTCGAAGCCGTGATCGCTCAGCTGCATTTGCGCGAGCGGGTCGCGAGCGTGCGCGTCGAACCCTGCGCTGAACAGCAGCAGGCTCGGTCGATACTGCTCGAGCACGGGTGCGACGATACGTTCGATTGCGGCGCCGTAGACAGCGTCGCCCGCGCCGGGCGACAGCGGCACGTTGACCGTGTAGCCGCGCCCGTCCCCCTTGCCGCGCTCTTCAACGGCGCCACTCCCGGGGTAGAGCGGAGATTGATGGAGCGAGATGAACAGCACGGAGGGATCGGCGTAGAACATTTCCTGGGTCCCATTGCCGTGGTGCACGTCGAAGTCGACGATCGCTACCCGTTCGACGCCGCGTGCGCGGGCGTGAGCTGCCGCAATCGCCACGTTGTTGAGCAGGCAAAAGCCCATCGCACCTGACGGCCGCGCGTGGTGGCCGGGCGGGCGCACCAAGGCGAGCGCGAAGTCCGCGCGTCGATCGAGCAGCGCGTCGGTGCCCACGATCGCGGCGCCAGCGCCCGCTCGCGCAGCGGCGACGGATTGCGCGCTGTAGAAGGTATCCTCGTCGAAGCAGCCAACCTGGCCGGCCGCCTGGCCCAGTTGAATGAGGTACGCCTCATCGTGAACGCGAACCAGCTCATCGTCCGTGGCGCTGCGTGTGGCGAGATCCGTTCGCCGTAAATCGAAGTCTGCGCGCGCGATCGCGGCGCGTGCTGCATGTAGGCGTTCCGGACGTTCGGGATGGCCCGCAGGTGCGAGATGCTCGCAGAACAGCGGATCATCGACGAGTACTAAGGTCTTTTGCATTGCCTCATTTCCTTCCGGACCGTGAGCCCACGCTCAGGCGAGACGGCTTGGGCGGTCACGCGAAACGCGCACACACACTAACGCACTCCGTAGCGCGCGCCGGCTGAGATTAGCGCGACGCGCACTTTAGCTCTGCGCTGACAAGTAGTACCGTCGTCCCCAAAGCGCCGCTGGGCGTTTCGTTGGAGCGCGGCCAAACATCGGGCTACCGCCCGGGTTCGAGCCAAAGGGGCCATCAGGATGCGTTGGAAGATCATCATTGTAAACGCCGGTATCGTCGTTGTCGTCGGCCTGCTGACGTACGTGCTCTTGGCCACGTCATTGAACGACGTGCTCACCAATCAGACTGAGCGCAAGCGGGAAGTCGCCCAGGCGCTGCGCGCAGCCAATGCGCAGCTCGCCCTGGACGCGCTGCGTATGGAGCGCTGGCTGGACAGCAACGCGAGCGCGCCGTCGGTGCACGCGACGCTCGCGGGTGGCACCGCGGAAGCGCGCAGTGAGGCTGCGACTGCGGAGGCGAATCGCCTGCGTGACGCTGCCGTGAGCGAGCCGCTTTTTGCGAAAATGGCCCCCTCATTGGTGCTGATCGTCGATGCGCAGGGCGTCGCGGTCGGGCGCAATGGCTCCGCGCTGATGCGCGGTGAAAATGTCGCAGCGGCGTACCCGTCGTTGGCTGAAACTTTGAAGACGGGGCACACCGCGAGCGCGCTTTGGATCAATCACAAACGCCAAGAGCAGATGCTCGCGAGCTACGCGCCGCTGCGCGGTGAGAATGGCGCAGTGCTCGGCGCGCTGGTGGTTGGCACTCCGCTCAACGACGAGCGACTCACCCGTACGAGTGATTTGACCAGCGGACACACCCTGCTCTTGGCGTCAGTGTCGGAAACGGTTGAAATCGTCGCCGACAGCGCAGCGCCGGCGGGCGTGGTCGCGTCTGCGAACCAGGCGAACGTCACGGCGGCGACCAAGCAGGCCCTCAGGGCGGGGGGAGTCGTTACGGTCGATCTCGCCGGGGCCGGCAATTTGTTCGGCGCGGTGCCGCTCGACGGCTACACGGGCGAGACGCGCGGAGCGATCATCGCTGCGGTGCCAGCCTCGCTCGTCGAAAGCGTGCCGGGGCTGTTGTGGCCGGTGTTTGCGGTCGCCGGACTCGGTGTGCTCTTGGTGGTGGTGGGCGGGACTTTGCTCGGCAACTACATCTCGGGTCCGGTCTCGGAGCTCGAGGACGGGTTGCTGGCGATCATCAATGGCAATTCCGAGCTCCGTTTCCAGCTCGAGCACGACGAATTGGGTGGCCTGGTATTTCGCATCAATTCGCTGCTGAACGCGATGATGGGCGTCGCCGAGGACACCACGGACGAGCAAGGGCGTCCGTCTCAAGGGCCAAGCGCGCGTGACTTTCAGGAAGCCTTGGCCGTCGACGAGAGCTCCGTATCGGTCGCGGGCGGTATCGATCCGAACGTGGCGACCACGCTCGCCGCCGAAAACGCCGACCAATACTACCGGCGCCTGTTCGATGAATACATCGCCGCCAAGCGTCAGATCGGCGAACCGGTCGAGCACATCACGTTCGAGGCGTTCGTTGGCAGGATCCGCGCTAGCGAGGCCGAAACCTCGCAAAAACACGGAAAACCCGTGCGCTATCAAGTTCAGCTACGCGGCAACGCGGTGGTCTTGATCGCCGTCCCGTTGTCCTAAGCCGCGTCTTTTCCGAGTCCCAGCGCGGGAGCGCTGGGACGTATCGGCATTTCGAGCTATATGCACGGGCCGGCGTGCGCCCAGCGCGGCTCCGTACGCCGCAATAAGAACATGGGAATTTTCGATTTTCTGAGCAAGAACAAGAGTGACCAGCCGCCGCGCGCTTCCCAAAAAGAGATCGCGCGCCTGGAGCGCTTGTTGGGCAACAAGCTATCGCAGAACTTCGATCGCCAAGAGGCGATTCAGGAGCTCGGCCGCATGGGCACCGCACAGGCCGCGGCCGCATTGCTCAAACGCTTCGATTGGGTGCTCGATCCTTCCATCACCGATCAAGAAGAGAAGGAATCGTGCATGCGCGGGATCGTCGCCGCGGGTGAGGATGCGCTGGAGCCGATCCGTGAGTATTGCCAAAAGGCGGAGAGCCTGACTTGGCCGCTCAAGGTGCTGCGAGCAATCGTCAAGGACGAGGCTCAGGCGGCACGTGAGCTCCTGAACGTGCTCGAGAAATTCGACACTGAGTACGTGCGCAACGCCGAACCAAAGGTTCAGCTGATTCAAGCACTCGAAGCCTACCCGAGTGAAGAAGTGCGCACAGCCGTCGAACCATTCCTGGGCGACATGAGCGAGCCGGTTCGCTTCACCTCCGCCACGACGCTATTTGCCGTCAACGATCCGCAAAGCCTGCCTGCGCTGGTCACTGCGCTCGAGAGTGACGAGTCTCGCCGCATCCAAAACCGAATCGCGCAGGGGCTCGTCGATCGCGCGTGGACCATCCCGTCCGAGCTCGCCGACTCGGTCAAAAAGGCGCTGCCGCCTGGCTTCCGCCTCGTGGGCGACAAGGTCCAAAAGGGCTGACGCGCTTCGCCGCGCTGAGGGCGCGGCGCTCCGGGAAGTCGATCAAACGCAAAACGCCCCGCTTTTGGCGGGGCGTCCTGCATTTCGGCGAGGCGAACGCTGCGAGCGCGTTCGCCTGCAGCAGCTACTCACTGACCTTGTATTCGAAGGGCAGGTAGATGTTGTAGCTGACGGTCAACATCGAATTGAAGGCGAATTGCCGATCATCGTTGGTGATCTTGTTGTCGGGGAACTTCTTGTCTTTCCCGCCGCCAGCCGTGTCGAAGCCGCCGGTGTTCCAAGAGAACGGCAGACCGCGATACTCGAAGCCGAGCGCGCTCCACTTGTTGATGTAGAACGAGAACCCGAGACCGAAGGTCGGCGCGATTGCCACGCGACTTGCCATCTCGAAGTTGTTGACGCACTGATCGCAGTTCTTGCGTTCCTTGATACCCACGAACGCCGGACCGCCGAAGAAGTACAGATCGGTGTCCAGGTAGATGCTCTGGAACAGAGCCAGCTTGCCGCGGAAGGGAACCACGGTCAGCTGCGGGGCAACTGCCCAGTCCATCGAGGCGATCTGCTTCGTGAAGTCCGGACCGAGGTTGACGGCCGTCAACTGCTCGTCGCGCGACTCACCGGGGGTCGCGCGGCGGCTGGCGTTCACGTCCTGGATCTGCTCACTCAGGTGGGTCGGGGTCTTGATCGCGCCGAACGCGCCCCAGGCACCAAAGGAGAGCCAGTCGGTGAAGTTGTAGTTCAACCGGGCGCCCATCAAAATCGTGCGCTGATACTCATCCAACAGGGTGAACGAGACGGCGGGCGCCACCTCGAACCGGCCCTTGCGGTGCCAGCGTAGTTTGCGCACGGCGGGAGCCCCGGCGAGAGGCCCAGTGAGCAAAATCTGCTGCGCCTCGGCGCGCTCGGTGAAAGCAAAGAGTGCGAGTGCGGCAGCCAGCACTGACACTAGCCGCTTGGTAGTCTTCTGTTTCGTGGTCGTCATGCCTCGCCCTTTGCCCATCACTTCGGCAACCGATAGTTGAACGAGAATGGGAGGAAGATGGCAGCACCTAGTTGTGCTTGCACGTTGTTCGTCAGGCTCGTCTCACCGTACCAGGTGTTTGGATTAGCAGCGCCGTTGGGGCCTCTTCCGGGAATCCGGCTCACCGTTAGACTCTCGAGCTTGTCGTTGAAGACGTAGTCACGCACTTCCAAAACCGCGGCGAACCAGCGGTTGAAGAAGATGCGCAGACCGATGCCCGCGTTGAAAGCAAGCTTTGTCTCGTACTGGAAGTTACGGTTGTCGGGAT
>Ga0164309_10000148_pt1 | contig 42549 bp, 30 predicted proteins | sample Whisoiple_247_MG_FD_109984 | JGI IMG/M metagenome (GOLD analysis project Ga0164309, IMG submission 109984) | Soil microbial communities amended with fresh organic matter from upstate New York, USA - Whitman soil sample_247_MG | ecosystem: Environmental > Terrestrial > Soil > Unclassified >... | reverse complement strand
AGGCGAAACCGGAGCCTGTCGTTGAGCCGAAGCCGGAGCCTGTCGTTGAGGCGAAGCCGGAGCCTGTCGTTGAGGCGAAGCCGGAGCCTGTCGTTGAGGCGAAGCCGGAGCCTGTCGTTGAGGCGAAGCCCGAGCCTGTCGTCGAGGCGAAGCCGGAGTCTGTCGTCGAAGCGGAGCCGATCGCGGAAGCGAAAGCTGAACCCGCTGTCGACGAGCAAGCGGCAGACGCCGCGCCGAATTCGTCAGGGCGTACCGCGCCTGCGTCGATTCGCTTGGTATTCCCGCGCAAGAACTGGGAGCAAGGGTGCGCCCCGCGTCGCGTGTTCCGCTGTGCTTTGCCGGTGGCGGATAGCTGTTCGCCCGCTCCGCGTCGCGTCAGCGTGCGGCCAGCTGCGCCAGAGTACGCCGTGAGTGACACCGTTCCGCCGGGGACGCTGCGCGGTCTCGGTTGAGCCGACGGTCGGCGCGCTGGCCTCGAGGCGCGGCCTTTTTGTCGGTTCGGCAGCCGGTGAATCCAACGTACGTAGCTGGGACCTGGAAGGGCGCCGTCCGGACGGTGGATGCGACTGTTGCCTTCCGCCGCCTTCAGACAGGGTGGTGGTCCGGTGGGTCTAACGGCGCGTGCCCCCCGGACGGGAAAATCTGACCGCGGTTCCGCGCCGAAGCGCAGCGCGCACGCTCGACTGCGTTTTGCCTGCGCTGCGGGGTCAGTCCGCCCGCGACTTGGCTTCTTTCTTCTTCTTTTCGGCGATCGAGACGCGCGCGACGTCAAGACAACGCTTTGCTTGGACGGGATCCACCGAAGCCGCCGGAAGGTCCGGTGGGATCAAGAACGGAGGGTGTGCAAAGTCGAAGAATTCGAACGGTGGATTATCGTTGGCGTCGCGATCCGTGAGCGCAGGCAACTCGGCTCGAGCCTGAACGAGCCGGAGAACGGAAGTGTGCGCATGCACGCGATGAGAGACGAAATGCGCCTTGGCGAAGGGCGACACGACGACGAACGGAACGCGGATCCCCAAATGGTCGAAGCGTGTGTCGAGCGGTACGCCTTTCAATCCGACGGGACTGTCGTCAGGGGGGCACGCTTTGGGCGGCACGACATGATCGAAAAAGCCACCGTGCTCGTCGTAGGTCCAAAACAACGCAGTATGCGGCCAGGTCGAGCTGTTCATCACGCTGGCAATGATCCGCGCGACGAACGCTTGGCCGAGCTGCACATTGGCAGGTGCGTGTTCGTCCGTGGCACGTTCGCCCTCGTACGACGATTCGATCCAGGAAAAGAAGGGCAGACGCCCCGCCGCTGCGTCCGCGTAGAACTCCGCGATGGGCCGAAAGTGCGCCCCTTTTTCTTGTCGAAGTCGCGGGTAAATGTCCTCTTCGAACGTACCGCCGTCCGAGTACACGATCCACGAAATGCCTTTGTTCTCGAGCTGGTGAAGCAGTGTTCGTTCTTCGTCCCGCGCCGGCGGTGGGGTATTTTTCGCATGTCCAAAGGACGATGCCGATAGAAAGAACATGCGATTGGGAAATGTCGGCCCAGGAACGGAAGAGAAATAACGATCGCCGATGGCGAAGGTGTTGGCGAGCGCATAGTAATATCCGAGCGTGCGCTGATCGTAGTAGCCGAGCGAACGCCGCCCACCCGGGTTGCTGGCAGTCAAAAAGCCGCCCATCTTTCCCTCGCTGAGTTGATGTTGCACGGCGATCCAGTTGTGCGGAACGTCCGGTAAGCAAGGGTCATCGAGCAAGTACGGGTGTACCCACTCGCCTTCCTCTGACGGATCGGCATTTTCGAAAGTGGCGGGAGCGACGTCCACGTCAGGCTGTCCAAACTCCGGCAACTTTTGAAAGTAATGATCGAATGAGCGATTTTCCTGCAGGACCACGACGAAGTGGTCGATTGGGATTTGAGGACCAATCGGATCCGCCGGGTCCAGCGTTTCGCGCGGAGCCGCACCCGCGCGAAACGCGCAAGCTGCTCGTTTGGCTGCATTGCCACTCAGCCCCGTCTCAGTCTTGCTCGACAAGGGACGGGTCACTGGCAATGGTACCGACTGCAGGGACTGCCCTCCGCCCCTGCGCGATTCGCCTTGGTCCCTACCGCCGCGACACGCCGCGAAGGCCAGCAGAACACCGCAGAACAGGACTTGCAGCGTCGCGCCGCCGAACTCGAGCGAATGATTCACCAGCTCACGATAGACCAACATCATTGGCTCACACACCCTGTTCCAGCTCTCCATCCTTGCGAGTCCGCTCGTGGAAATTGGCGGCACGGGGAATTAGTCCACGGGCACCGAGCGACTCTTCAGAGTGATTAGGTGTTGGCGAACGGCTAAAAAATCCTGGTATCCCAGGGCCAACAAGAGTTGCCTGCGCTCGGCAACGACCTTTGGCACGCAGCGTGCTTGAGCGGCGAGCCTCGAATGAAGCAGTATGACGAGATCCGGCAGTTCAGTCTGTAAGGACCGTTATGGGGTTCGCGCGCGGAGCGCAAAGATCTGCTAATCGTGAAGCTTCGATCGCTTACGCGAGGATGCCTGTCTCATTGCACGAACGCGGCAATGAAATCTCGGTCACCGACAGTCGAGGTGCTCACAGAGCAGTATTTCGTGACTGGCACTGAAGGATCAGCGAGCGTCCGGAAACGTGGCTTCGCGTCGCCCTTTTTTGCCACGGCGATGCCTTTTCCCACGGCTTCTTCGTCAGTCAGCAATCCGCAGCTAGTCACTCGTCGTGCGCTGATTGATTGTTACAAAGTGTGACTTGGTATGTTAGGTTTCGCTCCAGGGATGTTGGGGGCGCTGACCTCAGGACGATTGCAATGCTAGTTTCGGTTGTTATTCGCTCGTACAAGCGTCCGCGTGAGCTAAAGGAGCTAGTTGCCCGCGTTCGGGCACAGCAGTTTGCTCAGTTCGAGATCGTGGTTCTCGAGCAGAGCGAGTCCCCGAGCCTCGTCGCTGAGCTGGAGGCCCTCGGCGAACCGCGCATGCACGTGGTTCCGTCGCGCCCGCTCAATCCTCCCGCCGCCCGCAACGAGGCGATCCGTCATTCGCGAGGCGAGATCATCCTTCTGATGGATGATGATGATTTACCGCTTGGGGAGGATTGGATCGAGCGGCACGTGCGCAATTACGATGACCCAGCGTGCATGGGCGTCGTCGGGCGCTGGGTGAAGGACCCGGCGCGCATTTCGAGCCCGCGCTTCCCTCGCTTGCTCCGCTTCCTCGCCCTGCGCTTCACTTGGTGGAAGGACACCGCAGGCTTCGCGCACAATTCGCTGCGCAAGGAGGGCATCGGTGTGTTCTTGGGCTCGAACGCCTCCTTTCGGCGCTCCTTACTCTCGCGCATCGGCGGTTGGGATGAGGGCATCCCGATGGGGGAGGAGCAATCCTTCGCAATCAAGTTCGCTCGCAATAAGCGACCGGGCGAAAAGCTAGTATTCGACCCCACCGCAGCGATGTGGCGACGCACCGATATCCCGGGCGGGTTGGATCGCCGAGGAGGGAACGACTGGCACATGCGCGATCTCGAGGCGCGCATTTTTTACTACCGCCATGTGGTGGGTTACTACTTCAAGCACCGCTACCGAATGCTCCTTCCGCTGTTTTGGCTGCGCGGGATTCAGCAATCCTTGCTTTGGATTTGGGATCCGGACAACGGGCAGCGTTCCTTCATGGAGCGCCTCGGCGCAAGTGTGGAAATTTGGCTGCGCCTGCCCAGTGCAATTTCTTCCGAGCGGTTTTCTGTGGGGGAGGTTAGAAGAGTGCCTGAATGGCACTGAGCGGGTTCCATCTGCCCTTGCGCGTCGCGAGTCGGCCGCTCGTCGTCAATTTCGTCGAACGCTTGCTGCGTGGCTCCGCGCTCAGCCACAGCGGGCTCACGCGGCCGCAGGTAGCGCTGACTTTCGACGATGGGCCGCACCCGGCATGGACTCCCCGGGTTTTGGACGCGCTCGACCAGGTCGGTGCAAAGGCCACGTTTTTCGTGGTCGGTCGAAATGCCGCTGCTCACCCGCAGCTCGTGGTCGAGACGCGGCGGCGCGGTCACGAGGTGGGCACGCATCTCTTTTCGCATCGCCGCGACACGGTAACGAGCGATCTGAGCTTCGAGGCAGAGGTGGTGAAGAGCAAGGCGTTGCTCGAGCCGCTGCTCGGCGAACCGCTCAAGTGGCTGCGTTTTCCGTACGGTGAGCGCGGCAAACAGCGGCCGCGCGCTGTTCGAGCCAAGTTTGGGCTCGAGACGGTTCATTGGACGTTCAGCTCGCACGATGCGAGCACACGGCAAGGTGCGGATGTGGTGAGTCGCGTTTCGGCGGGGCTCCGTCGTGGTGCGATCGTGCTGATGCACGACGCGCTGTCGGACGAAGCGGAGCTGCGCGCGCCCTACGTCGCTGACCGCGGAGCGACGGTTGCGGCTTTGCCTGGCATTGGCGCGCTGCTCGCGGAACGCGGGTTGTCGGCGGTGACGCTCAGTGAGCTGTTTCGCGCCTAGTTTGCTGCGAATCAACGTCGAAGAAATCTCGATAAATAGCGACCATCGCGCGGGCCTGTGCCTCGCGCGAAAACAGCGGTGCTCGTTCTCGCCCGCGGCGGATCAGTTCTTTGCGAAGGTTCGTGTCGCGGCATACTCGCAACAACGCTTCGCCGATGGCGTGATGATCTTCGGCGTCCACGGTTAACGCCGTATCCCCCGCGACCTCGCGCAGCGCACCGCTGTCCGTCGTGACCACCGGGCAGCCTGCGGCCATGGCTTCGACCAGGGTGAGCCCGAACCCTTCGCAACGCGAGATGAACAGGTGCGCACGCGCGGCGCGATACAGAATGGATAGATCGTCATCGTTCACGTAGCCTACGCGGCGAACGGCAGCCGACACTCCAAAGCGGCTGGCTTGGGCTTCTACGGCTTGAATGTGCCCAGCCTCCAGGTGCCCGGCCCAGACCAGCTCGAGCTCGAGCCCTAGCGCCCGCGCTCGAGCGAGGCCCGCCATCATGCCGTCGATGTTTTTTCGCCAATCAGAGCCGCCCACGTACAAGACGAACTCGCGCTTCGCGATGCCGAGCCGCTCCAGCAACGCCTCAGGCGACGCGGGGCTCGGCGTAGTCCAGCGACTCAAATCGATGCCGTTGTGAGCGCGTACGACGCGCTCTTCAGGTACGCCGAGCAACGTGCGTATGTCGTCGCGTGTGGCATCGCTAATCGCTACCACTAAGTCCGCGCTGAGGTAACGCCGCTTTTCGATCGCTTTGCCCACGAAAGCGCCGCCGTCCTTGGCGCTCAGGTAGCGGTCCGGAAAGCGAGTTGGCACCAAGTCATGACACGTGACGATGCGGCGCACGCCGGCGCTGTCGAGGAACCAAGGCGTGGCGTGCGCATCGCAGATGTGAACCGCAGCGGCGCCAATGCGAGCCGCCGCTCGCCAAAGCGCAAAGCGCTGCCGGTAGGCCCAGCGATAGTAGTCCTGCTCGTTCGGGTAAGGGAGCTCGGGATCGCCCTCGAAGGCGGCGATGTCGTCAGTCACCTCGTAACCGCCAGTCCAGCTCAGCTTCGTCAGGCCGAGGATTTCAATCCCCGAGCGCTCCTGCGCAGAGAGCCCGGCCAAGCCGAGCGCGAGTTCGCGAATGTAACGTCCGATGCCACGCAGCCGCGCGGGCGTGTCGAGCGGAGTCAAATCGAGGAGCAAACGCGGAGGGGACTTCATCTCAGGCGTTGAGCAATCCGCTATAGGCTCGTACCATGGCGCGCGCTTGGACCGCGCGCGAAAAGCGCGGCGCGCGCCGGCGGCCGCGACCCGCCAGCTGAAGGCGCAACTCCGAGTCGCGGAACAAGCGCACCAGCGCAGCGCCGATCTGCTCGGGGTCGGCCGGGTCGACTTTGACGGCGGCGTCCCCCGCGACTTCTTCGAGAGAGCCACCGCTAGTGGTGAGCACCGGGCAGCCCGCTGCCATGGCTTCGACCACGGTGAGCCCGAAGCCTTCACACCAAGAGACGAGCACGTGCGCGCAGGCGCAGCGATAAAGCACGCTCAGCTCGTCATCCGGGACGAAGCCCAGGAACGAGACCGCACCCTTGACGCCGTGTTTGGTAACTAAGCCGTTCACGTGCTCGGATTGTGCAGGGTTGAGCTTGCCAGCCCACGCCAGGTGTACTTCGGGAGCTCGCGAGCGTGCCGTGGCGAGCCCAGCGAGCATGCCATCTACGTTCTTGTGCCAATCTGGACCGCCGACGTACAGCGCGAACGGCTGCTTACTCAATCCATGGCGCCGCAACACCGACTCCTCATCCAAGCTAGGCTGAGTTTGCCAGCGATCGACGTCGACTCCGTTGTACACGCGCACCATGCGCTCGGGGCGCACGCCGAGAATCGTTCTTGCGTCTTGCTCCGTCGCGTCGCTAATCGCGATCACCAAATCGGCGCTGCGATACCTCCGCCGCTCGATGGCAAGCCCCAGACGCGGCCCGCCGTCGCGAATGTCGAAGTAGATCGCGGGATAGCGAGCGGGGATCACGTCATGGCAAGTGACGATCTTCTTGCACTGGGTCAGACTCATGAGCAGGGGCGATGCATTGGGATCCGCCAAGTGCACGGCCGCCGCGCCAATCTTGCGCAAGGCGCGCGCGAGCCCGAAGCGGCGCGCGTACGCCCAATGGTAATGCTCTTTGGGACCCGGCGAGGGTTGGCCCGGCGTGCCTTCGAAACCTGCAATATCGTCCGTAACACGATACGCGCCAGCGAGGCTCAAGTGGGTCAGGGCACGAAACTCGAGCTTGCCTCGTTCGGATGGGGGGAGCTCGGCCAGACCCAACGCCAGCTCCCGAACATAGCGCCCATGGCCGCGATTTCGCGACGGCGTGTCGAGCGACGTCAGGTCCAAGAGTACCGTTGTCATGGCGTGAACCACTCGTGCGCTAGGCCGCGTTCCGTGGGTCCTCATTGGTCGGCTCGGTATTCGGCTCCATCAGATCTCAGAGCGGCTGGGCGGTGCTCATGGTTCGCGGAGTGTATAGCACGAGCAAAAGACTGCTTTTCGGGTGACGTTCGCCTTAGGTTTCCCGAGGCCCGCATCGCCGCCGCCGTCCGCCAAGAGCTTGATCGCCGCCCTTCGCACCAACAAGAGTTCCGTGCGGACGACAGCGACTCAACTAAGGCGCGCCGCACGCCAGCCAGGTCAGCAAGCGCAACCGTTCCGCTTCGGATAGAGTCGAGTCGAGTGGCATGGCACCGGACTCGACCTTCTGGCGAACCGCGTCCGCGCGTCCGCGCACCAGGTCGACCGTGGCGAACGACTGATCGTGACGGTGACAGCTACCGATGCACGTGGTCGCGAAGAAACCATTGGCGTAGTTTTGCCAGGTGTCATTGCACGTGAGCGACGCGCTGGTGCGACCCGAGCCGCACACGTCATCGTTTGGCGTGCAGGTGAGAATGGCGACGGCATCGGGTAAACTCGCGCGGCCGGAACTCGAAGACGTAGGCGCCGGAGTCGCACCGACGCCAACACCCACCACCTGGCAAATGCTGGTCGCAGTTCCCATGCTGCAGTCGGCATTCATCGCGCATGGCTTGCCACATCGGGGGTTGATGCCGCCAACGCAATGCGCGCCAGCACAATCGGCTGATCTGACGCACGGCGCACAAAATCCCTGCCCCCCTCCGAGGCCTGCCCCGCCGCTACCGCCACTACCACTGCCGCTGCTCGCAACTGCGCCTGCCGTTCCAGACATCTCCGCGTTCCCACCGGCGCCACCGAATGTCGCGCCCGCTCGGCCGCCGCCACTCCAGCTACCCGCTTGGGCAGCACCCGCCTGATTCAATGCGCCAGCAACCCCGGAACGCCCGCCGCCGCCCGCAGCATGACCGCCAGTATCGTTCGGCACGTCGGCAGCGCGCGGCGAACAGGCAATGACAAGCGGAAGGAAACCGGCGTTCAGGACAAGCCAGGCGAAGACACGAACTCTTTGCATTCGCAGCGAACAGAGCAAAGTGCGTGCCCTGGGTGCAGCCCCCAAATCAGCCAATTTATCAGCCGTTCTTCCGTGATTGGCACACGTGGCACAAGCCTTTAATGCATTTTAACCGCGCGCGCTTGAAACCCGCGCCGTTCGCCTGGCATTCCCGCGCAAGAACTGGGAGCAAGGGTGCGCCCCGCGTCGCGTGTTCCGCTGTGCTTTGCCGGTGGCGGATAGCTGTTCGCCCGCTCCGCGTCGCGTCAGCGTGCGGCCAGCAGCGCCAGAGTGCGCTGTGAGTGACACCGTTCCGCCGGGCACGCTGCGCGGCCTCGGTTGAGCCGACGGTCAGCGCGGTCGACTAGCTATTTGCGCGGCGAGGCTGAATTGGGGTGCAATAGCAAATGACGCGAGGCTGAGCGGCGAACGGTTGCGTTCGAGCTACGCGACGTCATGGGCCGCTCCACGCCCGCCAGGCTGCAGCGCTTGGCTTGGTGCAAAACCCCACTCGTGGCAGAGTCCGTTCCGGGGGCGGGAGCCACAGTGAACCGAGTCAAGACGAGCGCACGGCGGAAATGGGCAGCGTTGGCTGCCGTCGTATGTATCGCCTGCGGAGCGCGCAGCGGGCTGTTCGAGGCGCCCGCGAACAAACCGATCGACTCTGCGGCGGGAGCTCCGAATCGCTACGACGGAACGTCCGGGACCTCGGCAGCGTCTGGGACCAACGAGCAGGGGGCGGGGGCGGGCGGGGCCAGCTCTGGCATGCCCGCTGTCACTCCCTTGCCGTTGAGCGAGGTGTGTTCCGTCGCAGTGCGTGAATACTGCATCCGTAATTTGTCCTGTGGACAGGACTTTTGGGGTCCTCGCGGTCTCGAGCATCTCGACCAGTGCATAGCCAACCAAGCTTGCGGTCTTTCGAGCGAGCTGCTCGCCGCGCTGGACAAAGGCGAGCTGAAGTACGATCCGCTCGCGGCCGCCGCATGCCGCGCCCGTTTCGACGCCGACCTTTGCGCGCCCGGGCTGTACAGTTTTTACCCTCAAGGCGTCATTCCTTGGCTAGACGCCTGTCCCGGGGCGCTCATCGGTCATCGCGCGGAGGGGGAGACCTGCCGTTCGGGTGCAGAATGCGAAGCGCCGCTCTATTGCGAGCTGAACGGGATCTGCCCGGGCACCTGCACCAAGCGCACACCGATCGGAGCGAGCTGCTCGTTGGTCCCCTGTGAATCCGGCACGCACTGCCTAGCGTTTGACTCTTGGGATCCCAATTCGAAGCATCGATGTGTCTATGAGGGCCAGCCGGGCGAGTCGTGTGATCCGCTATGTACGGAGGACACGTGCACGCTCAGCGGTGATTGCCAGTCACCCAATTGGTGTGACCCCGAGACACGACGTTGCACCAAGCCAAACAAGCTTGGTGAGCCTTGCGGTAGCTTGGGGGTCGGCGCTGTGTATGTCACCTGTGAGGCCCAACTCTTTTGTGACAGGAAGGCTCACAGCGGTCTCGGCAGATGCGAGCCTCAGAGTGACGTCGGTGGGCCGTGCCAATTCCGATGGGAAGCGGACTGTCTGCCTGGGCTTCTCTGTGACGTGGAAGCGATGCCCACTGAGCCGAGCCCGACCGGCAAGTGCGTCCATCTTCCGAGCCAGGGAGAGGCCTGCGCGTCGGGAAATCAGTGCGCGTCGGACTTGAGGTGCGTCAGTGGCGTGTGCCAGACGCTCCTCAGCGACGGTCAGAGCTGCAATCAAACGTCCGATTGCGGGCCGACGTCTTGGTGCGCTGATGGGGTCTGCGTTCCAATCCCGTACCCGGGGGAAGCGTGCGTCGTCTTCCAAGGACAGGCTGCGTGCGCGTTCGGGAGATGCATCGATGGCATCTGCAGCAAGAGCGCTCAAATCGGTGAAGCGTGCGTCCAGCCCGGGGACTGCGCAGCCGGTGCCGAGTGCAAGAACGAGCGCTGCGTGCCTAGGTACGGTTGTGGTGCTCTCGTCTCCACATTCTAGCTCTCCTTGCCGCAGCGTCCTCGGCCAGCCGCGCGTTCGAGCTACGCGCCGGCATGTGCCGCCCAACGCCCGCTAACCCAATCTGCAAAAGTTCTACGATCTACCGCCGCTGCAGCGCGCGAAAAACCGTCTGAGTGCGCGCCCTAGCTCGTCGCGCGGACAGCTACGGCGTGGAGTTTCGACAAGCGCACGAAGTGGCTCTTTTTCATGATGTTGCCTCTCTTGCGACGCTGCCGACTTAGCAGCTCGCCTGCCCTATGCCTCTCGCGTGTAAATGCAAATGAAAATCATATTCAGTATCAATAGCCCGTCCCGGGGTGAGGTCACTAATGACCCACCCCGGGTTCCCGTGCGCCGCGCGGTTGCCGTGGGCGATTGGGGTCGAACGCTTTCATATATAGGGTTTTGCCCGATTCCGGGCAAGCAATTTGACGGGGCCTTGATGTGCGTGCCACAGTCCGGCGGGTGAGCATCGGGGTCGAAGACGCTGAACATCGCTTGCGAGCTCTGCTTGGTTTTTCCGAGCAGCAGGCGGCGCGCGCGGTCGATGAGGTGTTCGACGTGCTGCGGCTCGACGTGGACGAGTTCATCAGTGCTCGTCACGCACAGCTGCAAGCGCAGGGCGAGCAGAACCCGGTCATCTTCGAGCGGATCGCGGAGGAGCTGTCCAAGCTGCGCTTCAAAGCTCCCGCGCTCACCACCCGTCAAATTCGTCGTCGTATCTATGGATAAGCGTTGAGCGCCGAACGCTCGCTGCTGAGGAAGAGATCAAATGTGCGGAATCATGGGTTACATCGGGCGCGAGCCGGCATGGGAGATCGTGATGAGCGGCCTCCGCCGGCTCGAGTATCGCGGCTATGACTCCACGGGGATCGCGACCGTATCGGACAAGCGGCTGCGTATCGCCCGTCGCGTCGGTCACTTGAGCGCCTTGGCCGATGCTTACCCGCAAGGGTTACCTGGCAACGTCGGTATTGGGCACACGCGCTGGGCGACTCACGGCGGCGTGACCGAATCCAACTGCCATCCGCACGCCGATTCGGAGCAGCGCATTGCCGTCGTGCACAACGGCATCATCGACAATGTCGAGGCATTGCGCGCCGAGTTCGTGGCCAAAGGCGTCACGTTTCGTTCGGAAACCGATACCGAGGTGTTGGCTGAACTGATTGGAGAGGGCGTCGCCGCGGGCGCGACGTTGCGCGACGCGGTGGTCGCGGCGATGAAGCGGGTCGAGGGTACGGCTGGGCTGGTCGCGCTCGATCAACAGGATCCGGATCGTCTGGTGGCCGCGCGCATGGGCAGCCCAGTGGTCGTCGGCTTGGGTGACGGGGCGACCTGGGTAGCGTCCGATGCGCTCGCGCTGGTGCCGTACACCGAGCGCATGATCGTGCTCGACGAGGGCGAGGTGGCAGAGCTCACCGCGACCGCGATCAAGACCGTCGATCTCGAGCAACGCGATCGTGAAAAGCGCGTCGAAAAGATTTTGCATCGAGCCGACGACGCAGACATCGGCAACTACGATCACTTCATGATGAAAGAGATCTGCGAGCAGCCCGCCGCGCTCGATCGATCGATGCGCGGGCGCTTGGATGCAGTGCTCGGCTCGTCGCGCCTCGGTGGCTTGCAGACGCACGAATCGCGCTTGTTCGACATTCGCAGCGTGGTGTTTTTGGCGTGCGGCACCAGCCTGTACAGCGCGCAGGTGGGCGCGTACTTGCTCAATCGCTATGCGCGCTTGCCGGCCGTTGCCGAAGACGCGGCTGAGCTGTCGGTGAAGAATCCAATCGTCGACCGCCATACGCTGTACGTGGCCATCTCGCAGAGCGGTGAGACGGCGGACACTCTGTCTGCGTTGCGCGAGATCCGCATGCGCGGTGGCCTGTGCGCGGGCATTACCAACGTGGTCGGTAGCTCGCTCTCGCGCGAGACCGATTTCGGCATCTACGTGCACGCGGGGCCGGAAATCAGCGTCTGTTCGACCAAGGCGTTCACGGCGCAGGTGTTGGCGACGGAGCTCTTGGCGTTGCGCTTTGCGCGCATGCGTGATCTGTCAGCGGCGGATGGTCGGCTGTGGGTGACCGCGCTGGAGTCGATCTCGGCTCAGGTCGGCTTGATGTTGGAGCAGGCCGCGAGCTGCAGGCAGCTCGCGCAGCGCTTCTACCAATCGCGCTTCACGATGTTCGTGGGGCGCGGTGCCAACGTGGCCGTTGCCAGCGAGGGCGCGCTCAAGTTGAAGGAGATCGCCTATCTGCCTGCAGAAGGCCTATCCGGCGCCGCGATGAAGCACGGCCCATTGGCTTTGATCGAACCCGGCAGTCCGGTGTGGGCCCTGATCCCGCCGGACGAAACGCGCGATCGCATGCTCGGCAACGTGCGCGAACTCAAAGCGCGCGGCGCCTTCGTGATGGCGATCGCCGCCGCGAACGACGAAGAAACGCGCAGCCTCGTCGACCACGTGATCCCCATGCCCCCGCATCACCCCGCCGTATCACCGATTCTGAACGCGATCCCGTTGCAGCTCTATGCGTATTACGTCGCGCTCGCGAACGGCTTCAACATCGACAAGCCGCGAAATCTCGCAAAATCGCTGACGGTGATGTAGGCTGTCGTGCCCGCGACGGGCCAGGTTTTTCTGGGGAACTCGTGAGAAACTCAATCGTTCTGGGGTTGGCGATTTTCGGCACTGCCGCTTGCGGAGGCACGCTGCTCGATGATGCGTCGCGTGCCGGCGCATCGGGTGGCTCCGCGGGCGCGGCGAGCGCCCTCGTCAATGCAGGGGGTCCCTCGCTTGGCGGTGCGAGCGCAGGTGGCATGGGTGGTGCCGCCCCGAATGGCGGGGATGCTTCGAGCGCTACAACGAACGCGCTCGACCCGTCGTTTGGCGAGTCTGGCTTCGCGAGGATCGTAGAGCCCGTGGAGAGTGTCAGTCGGGTGTTTGTCGATCTAGCGCTGGACAGCGAGGGCGGGGTCTTCGTCCTCGGCACGAATGACGACGGGATAGTCCTATTCCATTTGAATGCGGATGGCGCTTTAGATGCGGCCTTCGGACGCGCCGGCTTCGTGTTTGGCGAGAGTCACGAAGAGGGGGCGGGGCTTGCGCTCGATCCAAAGGGTAATTTGCTCCTTGTAGGCTCGTATGCGGGGCAGGCAATGATCCGACGCTTCACTGCCACGGGAGAACCCGACCCGAGCTTCGGAATGATGGGCCGCACCCTTTTTAGTTGGGACGGCGACAATCGCTTTTTCAAGGTCCTGGTCAAGAGCGATGGGTCACTCGTGGCGATGGGCAAATTGGCTGCGAATTGGGGGCTGCTGCTCGGACTCATGGATAAAGACGGCGTGCCGGTGCCCGGCGTGGGACTCGAGCCCGAGTTTGGAACACCGGGAGTAGTCACGGTCAATGTCGCCAACCTTCACCTGGTCGGGGCAGATCTCGTGGAACAGGCCGCAGGCGCAATCTTGCTGCTCGGCATGGTCAACGAGGCTGACCGCACACAAGACCGACCGTTCTGGTTTCAGGTCGACGCACAAGGCCTGCCTGACTCGAGCTTCAGGCGCTACCCGACGCCCGGCTTCGTTGATGTGCCAATCCAGAGCTCCTCCGTGTTGGCGGTCACCACGGACGCGGGCGGCGCGGTCACCGGCTGGGCTTCGAACGGAAACCAGCTGCTTGCCTTCGATCAATACGGCACGGCGACAGCGTTTTCTTCGTCACCCGTGATCGAGGTGAATTCGGTCGCGGTGGATCGCGCGGGGCGCGTAGTTGCTGTCGGGTCGAAGGGGGTCGAGGGCCGTAGTGCGGCCGCGCTCGCGCGCTTTCAGCCGACCGGCGCGTTGGATACGAGCCTTACGCCAACGGGCATCCTGATTTGGTACCCCGGCGACTATTCGAGCTTTTCGCGCGTGCGCGTCTTGCCTGACGGTCGCGTGCTAGCCGGAGGTGTCGCGTCCAAGGCCTTCGTGATCGCGCGCTACCTGCAATGAATCATTGACTGCTCTCTAGAGCGCCGATCGGCGTTAGGGCAGCCTCGTCGGCGCGGGCTTTGCTGCGAGCGCCAAGCCGTACTCACGGGGATCGGCGTAGGCCCAGGCTTGGTTTCCCAAGATTAATAGCTCGTTTGCATCGCCGATGGAGCCGAACCCGGGCTTGAGTTTGTGTCCGCGTCGGGTGAGCTCGCGCAACACGTCAGCGCGCGGCGCGTTGCGCGATTCGAAGCGGACTTGATCGGGCAGGAAGCCGTGATGTAGTCGTGGCGCGTCGACGGCTGCGGACAGCGACTCACCGTGGTCGACAATGTGCCGCAGTACTTGCACGATGGTGTTCGGGATTGTGTCGCCGCCGGGTGTGCCGAGGACGAGCACTGGGGCATCGCCTTCGAGCACCAGGGTGGGGGCCATGGAGCTCACGGTGCGTCGACCGCCGAGCGGCTGATTTTCGCCGTTTGCGGAGAACGAGGCCACCGAGTTGTTCAACACGACGCCGGTGCCGGGCAGGACGAGCTTTGCGCCGTAGGAACCCGAGAGGGTGGTCGTGAGCGAGACGACCATGCCGTCGGCGTCCACCACCGAGAGATGCGTGGTGTGCTCCGGTTCCGCTGCGGTGTCGCCTTGCGGTGAGCGCAAGTTGGCCGAAGGTGTGGCGTGGTCTGGATCGATGGGTGATGCGCCGAGCCAGGCGTTGGGGTCTAACCAACGCGCGCATTTCTGCGCTGTTTGGGCCGGTGTGAGCGAGTCTGGGTCGACGACGCCGTAGCGGCGCTCGGCCTGGGCACGGCGCGCGGCTTCGATGAATAGGTGGAGTTCGGCGCCCGAGTCGTGCGCGAGTGTCTCGGCGTGCAAGGCCTGCAGCATGAGCAGCATCTGCGTCAGTGCGACGCCGCCGGCCGACGGGGGCGGCATTACTTCGACCGTGAGCCCGTGGTACTCGAAGCGCAGCGGTTCGCGCCACTTGGCTTGGTAGGCCGTCAAATCTGCGCTCGAGATCAAGCCGCGCGCGAGGCCGCTCAACGCGCTAGCGGTGGGGCCCGTGTAGAAGCCGTCGCGGCCTTGGTCGGAGACGCGCTTCAAGGTGGCCGCCAGATCGCGCTGCACGAGGCGTTGACCGGGAGTCAGCGGCTTCTTTTCCTTGCCGAAGATGGCGCGGGCGGCGGGATCGAGCGACAGCGCGTTCCAACTTCCGGCGAGCAACGCGGCTTGGTGGACGCCCAAGGTGTGACCACGCGCAAGCTCGATCGCCGGCGCGAGCACGGTTGCGCGTGGCAAGCGACCAAAGCGATCGTGTGCGAGTTCGAGACCCGCGACGCTCCCGGGGATGCCGACAGAGACCGGACCCATGCCGCCAGCGCGCTGCATGGCGTCGAAGCGGGCACGGGACAGCGCGAGGGGTGCGGTCTCGCGGAAATCCAAGGCCGAGGTCGGCCCGCCCTTGGGGCGAACCAGCATGAAGCCGCCACCGCCGAGATTGCCAGCGCTGGGGTGGGTGACTGCCAGCGCGTAGGCGACGGCTATTGCGGCATCGACCGCGTTGCCGCCTTGCTCCAGGATCGCAACGCCGGCGCGCGTGGCGTGCGGTTCAACGCTGGTGACCGCGCCAAATTCAGCGCGAACCGCCCGCGGCCCGCCCTGCGCCGTGAACGGCGCGCGCGGTGCAGGGGGAGGTGCAGGCACGCTCGACGGTACACTCGAGGCGGATGCTAGCGGCGTCTGCCCTGGTCGAAGTTCGGGCTCGCTGCTCGGGGCAGGCGTGCACGCGAGCGCCACGCACGCGAGCATCGTCTGGGCCAGGAAAGTCGCTGCGCGTCGCACGCGCGGAGCATACACGCCACGCCCAGAAAACGCGCCAAGAGCGCCGACCGCTTTGAAACCAACGCATAAACGAGCGATCCCATCGCTGCAACGCACGGCCTCGTCGCTGCGCTCCTCGAATTAGCGCTGCTAGTCCTCCGGTGCTCCCTCCTCGGGCGTGCGTTTCGCTTCGGTCTCCCTCGTTTCTGCATTGGTTTCAAACCGGTCGGCGCTCTAGACTCTGCCACCCATGGACCCGGTTACGACCCCGCTACAGATCGCCATCATCACCATCAGTGACACGCGCACGCTCGAGACCGACAAGAGCGGCGGTTTGCTGATGGATCAGCTGCTCGCGGCGGGCCACGCCATCGCGCTGCGCCGGATCGTCAAGGATGACGTGGAGGCCATCCGCGGTGCCATTTCTTTCGGGGTCGAGTCATCGGCGATCGACGTGGTGATCACGACTGGCGGCACGGGCATCACGCAACGCGACGTGACGCCGGAGGCCTTAGCGCCGCTCGTGACCAAGGCGATTCCGGGTTTCGGCGAGCTGTTTCGCTTTCTCAGCTACACCGAGATCGGCGCGTCCACGATTCAATCGCGCGCCGAGGGCGCGCTGTGCGGCACGACCCTCGTCTTTATCTTGCCGGGGTCCACGGGCGCGGTGCGGCTGGCTTTGGACAAGATCTTGTTGCCGCAGCTCGACTCGCGCACCAAGCCTTGCAACTTCGTGGAGTTGTTGCCCCGGGTGCGCTCCGAGGGCTGAAGCCGCGGCGCGGCGGGAACGCCGCGTCACTCAGAGGTGCGTGGCGGGGACTCGAGCGCCCACTCTCACCCATTCGGGTATCACGAAGCGTGTCGAGAAACGCTACTCGGGGCGAACCAAGAGCAGGCCCGCGTCGCGTTCTGCCCAAGCGACCAGATCGCCCGCGGGCACGGCGACCACGGGCACGCCGAGGGCGCGCGCTTCGCGGACGACGCTCGGTGCGCCTTCGTGCGCGGATGCGCTGACCAAGACGTCGGCCGCAGCGATGAAGCGCAGCGTCTCGGACCGCGGCAAATAGCCAGTAAAATGCACTTCGGGAAAGCGCGCGCGCAAGCTTTCGAGCTCGGGACCGTCGCCCACTACGACGGCGGAAAGGTTGTCGAGTAGCGACAGCGCCTGCAAGGCGAGGGCGACGCGTTTTTCGGGGATCAATCGGCCCACGATCAGCGCCACGGATTTCGTTTCCGGGATGCCGAGCGCTTGGCGCGCGAGGTTGCGCGTCGGGACTCCGTCGACGTCGATGGGGCTGGCTTCGACGCGCATTGACGATGAGAGCTCGGGCGCGGCAGTGCCGAGTGTGTCGGCGAGCTCGCGGCTCGTGACGCGCAGCTTTGCGCCGCGCGCGAGCCAAGCGCGCGCGATGCGCCTGCGGACGACGCGAGGCAAGCGGCAGAATAAGCGTACGTCCGAGCCGTGTCCGATCAGTTCCAGCTCGCTCGTGCGATCGCCGTTGAGTGCGATGGGCCACGCGCACGGCAGCAAGAAATGCGCATGCACGTGCTCAAAGGAGCGGTGCTTGCGCAGCGCTGAGCTGGCGCGCGCGCAAAACTCACTCGCGCCGAGCCAGCGCGTGGGGCGTTCCTTCAAACGTGCCAGCGCTCCAGGCCAACCGAATGCGCCGCGATCCGCGATCCAGTGCACGGTCGCGCCGTTGCGCTCGCTGCTGCCCGCGCCGGGCGCGAACACGTGCACCTCGTGCCCCGCGCCGAGCAAGCGCTTCACTTCGCTCTCGACGAAGTGACCTGCGGCATCGCCGCGCTGCTGCGGGTACGAACTGGTGATGATGGCGACGCGCGGGCTCAAGTCCGAGGCAGCTCGCCAAGCGCTTTCACGGCCTCGGCGCCCTGAGCCGCGAGCATCTCTCCCAGCACGCGCAGGTAGCGGAAGCTGTAGATCCCGGAGCTGTGGCTGTCGCCCCAAGTGAAGGAGAGCGCATAGTTACCCACCCGTTCGATCTCTCGAATCTCTTCGTTGCCGCCGGTTTGGAACTTGATTGACCCCGAGTGACCTTGGCAGCCGGCGCACGGGCAATAACCCCTTAAAATTTCATGGGGATAGGACATCTTTTGTCCGTCGGCCCAGGTGACTTCGAAGACGCGGGCGCCGTGTGGAGCTTTGATGGCAGTGGGTTTGAATTGTGGTTCCATGCGAAAAACGGCAAAACGAGAGGGAGCGAGGTGGATCGGGGCTTGCCAAGGCTCCGATGGTCTGTCATACCCACGGCCCCTTGGCGAATACCAGCGAATCGGTTCAGTGCAGGCCCCTCGAGGTCCAGGTCGGCGACAAAGGCATTGAGCGTGCGATCAAGCACCTCAAGCGCAAGATGGCTGCGGAGGGCATTCTGCGCGAGCTGAAGCGCCGCCGCCACTACATGAAGCCATCGATCAAGAAGCGGAAGAAGATGAGCGAGGCCGCTCGTCGTCGCCGCAAGCGCCTCAAGACGGACGAGATCCCGCGCACGATGGGTTGATGCGGGCGGTCACGGCAACGTGACTCGGCTCGCGCTGGATGCGGGCCAAGTGGGCGCCGCGCGCTGCTAAAAAGCGCGGCAAAACTTGGCCCAACTCGCGGAAATTGCTGAATCTCGGCAGCATGGCTCTCGCGCCGGCTGCATCGACGGTAGCCTTTCCACGACCCCCAATCCGCATTCGTAGCATCTTGGCACTTGGCCTGGTCGCCTGGTGCCTTTTCTCGTTGGTGCCGCGCGCCCTGGCCGGCTACCGCGTGCACACGCTCGCGACCAGCGTGGCCGACTATGCCGTGTGCATGGCGGGCCCCACGGGGCCGGCGTTGTTCCGCGACAATCCGGCCGAATTCGCGCGTCTCGTCCACCGGCGCATCGTCGCGGCGGGCTCCACTGAGCGTCCGTTCGAGAAGTGCGCCAAACATGCCTTGGCGATTACCGGTTCGGCCGAAGTCGCGCGCAAGCACGAGCTGAACGCGGCGAGCTTCAGTGACTTTGGGCTGACGGGGGTCGAGAGCACCTTCGGTCAATCGGTGACGAGCGAGCCCTTGGTTTCGGCGGCGCACAAGGCGTGGCCGTTCGTGCGCGGCTACACGGCGCTGGTGAAGCCTTCGCTGGGCGCGTTCGAGGCCATCCACCCGGTGGGCTTGCCGAAACCGGCGGTGGGGCGAGGGATCCCGGCTTGGCGAGGCGTGTACCGCTCCGTGAAGCGCACGCCGGACGCGCTTTGGCTCGCGTTTGGCAAAGGCGCGCACTTGTCGCTGCTCAAGAGCACGGACAACGGCCTCACTTGGCGGCCGGGGACCTTGGCTCAAACGGCCGACTTTGCCGAGCGTTGCGTGACCGGTGACGGGCGCGCCTACGAGGTGGCGACGAGCGCCGATCACGACGTGCTCGAGGTTCATTCGATTGAGCAAGATGGCACCGCGCACGTCACTCAGCTCGCGCCCGAGAGCAGCACGGTTTACTCCTTGGGCTGCGACGAGCGCGCGTTGGTGTTGCTGATTCGCGCGCAGGGCAGCAAAGCGAGCGAGCTGTACAGTTGCCCGTTTGCGGGGCGCTGCGCCGTGATGCCGAGTCCGCGTCCGGAAGCTTCACCGGGGTTGTTCGAGCAGACTTTGGACGTGGCGCGGGTTCACGGCACGACCGTACTTGCGGTGACCAATCGTGACATCGTGCGCGTCACTTCCAGCCGCGACGAGGGCCGCACTTGGACGCCGTTTTACGTCGCGTTCGACGCCAGCGAGCACCCCGAAGTGCGTGCGGATGTGCGTACGCCCACTCGCTTGCTCACGGTCGACAGTCGCGTGTTCTTGTACGGCGGCGGCAATCGCTCCACGCAGTCGTACAGTGTGCTCGTCTCGGACGATCACGGGGCGAGCTTTCGCACGCCGTGATCAGCGAGCGCTGATCTCGTAATTCAGTACATAACAGAATGGCGTCGGCTTTCCGTCTTCCAATAGGGGGCGGTAGCGCCAGCGCGACAGCGCGCTCGGGATTTGAGGATCGACGACCGGGCCGGCAGAGCGCAGGATATTTACCCTCGAAACGTTGCCCCCTGCCGTAACGCAGATCCTGACCACGGCGTTGAAACTCTGGCCCATTCGATCGAGCCCGACCGGTAAGCGGATGCGCGACATTGCCGAGGTTGGGTCGGTCAACAGTTGGTTTTGGCCGAGCCTCGAAGACAAGAGTCGCGGGGCGGCCGGGACGGGCGCTAGGTTGGCGGGGAGCGTCGGCGCAACGGCGCTTGCGACCGCCAGCGTTGGAAGCGCCGCCGGGCTCGTTTCCGGCTCATTCGTGCGGGTGTGGGTGTCCGAGAGTGCGAGTTGGGTTTCGGCCGGAGTTTCCGCCAGGGGCGGTGCAGACGAAGGGAGCGGCTGCGTGGACGCGATTTCGGGCGCGCTCGCATCGGTTACGTCGGGCTGGTCGCGATCGGCTGGTTCGCCCTTCGCGGAGCGATCGGAGTGCTTGATCGGTCGAGGCGCGCTGCTCAGTCTGAGCGGCGCGGATGACGGGGGGATTGCCGCGGCCGCGCTGGTTGCTTCATCCGCGAGCGGCTCGCTTGGGGATGCGGTCAGAGGAGTGCTCGCGGCTGCCCCAGGGAGCTCGCGTGCGACGAGCGACGCTTCCACATGGGGCAGTGCTGTGGGTCGGAGTCCTTGCAGATACAGTGTTCCGGCGAGCGCGGCGGCACCGAGACCCATGACCAAGCCGCCCAGGCCCAGCAAAGCGACGCTCTTCGACCTCGCGGCGACTGGGGCCGAGCTGGTTGTCACGACTGCGGCTGGCAACGAGTGCTCGGAATGCCGAGACGAAGACCGTTCTGCCAATTCCTCGGCCATGCGCAGGGTCGCCTTGCGCTCGAACATGCGCTCTTTCATGAGCCGGACGAGGTACTGAGCCGCAGCCTCGTCCGCGCGCGGGCCGAAGGCGTTGGGAAAAGCGTTTTCGAGCGCGTCGAGCAGCGCAGCGATGGATTGAAAGCGCTCTCGGCGGTCCTTGTGCAACGCACACATCACGATTTGTTCTAGGGCGTCCGGATAGTCCTCGATCAACGCCGAGGGAGTCGTCGCGGGAGCCTTCGTTAGGATGCGCGCGATCGTGCTCGGCTCGTTTGCGGTGCGAAACGGATGGCGTCCTACGGTGAGCAGATACAGCATGATACCGGTCGCGAACACGTCCGCGCGAGCGTCGACCACTTCACCCCGCAGTTGCTCGGGCGCGAGGTAACTGATCTTGCCTTTGATCTCGCCAGCGACATCGGGGCCATTCGCGTTCGTCGTTGCCACACCGAAGTCGACGATCTTCACCGTGCCCACTTCGGTGATCATGATGTTTGGCGGTGAGATGTCGCGATGAACGAGCCCGACTCGCTCGCCGTCTTTGTCGCGCAAGTCGTGCGCCGCAGCTAGGCCTCGACAGACCTGGCCGATCACGTTGATGGCGACTGCCATGGGCATGCCACCCTGGATCTGTGCTTCACGCATGACGAAGCGCAGCGATTCACCGGACACCAGCTCCATGACGAGGTAGAGGGTCCCTTCATGCTCGCCGAGCTCGAGCGTTTCCGCCACGTTGGGGTGGTGGATTTGCGAGGCGAGCACGGCCTCTTGAAACAGCATCTGCTCTTGGGCTGGATGCTCGAGGGTGCGCAAAATGGTTTTGATTGCGACCAGCTTTCGGAAGCCGCGTGAGCCCTTGAGGCGCGCGGCCCACACAGTGCCCATGCCGCCTTTGGCAATGGGCATGAGCAACTCGTAGCGGCCCAGCATATCGCCGGAGCTCAGCTCGTTTTCCCGATCATTGCTTATATTCGACACGCGATAACCTCCGCGTCTCTTGCTTGAAATCGGCAGCGATTGCCGACCCCGCGATCGTCGGCCTCTCCTACCGAACGATCACTCGCGGGACGGAGATCGAAATCTGACCGTCCGCACGACTTTTAACTTTCGCTGACGACGCCTTCCTTCGCAAGTCATTTCGAGAGACGTGTCACTCAAGAGTAACGCCCACGCTTTTTCGAGAGTCGCAGGCCTTCAGTCGCGGATGCGAAGAGAGTCGTTGTGACTGTCATCGTGAGCGCGTCGAGCGCCGCGCTTGTCCGAAAATGTTCCTAGAGCGAGCGACCGGAACGCAACACTTCACAATTCGAATGATGTTATTTGTGGTGGGGTGAGGCATAACGGTCATGTCGAATTGCGACGTCTGTTACGCACGAAGCACGCACGAAGCACGCACGAAGCACGCTCGAAGTCCGCTTGAATACGCGCGCACTTCGAGCGATCGAGTGTTCGTGTGAGGTCGAAGAGGCCTAGATTGTGCGAGGAATCAAGGTGTTTCGTGATCGTTCGAAGGGGCGCTAGTGGCGATCGATGCGTTCCGCTCGAGTGACGATCACGGGTTAGGCGTTTGAAGGTGCGTCGCCTTTACACGCGTGCCCAGCGTCGGACAACCGACACCAACGTGCGAGTATTCTTACCCGTTGGGGAGCCGGCGAATTGGGACTATCACGCAGTCTCTTCGATGCTGCCAATGTAGGCAAACCAACGGCGTGTGGAAGACATTGGCGCAGGCGCCCACACCGGTCACGCCGGCTGAACGTGCGAAAGGTGCGGCTTCACTCGGTGACGACGGCCAGGGTTTCCGCGCCGACGCCGCGAGCGATGTCCATCAAATGCACGACGTCCCCATACAAGGCGTCGTCTTCTGCTTTGAAGAAGACGACCTTTTGGCGCACGCCGCGTAGCCGTTCGCTGAGCTTTTCCGCGAGCGCCTCTGGGGCAACAGGCTCGTTATTGACGGTGAGCTCTCGCTCCGCCGTGTACGCGACCACAATCGAGTTGCTGGCGGGCACCGCGGCTGCTGGTTCATCCGCCTTCCTGGGCACGGTGGCGGTGAGGTGCTTCAACATCGATGGCGTCAGTACCATGAAGATGATCAGCAGCACCAACACCACATCCACCAACGGCGTCACGTTGATGTCCGCTCTGAGTCCTTTTTGGCTACCAGCTTCCATGCGCTTGCTGCCTTCAGTGTGGATTCGTCAGCTCTTCGGTGCCGAGCACGACGTCTTGAATGTTCACGTCGTGTAGGGACTGCATCGCGCGCCGCACGGCTCCGTAGTGCGCGCGCAGATCGCCTTTCAGGAACACGGTCTTGTGCGGGGCCTTGCGCCGCTCGGCGACGATGGCGCGGCCGAGCTCTTCGATGCGCGGCAGCATCTGTGTGCCGACGTAGACGTGCCCATCTCGAGCAATCGACACGATGATGTCTTTGCCGTCATCGGGCTTGCGTGAATGGTTCGCCGTGCGCGGCAGATCGACGGCCACGCCGCTCGCGATCATTGGTGTGACGACCATGAAGATGATGAGCAAGACCAACACCACGTCCACCAACGGTGTGACGTTGATGTCCGCCTTGACCTCCGGGCGCTCGAAGCGTGCCGGAGCCGTGCGGATCACGGCACGCATGGCGCGTAAGCGCTGCCGCCGGTGCTCCGCGGGACTATTCACGTCGACACCGCGCTCGGATTTGTGGGGGATTCATGCGCGCGGCGTCGCCCGTGTTGCATGAGCCGATCGGTGAGCTCGCCACTCGCGTCATCGATTAGCGCGCCGACTTGTTCGAGCTTGGTCGTGAAGAAGTTGTAAAACCAGACCGTGACGATGGCCACCGCGAGCCCGACCGCGGTGGTCAAGAGCGCTTCGGCGATACCGGCCGACACCGTTGCGAGGCCACCGCCACCGCCCTTGGAGGGGTCCGCCATACGTTGAAACGCGGTGATGATGCCGAACACCGTGCCGAACAAGCCGACGAACGGTGCCGAAGAGGAGATAGTCGCAAGTACCGGCAGGCCGCGTGAGAGATTGGCGAGCTCTCGCTTTTTGGCGCGCTCAATCGAGCGCTCGACTCCGTGAAGCAACAGCTCGAGCTCCAAGGTGTCGCTCGCGGCAGCTCCGAGCTCCTCGACGCCTTGCGTGAACTCGCCGACGCCGGTGATGACTACGCGCGCCAGCGGAGCGTCCTTCCAGGCCTTCTCCAGGCGCTTCACTTCTTCCAGACTGCCCTTCGGGCCAATCAAGGGTTGCAGCGCGGCGACGAACTCGATGGAACGCTGCCGACCTCTGCGGAAAGCAACGAAGCGCTCGAGCGCGATGGCGATCGCGTAAGCCGACATGGCCAGCAGAATGAGCACGACGCCGCGCGCCACCATACCCATCTGTGTCCACAATCCGAGCAGAGAGAAATCCATCTTGGTCTTCCTAGGTATGAATACGCTGGAGCTCAGCGACCGCTGACCTCGTAACGAAGCAGGTAACAAAACGGGGTCGGAACCCCATCGACCATCAATGGTCGATAGCGCCAGCGGCCCATCACGCTGGGGAACTGACCGTCGAGGGCCGGGCCCGCGCCCTTCATGACCTGGACGGAAGTGACGCTGCCTTCTGCCGAAACGCACATTCGCATCAGGGCCGTGTAGGTGTCTCCGGTGCGAGCTAGCGCCAGCGGAAGCTTCACTCGATAGCGCTCGGAGTTCGGATCGATCAGCAACTGACCGCGGCCGATGGTTGGCGACACCATCTTGGGCCCGGTTGGCTTTGGAGGCGGCGGAGGCGGCGGAGGAGCGCCTTGCACGCCGCCAACGACGCCTCCCGGTACGCCGCCCACCTGACCGCCCGTTTGACCTTCCGGTTCACCATGCTCGACCGCGCCCTCTGCTGCCGCTTCGGGCTTGGGTTCTTCCTTGGGCTTGTCCTTGGGGACCACTAGCTCCTGCGGCTTTGGTTCCACGGGACGTGTCTTGGGCCGCGATTCTGCGGAGGCCTTGCGAGCTGCGGGCGGTGGTGGCGGAGGAGGGGGAGGCACTGCCGCGGTCAGTGTCACCTGGAGCGACGGCATTGGCATTTCTTCGACTTGCCACACCGAATGCACGAGTGCAGCAGACAAGGCCACTACGTGCGCTGCGACAGAGAGAACGAGTGTGGCGCGACGCCAGCGCTTGGGTTTTACCTGCTGGTGCTGGAGGATTGCTTCGAAGGCCATCGGTCGGCGCTCTAGGGCTGTGTGTTCCGACGCGACGATTGCAGCGCGATCGCTTGTTTTCGGAACTCTTCGGCAGTGTCGACGGTAGCTTGCCACTTGGCCGGCTGATCGAAGTAGGCAAACGACTCTTGCCGATAGAGCAGGCCCAGATAAGTGACGGCCTCGCCGTAAGCGGCCCGAATGGCGAGAGCTCTCTTCAAATACTCGATGCCCTGTTCGGCCAACGCGACCCGCGTGGGTCCGGTGATATCGCCCGGATTCGTCACGGGCTGAATTTTCGGTGGCCCGCCGGGCCTGGGGTCGAACGCCGACTGCTCACTGCCGCCGCCCTTTTCGAACAGATGACTGTAGATGAGGACGCCGACTGCATACTGAGCCTCTGCGTCGCGCGGCGTGCGCGTCGCTCGCTCGATCGTCCAGTGCAGCGCGTCGTCCCAACGGCCGAAGTTCGTATAGACTTGGATCAAACCGTTGAGCGCGGCGAGATCGGAGGGAGTCCGCTGCAACTGCGCGAGGTACAACTGCGCGAGGGCATCGAAGCGATCCGCGTCGAACAGAGTTTGCTGGTAGAGCTGATCGGCGCGCGGATCTTTCGGGCTCTGCTGTTTCAGCTGCTGAAACGAGTGCAGCGCACAGTCGACGGCTTGCTCGTTCTGTTTGGATTTCGCGCCAGGGACCATCAGTTGCCGACATGCGAGCCCTTTGTTGAACGAGATCACCGCCATCGGATGCAGCTGCTCGGCGGCTGAATAGGCACCCACCGCGGCGGCATAGTTCCCTTCCAGAAAGTGCTTGTTGCCCTGGCGAGCTTGCTGACGCGCGCGAAATTCCGAGCAGCCGAACCCGCTCACCGCCGCCAAAAGGACGAGGAGATGCCGAGCAAGTTCGGAATGCACGTTCATGATTATCGGAAAGTTCCGTGCGCAGAGAGCCAATGTCCGAGAGCTCACGGACGCAGCTGGAAGACTCATAGCGGTCTTGTTGGTCATTGAGCAAGCGGGTTGCGCGCCGCGTGCGATTTGCGTTCGAGCGCAGCGCAGAGTCGTTCTCACGTGTGGCGCTTTTGGAGTTGTTGGACTCGTGATGAGCAAGAGTCATTTACCAAGCCGCGATCAGACATCGTGTTATGGCGAAACTCGCCATGAGCCATGGTGTGATCGATATTGAATATCGATCATTGACTGTTTACGTGCTCGTGCAATAGGGTGCGCGCCATGACGTTCCGACGCTTAGTCGTGTCGCTGGTTTCCGTCTGCGCGCTTTTGGCCTGTTCGGATGATGAAACGATCGTCGCTCTCAACGTCACCGCGGGTGCGGACGTCCCTGTCGTGGATCAGCTTCACGTCACGATCACCCAAGGTTCTCACAAGTTCGTTCATGACTTTGCCCCGCCAGTCGAACCCGCCATGGGCGACGCTGGGCCATCCATTCAGAACAGCTTTTTCGAGCGAATCACGCTCCCTGATGATTTCGCCGACGGAGACGCATCGGTGAAGGTCGAAGCGCAGCACACTGGTGGTGCCGCGTTCGTCCCGCCGCTGATGAGCGAAACCACGGTTGGCATCGTGGAAGACGGCGCCGTCGCTGCCTACGTCACGCTCGAGTTTCCCACGGCGCCGCCCGATAACGGCGGCGACGCGGGAGCCGGTGGTGAAGGCGGTGAAGGTGGGGCCGGCGGCGAGGGCGGTGTAGGAACTGGCAACGCAGGCAACGGCGGCGAGGGCGGCGACATGGCACCCGTCGAAGAGGGTGGGGCCGGCGGAGCTGCGGGCGCGCCGAGCCATGGCGGCACTGGGGGCTGATCGAGTGTTCGAACACGGCAGATCAGGAAACTCGGTTTTCTTCGCTACGAAGAGTTCAATTTTCAAATACAGGCTCTGGAGGGTTCGATGTTCGGCTTAGGTCCCCGTAGCTGCCGCCGTGTCCTGCATTCGGCAGTGGTTTTGAACGTGCTGGTGTTCGCCTTCCGGACTTCGACCGCGCACGCGGAAGAGGCGCGCCCGAACGCGCAAGCAAGCGCGAAGGCCAAGCCGCCCGCCAAGCGCCGTCAGGTTGCGCAAGCCGCGCCTCGTCCCGCGCCAGCGCCGCCAGCGCCGCCTCCGCCTGCCGCGGCACCACCACCAGCGGCTCCGCCCGCCGCCGCGCCTCCACCACCCGCGGCAGCGCCAAACGCGCCTGCTCCTGCCGGGCCTGCGCCGCAGCCCACCGCGCCCGCAGAGCCGGCCCAGCCCGCCGCGGCCGCCCCGGCAACGGCGCCCGTATTGGCTGATGACTCGGCGTCGATGAATCCCGGCAACGCGGCACCGCGCGTCGTTCCGCTCAGCCCCGACTTGCAAGGCGAGCCACCGCCCGACGCCGAGGTCGGCGAGCCCGCCTACGATCCGAACGAGGTGGAGACCGTCAAGGTCACGATCGACCGTCGTGAGCGGAACATTCAAGACTATCCGGGTTCCGTCAGCGCCTTCACCCAAGACGATCTGACCCGCACCGGCATTCGCAATGTCCGCGACATGCAGCAGATGTCGCCTTCATTGGAGATCGGTACGCAAGAAGGCAACACCGAGATGTTCGTTCGCGGCATCGGCTCCAATTACAATACGGAGTTGGGTGATCCCGCGGTAGCCAACCATATTGACGGCGTGTACATCCCCCGCGCGCGTGGACTCGGGACCATGTTGTTCGACTTGGAGCGCGTCGAGCTGAATCGCGGTCCGCAGGGCACACTTCGCGGGCGCAATGCGACGGCCGGCACCCTAAACATCGTCACCGCCAAACCGCACTTTGGGGAGTGGCAGGCGTCCGCGTCCTACCAAATGGGTAATTACTCCCAGCGCGTGATCCAAGGCATGGTCAACATTCCGATTGGCGACAAGCTCGCGCTTCGGTTTGCAGGCTTTGGTGACACGCACGACGCGTATTACACGAACGCCGGTCCAATCCACACGCTCGAGCCTTCTGAGTCGGGCAATGCGCTCGCGTTCCGCGGCAGCGCCAAGTGGGAGCCGGTGAAGCAACTGACCGTGCTCCTCAAAGGGGATTACACCCAAGAAAAAGGCACCGGCTTCAGCGGAACGAACTACACCCCGGCGCTCAATGCGGGGCTCCTGCCGAGCGAGGTCCCCAACCCGCGAGATGTCATCTACCGCGGCGCTCAGGGCATGCAGGACATGAAGCATTGGGGCCTACACGGCGAGGCCACGCTCGATTTGGGTCCAGTGCTCGTTGGTTACCTCGGCTCGTATCGCAGCTTGGATTATCGCTCGATCAGCTCGGGCAACGCGGGGGTCAACTTTCCCGGGCGTCAGATGTCCACCGTCGATCTGGACAATTGGTCGACCTCGTATTGGCACACGGCGTCTCAGTCGCACGTCCACGAGTTGCGCTTCTTCGCGCCCGATTCCGCGCGCATTCGTTGGACCGCAGGCGGCTTCTTCTTGGACGAACAACAGCAAGTGTTGCTGTACAACACGGCGGACAAGTCCGGCGGTTACCTGGGCGGCGAGTACAACATGCCCAAAGTACCCACGCGTTCGTACGCGGGGTTCGCAGACGCCACCTTCGACATCGTGAAATTCCTGCGCGGCACGCTCGGCTTTCGCGTCACGAACGAGAAACGCAGCCGCGACGGCGTGGGCAATCAGTACAGCCTAAACTTCGACAATTTCACAGGGGAGCAGCCGTCGCCCACTCGCTTCGGCACTGAAGGTTTTTCCCCGGCCGATCGCAACCGCACGAACTACAGCGTCACGCCCGGCACCAGCACGGACCAATTTCAAAACGGCGTTGGCCGGTACGGGTCTCGCGACAACGTGGCTCAGCTGATCGGACAAGGCGCCACCATCAATGCCGGCGGCCTGAACGAACAGCACGGTACGTACAGCGCGACCTTCTTCGACTTTCGCGCCGGCCTCGATTACCACATCACCCCCGAAAGCCTGGAATACATCATGTTTTCCACGGGCCACCAATCCGGCGGGTTCAACGATACGATCGCGCTGCCCACCGGTGGCACGCTGGCCAAGACGTATGAACCAGAGGCCATCTACGCGACCGAAATCGGCAGCAAGAACGAGTTCCTCAATCACAAGCTGACCGCGAACTTCGCCGGCTTCTGGTACGAATACCGAAATCAGCAGTTCCAGGTGGTGCAGGCAATTGGACCCAAGCCCATCGGTAGCGACGCGCCGCCGCCCTCCTCGGCGATGCGCATCAATGCGGCCGCATCGCGCGTGCTCGGTCTCGAGGCCGAGGGCAAGGCGCGTTTGCCCTCGGGCTTCACCTTGTCGCTCGCCGCCACGTTGCTGAACGCGCGCTTCACCGAGGGCAACGTGAACGATCCACGCGTGAGCTACGATCCGACGCAACAAACACCGGTCGATCTGAACGGCAATTTCCTACCGCGAGCGCCGGTGCTGAGCGTCAACTACGGCGTCAGCCAAATCATCACCACTCATTTCGGCTACTTCGACTGGACGCTGAGCGCGCAGAGCAAGACCAAGCAGTACTTCACGCCATTCAACGGTGAAGGCAAGGACACGCAAGGCAACGTGAATCCCAACTTGAGTGACGTGCAACCCGGCTACACGCGCGTGGATGCTGGCGTCGGTTTCACGACCCCAGACGGACGCACGCGCCTCGACGGTTTCGTGAACAACCTCACGGACGTGGCCTACATGACGTCGATGATCAATAACCCTGGCTTGAACCTGAGGTTCTTCAATCCACCGCGCCTGATCGGTGCGCGCTTGACGCTCACGCTCTGAGCGAAACCGTACATTCGATGACGCGCGCGCGTCGTCGACCTGCTCAATCAGCGGCGCGCCATGTGCGCCAGTGCGCGACCGACCCAGTCGTGCTTTCTTACGGGAGCGGTGATCGGATCCGCCTCTGCGACCAGGATCCGCAATGCGCGGATCTCGAGCTGGGCGCTTTCGGATGCTGCGCTTCCGGGGGCGCTGCTCGCGATGCGGCGAAACGTCGCCAAAGCGGCGGGCCAGGCGCGCGCCTCCACGTAGTGTTGCGCCAGCTCCTGTAACGCTTGTGGTGTGGCCTCGAGTTCGACCGCGGCTTCGAGATCGCTGACGGCCTGTGCGCTGCGACCCGCGGCGCGATGAAGGTGCGAGCGTTGCACGAGCGCTTGCGCCCGAACGTCACCTAAGCGCACCGCCTCGGAATAGATCAGCTCGGCTTCGCGCGCGTCGCCCATGCGTTCGCGCAGGGCGCCCAAGCGCAAATACGCTGCACCATGGGTACTATCGGTCGCGATTGTTTCCGTGTACTCGCGCAGTGCCTGTGCGATGTCCCCGCGCCGCTCGAGCTCCACACCGCGCTGAAAGTGGCTGTTCGCCAGGCGCCGCGACCAGGTCTCGGCCGCGACCTGCGCGTGGGCCGGTCGCCCGAACCCGGCAATGAACACGAAAATGAGCGTCAGCAACGCGCGGCGCGCTGTGTGTCGGTAGCCGCGAGCGTTGCGTCCCCGTGGCCACATCCGTCGCCAATTTTCGGCCCAAATCGTCGATTGCCGCCGCGGCACGCCCGTTGCTGACTGGGGCGCAAATCCCATGCACCTCCCCGCGAAGTTTGCGAGCACTCGGTTCTGGCGTTGGTCCCTACTGCTCGGTGGGGTGATGACCCTGGGCGCAGCTTGCATCGGCGGCGCGAAGAACCCGGTGAGGTCGGCGAACGGCGCGCTCGCGCCCGGTGCCGGCTCGCGCGCAGGCAAAAACAAGGACGGCGCGTTCCGCGTGGTCTTCGCGGGCCCGCAGGGTGAGGCGAACGAGGTCAGCGAGCTCAGTTTGGTGTTCAGCCGCCCACTTCGCAAGCTCGAGCTCGCCTCCGCCCCCACGCCGGCGATTGCGATCTCACCGCCGATTGCCGGCCGCTGGCTGTGGGTGGGCACACACGCCCTACACTTCGTGCCCGAAACGCCGCATCTGCCCGGCTCGACCCAATACACCGTCACCGTTCCGGGCGAGCTGCGCGCGCTCGACGGTTCCACCTTGGGTAGCCCCTACAAACTCGAGTTCAGCACGCCTCGCTTGAAGCTAGTCGACTCCCAGCCCGGTGAGGGCAGTCGCGGCCTTTCGCCGAATACCAAGTTTACGTTGCACTTCAACCAGGCCGTCGACCCGGAGAAGCTGCGCACGCTGACCCAGTTGACCGCGACCCGCGCGGGCAAGACCGAGACCTTGGCGTTCACCATTGCGCGGCCCGATCCCAATCAACCGAAGCACTTCGAACTGAAGCCGACGCGACCGCTGCCGATTCATTCCGCGATCAAGGTCGCCGTCGCGGAATCTCTGACCGGTCTCGAAGGCCCGTTGCCGCTGGCGGCCGGTTTCGAAATACCGGTGGAGACCTACGGGCCGCTGGTCGTGGACAGCTTGAATTGCGATCGCGAGACGCCCCACGGACAATGCGCGCCCGGTGGCTCTTGGTCGCTCGAGATGAGCAATTCGGTGCCGCTCAAAGATCTGAAGCGAGCGCTGTCGATCACACCCGCGGTGCCCCTGCGCTTCGAGAACTGGACCGATGATTCGACTCCGGTTTCGTATTTGAGCATCAACGCACGGTTTCGCGCCGGCACCAAGTACACGCTGCGAGTGGCGGCGGATGTACGCGATGTGCACGGGCAGAGCCTCAGTCGGGCGTTCACCAAAGAAATGGCAATCGACGACTATTTCCCGGCCGTCGAGATTGGCGTGCAAGGCCACCTGCTCGATCCGCGAACGGCGAGCGCGGTTCCGGTCGGTTCACTCAACGTGGCGAGCTACGGGCTGAGCACCGCCGCGCTCACGCCCCAAGACGCTCTCTCGCTGTCGAACGAAGACGAACCGGACAAGCGCTGGCAACTGTTTCGGGCACTGAAGCAGACGCGCGTGCGCTCGATCAGCCCAGGCGCGGGTTTGAATCGAGTCAGTAAAGAGAATCTGCCACTCGCGAGCTTGCTCGGTGCGAGCGCGCACGGACCCTTGGCGATCGGGGTCGAGTACGAGCGAAACCCGAAGGACTATCGCTCGCTCGACACGTTCAAAATCGTGCAGCTCACCGATCTGGCGATCACCGGCAAACTCTCGCCGGAGGGCTCGCTGGTTTGGGTCACCCGCGTCTCGACGGGTGAACCGGTGGCCAAAGCCGCAGTGCGTGTCTTGGGCGGTGCTTCTGGTGAACACCGGTATGAGACCGACGCCCAGGGCATCGCGAAGATCCCGTCTCAAGACTTTCGGCCCCGACTCGACGAGTCGGACGGCGACGCTTCGGCAATTTTGGTCGCGGAGAGCGGCGACGATTGGGCGTACGAGCGGGCGCGGGATTTCTTGTCGCCCTGGCGCTTTTCCGTGCCCTTTGATTGGTCGGGCCGCAGGCGCAATTACGGCATGATTTTCACCGAGCGCGGCATCTATCGGCCGGGCGACGAAGTGCAGGTGAAGGGCATCGTGCGTCGCGAAGAAGTGAGCGGCAATTCGACTCCGGCCAACGCAGAACTCACGCTCGAACTCTACTCACCCGACGCAGAGCGCACACACACGCAGACCATCAAGCTGAATCAGTTCGGCACGTTTGCGGCGACGCTCAAGGTGCCCGAGACCGGCCACTTGGGCGCCTGGCAGGTCAAGGCCCAGCTGGACGAAGACGTGATCTACGAGTCGTTCGACGTCTCGGAGTATCGACCTGCCGAGTTCAAGGTGGGCGTCGAGAGCGAGCGCCCGAGCTACGTTCGCGGTGATACGGCGCGCTGGAGCGGGCACGGTGATTACCTGTTCGGCGCGCCGATGGCCAAGGCGGGGGCGCGCTACACCGTTTCGCGCGCGCCGAGCTACTTCGAAGTGCCGAACTCCGAGGGGTTTTCCACGAGCGCTGCGTCGTTTCACTCGGATCTGGAAGATCAGGGGCTGAATACGAGTCAGCTGGTTGCGCAGAATGGCAACCTGGACGAGCACGGCGCGCTGACCTTCTCTCAAAAACTCGAACTGCCTGCGCAGCGAGGCCCGGAACTCCTCAGCGCCGAGCTCGAAGTGAGCGACGTGTCGCGCCAGAGCATCGCGGGGAGCACCTCGGCCATCGTTCATCCGGCTGAGTTCTACGTGGCGCTGAAAGAGCCCGAGGATTACTTCGTGTCGGCGCCGGGTAAGTTTGCAACGAGTGTCTTGGCGCTATCCCCGAAGGGTGAGCGACTGGTCGGAAAGGCGGTCAAGGTCGAGCTGATTTCGCGCCGTTGGACCTATGCCCGACAAAAGCAGGGCGACAACGACTCGCAGTTGGTGAGCAAAGTGGTCGACCGCGTAGTCGGCACGTGCCTCGTCACGACCGCTCAAACGCCCGTGCCGTGCTCGGTGGAGCTCAAGGAGGCCGGCTATCACGTGCTACGCGCGACGGCCAAGGATGCGCGCGGCAACGGCGCTGAAGCCGCGCTCAGCGTCTACGGCATCGGCGAACAAGGCACGGGCTTTGCGAGCAACGACCCGCTGAGCGTGGAGCTGAAGAGCAACAAGCAGACCTACCAGATCGGCGAGACCGCGCGCGTGCTGATCAAGTCGCCCTTCCCGGAGGCGGACGCGCTGGTGACCATCGAGCGGGCAGGGGTGTACCGCTCGCAGCGCCTGCACCTGCGCGGCCCGACGCCCACGATCGACGTGCCAATTGGCGAGGATTTACGGCCAAACGCGTTCGTGGCCGTGCACTTGTTGCGGCCGCACAAGCCGGGCGAGAAGGCCGCACTCGGCGCGCCGTTTCGCGTCGGCTACACCGAACTGCGGATCGATCCCGAAGCGCGACGGCTCAGCGTCAGTGTTCGGCCGGACAAGACCGACTTTGCGCCGGGTGCGGAGGTCAACGTCGACATTGCGGTCAAGGATCGTGCAGGCAAGCCGCAAGCCAGCGAAGTGACCCTGTACGCGGTCGACGAAGGCGTGCTGTCGCTGATCGGCTACAAGGTGCCCGATCCGATCCCGGTCTTCACCGCGCCGCGTCGGCTCAGCGTCGCTACGCTCGAGGCGCGCGATGGCTTGGCGCGGATCGGTCTCGAAGCGCTCGATGGCGCCCTCGGCGCTGACAAAGGGCGTGAGGGCGGCGGTGGTGGCTTGAGCCCCGCGCGCCGAGATTTTCGCCAAACGGCGTACTTCAACCCGAGCGTGCTGACGGATGCGACGGGCAAGGCGCACATTCGCTTCAAGCTGCCCGATAGCCTGACCACGTATCGCGTGATGGCGGTCGCCGTCAGCAACGGCGATCACTACGGCTTCGGCGCGGCTTCGGTTACCAGCAGCAAGCGATTGATGGCACGGCCTGCCTTGCCGCGCTTCCTGCGGGCGGGCGATAGCTTGGAAGCCGGCGTGGTGATTTCGGCCAAGAATTTCGAGCCCGGGCAGGTCACGGTGCAGGCTCGCGCCACAGGTATCACTCTCGTGGGTGATGGCGCGCGGACGCTGAACCTGGGCCGCGATCAATCGGTGGAAGTGCGCTTCCCATTCCGCGCCGAGGCCGCCGGCAAGGCGGGCTTCCGCTTCGACATCAGCGCGGGCGCCGAGAAAGACGCCGTGGTCGTCGAACGGCGCATCGATTCGCCTGCCACGCTCGAAGCCGTCGCGCTGTACGGAAAATCGCAAGATTCGGTGGCCGAGGCGCTGGGCGACCTCAGCACGATTCGACCAGATGTCGGGCAGCTCGATCTGAGCGTGGCCTCCACGGCACTGGTTGGTCTCGGCGCTGGTGTGGACCAGTTGGTGCAATATCCGTACGGTTGCACCGAGCAGCTCTCCAGTCGCTTGATCCCGCTCGTGCCACTGCGCGACTTGGCGAAAGACTTCAAGATCCCGCTGCCGCTCGACTTGAACAAGGTCGTGCCGCAAACGGTGGCGGAGATCGTCTCGCGCCAGCGGGGCGACGGCGGCTTTGGGTTGTGGCCGAACTCGACGCAGAGCTACCCGTGGGTCGGCGCTTATGCGCTGTTCGTGCTCAGTCAGGCCAAGTTGCACGGCGTCGCCGTGCCGCAAGAGGTGTTCGATCGCGGCAAAGACTACCTGCGGCGCTACTTGGCCGAGACCAACGAGGACGAGTACCGCTTGCCGACTTTGGCGTTCGTGGTGGACGTGCTCGCGGACATGGGGTCGCCCGACGCCGGCTATCAGCAGAAGCTGTTCGAGCGCCGAAAAGAGCTGCCGCTGTTTGGCAAAGCACTCCTGCTCCACGCCATTGGCGTGAGCAAAGGCCAGAAGAAGCTGGCGGACGCGCTGTTGCCGGAGCTCGAGAACTCGCTGCGCATCGAAAACGACGCGGCTTTCGTGGGCGAAAACACCGGTGATGAATACGCCGTGCTGATGGACTCCCAGGCCCGCACGAGCGCGCTCGTGTTGCGCGCTCTGCTCACCGTGAAGCCGGATCACCCCCTCGCGGCAGAGCTGGCTCGCGGGCTCTTGATTCAGCGTGTCGACGGCAGCTGGCGCAGCACTCAAGAAACGGCTTACGCGCTGCTCGCGCTCGATGCGTACCGAAAGGCCCAAGAGAAATCCGTTCCGGATTTTCAGGTGAAAGCGCTGCTCGGCGAGCAATCGGTGATGGACGCGGAGTTTCGCGAACGCAGTTTGAGCGCGCAACAAGCCCGCGTGCCGATCGCCAAAGTTGCGGGCTCGAAGAGCTCATCATTGGTGTTCGAGAAGCGCGGTTCGGGCACGCTGTTCTACCAAGCGCGGCTGCGCTACGCGCGGCGCACGTTACCGACGGATACGCTCGATCAAGGGTTTTTCGTGCAAAAGGGCCTGCGCTCGGTCACGCCCGAGGGGCTGCCGCAAGCGTTGACCAGTATCGCCGACACGGTCGCCCCGCGTTTTCGCGGAGGGGACTTGGTCGTCGCCGATCTGGTGATCGTGTCGCCCAGTCCGCGTGACTTCGTGGTCGTGGATGATCCGCTGCCCGCGGGCTTCGAGGCGGTCGACAGCCACTTGTCGACGAGCTCGAGCTCGCTCGCAGTCGGGGAATCGAACAGCTACGGCTCGTGCGCGGATTGTGACTCCGAGACGGCGCGCGATGATCTGGCGGCGGGCCACACCTTCTTCGAGGATTACTCGCAACGCGAGCTGCGCGACGACCGAGTATTGTTCTTCGTCGATCACATGGCCGCGGGCATGTATCACTATCGCTACCTGGCGCGCGCCACCACGCTCGGTAAGTTCGTGCTGCCCTCCACGCGCGTGGAGGAAATGTACACGCCGGAAACCTTCGGTCGCAACGGAGCGGCCCTGGTGAGCGTCGAATGACGCGCAGGGCGCGGATCTTCCTGGGGCTCGCTCTGCTGAGCCTGCTGCCGCCGCTGGCACTCCTGCTGTGTGCGGCGTGCGAAGATCTGCCCGCTGCGCTGAGTGAGTCGTCCGCCGAGGTCAGCACTCGCGTCTTGGATCGCAACGGCCAGGCGATCCGCGAGCTGCGCTCGAAAGACGGCAAGCTCTCGTCGCGCGTCACCATCGCGGAGCTCTCTCCCCGAGTGATACCGGCGCTGGTGGCGGCTGAAGACGCGCGCTTCTATCGCCATCCAGGGATCGACCCGCTGTCGATGTTGCGCGCATTCTGCCAGGCGTTGCTCGAGCGCAAGCTCGTCTCGGGCGCCAGCACGCTCACCCAACAATTGGCACGCACCGTCGTGCCGCGCCCACGAACGCTCCTTGGCAAATGGCGAGAAGCAGCGATCGCGCTCCGCATCGAGCGCAGCCTGAGCAAGCAGCAAGTTTTGGAGGAGTACCTCAATCGCGTCGAATTTGGCCCGAACTTGCGCGGCATCGACGCCGCGAGCCGGCGCTACTTCGACAAGCCAGCCGCCCAGCTCGATTTGGCCGAAGCGGCTGCGCTGGTGTCCATTCCCCGCGGTCCGACACTGTACGATCCGGCACGGAGTACGCGCGCGTTGCTCCGTCGACGCAATCGCGTGCTCGATCGCATGGTCCAGCAAGGATTGACGGGCGCGGAGGCGGCACGCACCGCGCAATCGGAGCCGCTGCAACTGATGCGCGGCCTCGCACAAGGAGGGACCGAACACCTGGTCCAGAGCCTACTCTCGGGCGCGCTCGCCCCAGAGCTGCGCGGTGAACGCATTCAACGCTTGGATACCACGATCGACTCGGAGCTGCAGCGCGAAGTGGCTGAGCTGTCGCGGCGCGCCGCGCGCTATGGCGCTGACGTTGGTTTGAGCGCGGTCTCGGTGGTGGTCGTGGACAACGCCAGCGCGGAGGTGCTGGCGTACGTTGGATCGCCCGATTTTTATGCTGAAAGGGCGCTCGGCCAAAACGACGGGGCGCGTGCGCTGCGCCAACCGGGCTCGGCGCTCAAACCGTTCGTTTACGCAGCGGCGATGGCGCGACTCGGGATGACCGCCGCGACGCGCTTGCCGGATCTGGAGCTGCGCCTGCCGATCTCGGGGGGCGTGTACTCCCCGCGCAACTACGACGGCCGATTCCATGGCCCCGTGTTGATTCGCGACGCGCTTGCCAATTCACTGAACGTGCCGGCAGTGTACACGGCCTCGCGCGTCGGACCGGGGCAAGTCCTCGACTTGCTGCACCGCGCCGGCTTCAGCTCACTGACCGACAGTGCGGAACACTATGGCGCAGCTCTCGCCCTAGGCGATGGCGAAGTGAAGTTGACGGAGCTCGCGCAGGCGTACTCGATGCTCGCGCGCGAGGGCGCCTTCTTACCGCTGCGCTTCTATCGCCGAGCACTGCTCGGTAGTGGCGCCGAGCTTTCGCGCAGCGCGCCGCAGCCAAGCCCCGTGATCGAGCCGCGCGTCGCGCGTGTCATGACCGATATTTTGGCTGACGATCTGGCGCGCGCTCCAGAATTTGGTCAGGGGGGCCCGCTGGCATTCCCGTTTCCGGTTGCCGCCAAGACCGGGACGTCCAAAGGCTTCCGCGACAACTGGACCGTGGGTTTCACGCGGGAAATCACGGTCGCGGTGTGGGCAGGCAATTTCGATGGCACGCCGATGACCGGCTCGACCGGAGTGACCGGAGCGGGCCCGTTGTTCCACGAGGTGATGCTCGCCGCGATGCGCGGCCGCGCGCCGGCACCATTGCTCGATCACTCGGGGCTCACGACCGTCGAGGTGTGTGAGCTGAGCGGCGAGCGCGCGGGCGACTCCTGCCCGCATCGACGCCGCGAGTGGTTCACGCCCGGCAGCGAACCGAGCGCGCATTGCGACATGCACGAACTCGTGGCGGTCGATCCCCAGACCTCTTTGCGCGCTGGCCCGGCTTGTCGGGATCGCGTGGAACGGGTGTTCGAACGCTACCCGCACGAGTACGAGAACTTTGCTCGCCAAGCCGGGCGCCCGCTTGCTCCGCGTGAGTTCGCGGCGCGCTGCCCCGGACCCACCGGAGCCAGTCAAGATGGCGCTCCAGAGCTGGTTTTTCCCAGCGCCGATGCCGAATTCTTGATTGATGCCGATCTCCGCAGTGAGCAAGAAATCGTGCTCGAAGCGCGCGCTAGAAGCGAACGGCTCACGTTCTTCGTCGACGACCGGCCGCTCGCGACGTTGCGCGCGCCATTCCGCATGCCGTGGCGGCTTTCCGCAGGCACGCATCGCGCGCGCGTGGCGACGCCCGACGGACGGCAGAGCGCGCTGATTGCATTCCAAGTCAGGTAGCGCGTTCGATCAGGGCGCGGGCTCGGTCGTGCTGCGATCATGGCTCGAGCCGCTGTGCACGAACCAGCTCGCGCCGAGCACGACCGTTAGCGCAAGCACGACGAACGCGACGATGATCGCGGGCTTCGACTTCGCTTGGGCCGGCGGCGTGACGGGCGCGATCGCAACCACCGCGACTGGTGCAGCGACGGCCGCCGCAGGCGGCAGCATTGCTTCCAAGTCGTTGCTGCTGTTCATCCTCCGGCGAGTCCTTTGGCCGGGCAAAGCCAGCTTCGCGTGGGCTTCGCGCCAGACGCCGCTGATGGGCGAGTCAGCGGACTCGACTGCGGGAGCTGGGGTAGGCGGAGGCGCTGGGATCGTGGGCGTGGGGTTCGTGGGCTGCGAGCCGCGCGGTGGCTTGTTGGGGGGGGGCAGGGTACTGGCGCGGGCGCGGCGCGCAGCGGCCAAGTCCGGTGGTATCGTGCTGCTTCGGGATCGGGCAACGTCTGGGACGCCCGCGGGAGGAGCCGCGCGAAACACGTGGGTGGCTTCGACCTCTGGAGCTCGTGCGCCCAATTTTTCGAGCTGTTCTTGGCGGCGCGCTCGTTCAGTGCCCATCAGCCGCTCGACCTCGGCCTGCACTTGTTCGCGCTCCGCGATGAGTTGCGGCGGGAGCGCGGCCAGCGCGTTCGCGAACGCCGCTGGGCTGTCGGTACCGGGGCCGCCGACGACGGCTCGCGCCAGAAGGTCACTCAACTCGTTCGGGAGTTCACGGGTTTGCCAGGATGCGGGGTTACCGTTCATCAGCCGACCGCAGGCCAAACGCGCAAGCTCGACGGCGGCCGCGCGCGCGTCCAACGCAGCCGCGCTCATACCCGCAGTCACCGCGACGTACGATGCGCCGGTCGTGGTGCGCGCGAGCACTGGCGCCACCAAGAGCTCGGACAAGTAGAGCTCTCCCGAGTCCGAAATCCACAAGCTCTCCGGGTAGAGTGAGCGCGCCGAAATCGTACTCTCCTCGATCAGTTGCGCCGCTTCAGCGGTCACGCGCAATGCGTCGAGCACGACTCGCACGGCGACGGCTGGGCTGACGGGAGTTCGCTGGCGCACCGCGGTTTGCCCGAGTTCGAACAGTGTCACCCCCGGGATATATTCGCTCGCGACGTACCAAGCGTCTTCGTGCTGATACGTGCCGAACATTCTGACGAGGCACGGATGAGACACGCTCTGAGCTCGGCTCGCGGCCCCTTCCAGCTCGCGCGTCGGCAAATTCGCGAGCCGTCGCAGCGTCACGAGCTGCGGTGCGCTTCGACCGTCGTCCAACCGACCGAGCTGAAGCGGCCCAGAGCCGCCGCGAAACAACTCGAAAAGCGTGACGCAGCGAACCACCGGAGGTGCGGGCGAGGTGATCGGCGCAGGGATCGTGCGCGGGTTGCGCGACGGACGTATCCCTACATCGTCTTCGGGCACATCCGTGCGCTGATTCATCAGGTCCTTGCTCGCTGACAGTTGGTTATTCCGCGTGAAGGGCGAGAACGTCCAAAGCACGCGATGACTAAAGAGATCATGACAGCACTTGATCGCGCGTTTGTATACTGGCAATCTAGGTTGTTAAATCATGGCCGTGAAACTTGCTCGCTCTGTCGTGTTCCGCTCCTTCGGTTTGGGTGTGCTCTTATCGCTGTGCGTAAGCAAAAGTGCGTGGGCGGAGCCAAAGACAGCTGCACCCGCGGATGCTGCTGCGCCGAGCAGCGCGCCCGTCTCGGCAGAGGTGTTGAAAGAAGCGGGCGAGCGTTACGCGCGCGGTCTTGCTCTGTACGGTGATGGTGAGTTCTTGCTGGCGTTGGTGGAGTTCGAACGCGCCTATCAGTTGTCGAACAATTTCAAGGTTCTGTACAACATCGGCCAAGTGCGTATGCAGCTCGGTCGCTACGCCAAAGCGAAGGAAGCGCTAGAGCAGTACCTCAAGGAGGGCGGGTCGAGCCTCAGTGCGGAGCGCACTCAGGCGGTGAACAAGGATCTCTCCACGCTCGCCGAGCGCACCGCGAGCTTGAACATCGTGACCAGTGAAGTGGGCGCGGACATCTCGCTCGACGGCAAGGTGATTGGGACCTCCCCGCTGACCGAGCCGTTGATCGTCGATGCGGGCGAGCACAACCTGGTTCTGCACAAGTCCGGCTTTTACGACTCCGCCCAAGCGGTGACGCTCGCGGGTCACGACCAAATCGAGCTCAAGGTCGAGCTGAAGCCGATCCCAGTTGCCACCCAGGCCAAGCCGCTGGAAGTGCTGCCGCCGCCGGTTGCCCCGAGTAAGCCGCGCACCGCGATGTGGGCAAGCTGGGCCGCCACCGGCGCGTTCGCTGCCACTGCTGGCATCACCGGCTACTTCGGCATTCAGAAAGCCAATGATCTGGAGTCGATGCGAACTCAGGCGCCCGCTTCGCGCGCCGAGCTGGACAAGACCGAGAAGCAAGCGCGCACGCTGCTCACCATCTCTACCGTCACGACGGGTCTAGCCGTGGTCGCCGGTGGCACCGCGCTGTATTTCACGCTGAAGAAGCCGAGCGAAAAGCCTGCCTCGGGTAGCGTCGCGGTGGGCATCGCGCCGGACGGTGTGCGCGTCCGCGGTTCATTCTGACGTTGCTAGCGCCCGTCTCAGGCGCCTAAATCGAAACAGCGCACCGATCAGCCAGACTCGGTGCGCTGTTTGGCTATCGGCTATCGATGCTCAAAGGGGACAGCCGCAGCGACCGTAGGTGGTCGAATCGGCGGTCGAGGTGCCATAGTCAGCGTCGAAGCAAGTCCACTTGCACAAAGCTGCCTCACAGTCCGTGCCCGCGCCGATCGTCCAGAGGTTCTGCAGGCCATCCCCGCACGCGTACTTATCCACGGTGGGAAGTTTGGTCGCTGAGCAGCTGAGCATAGCTAGGTAGTCGTCGTGCATGGTCTTCTTCGTGTCCGCGTCCCACGCGGTGCCAGCGTCCACGATTGCCGTGTAGCCCGTGCAGTTCGAGACACAGAGCTCCTCTGTGCTCCCACAGGTGGCCACGGTGTGTGCGGGAACGCACGTGGCCGCGCAGGCCTCGGCGAGCGTCAGGGCAACCGGTGCAGCGCCACCTTCGCCGCCTGCATTCTTGTCGCCGCCGACGCTGGTGTCGCCAGCCATTCCCTTATCTCCGCCAGCTCCGCCGAGGCCCAGGGCGCCGCCTTCGCCACCAGAGGTCTCGCCAGCTTCATTGCCGGTGCCGCCGTTTTCCTCGCCCTTACCGCCGCTACCGCCGCTCTTGCCGCCGCTGCCGCCCGTCTTGCTGCCGGCGTGGCCGCCCGCACCTCCCCCGCCAACTGGATTGGTGTCGTCATCGCTTCCGCACGCGTAGAGGCACGCGGAAATGCTTACAGCCGTCACAATTGCCAAGATTTTAGTTCTGTTCATTTAAAAATTTCCCTCAGTCTGCGCGCGAGGCTACCCAACGAGGGATCTGGGTTCAAGCATCCTGCAGATTTTCGATGCGATGGTGTGTGCATGAGTAGGTTGTGGTCTGCACATCGCCACACCACAACGTCGCGCCATTGCGCCTCACTCGCTAATCTCGATGGCGGCTCGCGCGAAACCGGATCGAGAGCGTTGTGCAAGCGAAGAGCGACGTTGCGCGCGAGCACGCGCAGCGCTTCGAGATTGCACAACTCGGGTGCTCACGTTGTGCAACGTTGCACAAGTCGTGTGCACGAGTTGTGCAACAGTCGCTCGCATGGCGAGATACACCAACCGAAGTTTCCATGCACGCACTCACATCGGCTCCGATTGGCGCCAATTGCGTGAATGCCGCGGAAAATAGGGGGTTTTGTACGGAAAGCGTCAGCCCCTTGTCACCTGATGCAGTTCGGCACGCCCGCTGCATTAGTGACCCCCCGAAGGTCACCAAAGGAGCTGAACTAGATGATGAAGCAGGTTCTCGCGATGGGGTTGATGGGGATGGGATTCGTAGTCGCGCAAGGTTGCGCGGTGGAGCAAGGCTCTGACGAATCCACCAGCGTCGCTGACGCTGCGGTCGGTACGCAGTGCTATTCGATGCAGGGCATCAACACGACGAAAGCGTCTTTGGCGGTCGCGATGGGCATCGAGCTCGGTCGCTGGGACACGCTGAACGATCTCGT
>Ga0164309_10000146_pt1 | contig 42630 bp, 34 predicted proteins | sample Whisoiple_247_MG_FD_109984 | JGI IMG/M metagenome (GOLD analysis project Ga0164309, IMG submission 109984) | Soil microbial communities amended with fresh organic matter from upstate New York, USA - Whitman soil sample_247_MG | ecosystem: Environmental > Terrestrial > Soil > Unclassified >... | reverse complement strand
GGTAGGGTAGGGCAGGGTGTCGGAGGTTTCTCTGGCACCCTGTTCGTTTGTGGCGCGTCGTTTTTCCCGGCGCGGCCTGTCGAGCAGTTTCAGCCGCCCGACTTCTCCTCGGCGGGCTTGGCTCCGTCCGCCTTCTGGTCCTTCTTCTCGTCCTCTTCGTCTTCGTCGGGCAGCGGCCAGCCGCCACCGAGATTGCGATAGAGCCGGGCGACGGCGGCCTGCTCCTGCCCGCGCACGTCGGCGATGGACAGCTGCGTGATCAGGAGCTGTTCCTGTGTCGTGAGTACGTCCAGGTAGTTGGCAACGCCGCCCTGGTAGCGCTGAATGGCCAGCTCTTCGGCGTCTTCGAGCGAGGTCAGCTGGGCATCGAGGGCGACTCGGCGGACGGTCAGGGCGTGAATGTTCGCTAGAGAGTCGGCGACCTCGCGGAAGGCCGAAAGGACGGTGCGTTCGTAGGCAGCCGTGGTCAGCTCCCAGTAGGCGATCGCCGCCTTGTGCTCGGCTCTGACGCTTTCGCCGCCGAGGAACGGAAGCTTCCAGCTGAAGAGGCCAGCGCCGCCGCGAACGAAGCTCGCCTCGGTCAGGTCGGGACTGGCGACCCCCATGAAGGCGGTCAGCTTGAACTTGGGGAAGTACTCGGCGAGCTTGACGCCGATCTGTGCGTTGGCGGCCAGGAGCTGTTTCTCCGCAGAACGGATATCCGGGCGACGCTGGAGCAGGGTCGAGGGCAAGCCCGAAGGCACACTGGGCGCGGCCTTGAGCGCATCGATCGAGCTTTGGCGCTCGATTTTGCCCGGTATGCGGGCGAGAAAAAGGGAGATGGCGTTTTCGCCTCGGGCGATGGCGAGGTCGGCCGCTGCCAGCGTGGATTCCGCCTGGCTCACCGCGGCGCGGGCGCGCGAGACCTCGAGATCATTGCCGACGCCGCCGAGCGAGCGCGCCTCGAACAGGTTGAGCGTCTGACGCCGGGTCGCCACCGCTTCTTCCGCATACGACTTCTGAAGGTCGGCGGCGACGAGCGAAAAGTAGAACTCGGCCACGTCCCCGACGAGTGCAATGTAGACACCACGCCGGTCTTCTTCGGCCGCTTCGAGATTGTGCTTGGCGACCTGGGTGAGTCGGCGCAAGCGCCCCCACACGTCCGGTTCCCAGGAGGCACCGACACCCGCACCCCAGGTGCCGGTCGTTTGCACCGGGGGATAGAGGGACGGCACGTCGAGTGAGCCGAGCGAATCTCCCACGCCGCCCTGTACGCCGATGGTCGGCGCCAGCGCCCAGATCTGGGCCCGGTGCGCTTGGCGCGCGATCTCGACCCTGGACAGCGCGATGCGCAGATCGAGGGACTTCTCTGTGGCCTCTTTGATCAAGGCGAACAAGGCGGGGTCTCGGTACACCTCCCACCAGGGCAAGTCGGCCAGCGAGGTGGCCGTCGACTGCTGGTCGCCGCGATGACTCTCCGGCGATTTGATCTCGGGGGCCTTGTGGTTCGGGCCGACAGCGCAGCCGACGGCGGCCAGGGCGAGAGATAGGGTGCCGGCGCCGAGCCAGCGTGTATTCAGGGCGAACGAGCGGATCATGATGCCTCCGGAGCGGGTGCGGTGGGCTTACGGCCACCGGACATGCGGTCCGCCAGCCCTTGCACCATCACGAACAGGGCTGGCGTGAGGAAGATGCCGATGAACGTCGCTGCGATACTGCCGTAGACGACGACCATGCCCATGCTGACGCGCGATGCAGCGCCTGCGCCTTCGGCGCGCAGCAGCGGCACGCAGCCGAAGATGAAGGCGAAGGCCGTCATCAAGATGGGACGGAGGCGCAGCTTGGCTCCCGACAGCGCCGCGTCGATGACCGATTTGCCCTTGTCGTATTCGAGCTTGGCAAACTCCACGATCAAGATGGCGTTCTTGGCCGACAGCCCCACGAGCATGATGAGGCCGACCTGACCGAAGATGTCGAACGGCATGTTGGCGAGCAGGAGCGCGAGCATCGCCCCCATCACACCCGCCGGCACGACGAGCAGCACGCTGAACGGCAAGGACCAGCTCTCGTACTGCGCGGAGAGAATGAGGAACACGAACAGCACCGCCAGTGCGAAGACCGGGCCCGACGGCGGGGCCTTCTTCTCCTGATAGCTCATGTTGTTCCAGGCGATGGTGTAGCCCTCGGGCAGAACCTCGCGGCCGACGTCTTCGAGCACTTCGAGCACGCGCCCCGAGGCCACGCCGGGCGCGCCCTGACCGAGGATTTCGGCTGAGCGCCGCAAGTTGAAACGTGTCACCAGGTTCGGACCGAGCACGGGGCTCGCCTTGGTCAAGGTCGAGAGCGGCACCATGTCGCCCTGGGTGTTCTTGACGAAGAACGACTCGATCTCCTCGATGCGATTTCGATACTGCGGCTCGGCGGACACGTACACACGCCACTGGCGGCCGAAGCGGTTGAAGTCGTTGACGTAGAGGCCGCCCATGAACGCTTGCAGCGTGCCGTAGACGTCACTCGGCGCGACGCCTTGGCGCAGCATCTTCTCGCGGTCGACCTCGACGAAGACCTGCGGCACCTCGGCGTCGAACAGCGTGAGGGCGCCGGCAATCTCGGGCCTCGCCTTGGCTGCCTTGATGAAGGCTTTGGTCTGCTTGCCAAGGTCCTCGGCGCTGGCCGAGCCAGGCGACTGGAGCATGAAGCTGAAGCCGCCGCCGTTGCCGATGCCGGGAATGGCGGGCGGCGCGACGGCGAACACCTGCGCGCTCGGGATGCGCGCGAACTTCTGGTTCAAGCGGCGGATGATGGCCGCGGCGGTGTTCTCCTCGCCTTTGCGCTCCTCCCAGGGCTCGAGCTGGACGAAGTAGCCGCAGTTGAACGACGAGACGGTGCTCGACATCAAGCTGTAGCCGACGAGCGTGTTGAAGGTCTTGATGCCCTTCGTTTCCGCCAAGATGGCGTCGATCTCCCGCGCGACCTCATCGGTGCGCTGCAGTGAGGCTGGCGGCGGCGTGCGCACGTCAATCAGGAAGTAACCCTGATCCTCCTCGGGCACGAAGCTCGTGCTCACGTTGGTGGCGAGGCCTCCTGCGCCTGCCGTGCAAACGCCGAAGAGGGCGATACCCAGGATGACCTTGCGCACGAGGCCGCCGGTGACCCAGGTGTAGCCGTTGGTCATGGCGTTGAAGCCTCGATTGAAGCCGCCGAAGAAACGAGCCAAGAGGCCCTTGGACTCCTTCTTGGGCCGGAGCAAGAGGGCGCACAGGGCGGGGCTCAAGGTGAGCGCGTTGATGGCCGAGAAGATCATCGACAGCGCGATGGTCAGCGCGAACTGCTGATACATGCTGCCGGTGATGCCGCCCAAAAAGGCCACGGGTACGAACACACCGGAGAGCACGAGCGCGATGGCAATGACCGGCCCGGACACCTCCTTCATCGCTTGAACCGTCGCGTCACGGGGCGACAGGCCATGCTCGATGTGGTGCTCCACGGCCTCCACCACGACGATGGCGTCGTCGACCACGAGGCCAATGGCCAGGACGAGGCCGAACAAGGATAGCGTGTTGATCGAGAAGCCGAGCGCCGGGAACAGAATGAAGGCGCCGAGCAGCGAGACCGGCACCGTGAGCAGCGGAATCAGCGTGGCGCGCCAGCTCTGCAGGAACAGGAACACCACCAGGAGCACCAGCACGACGGCCTCGACCAGCGTGTGCAAGATGCCCTCGATGCCGGCGGAGATGGCCAGCGTCGTGTCGAGGCTGATCTCGTAGCGCATGTCGGCGGGGAACTCCTTCTCCGCCCGTTTCATGGTGTCGCGCACGGCCGCTGCCAGAGCGAGCGAGTTCGAGCCGGGTGCCTGGTAGAGCGCGACCACTGCCGCAGGCTTGGCGTCCAAGCGGCCCATCTGCGTGTACGTCTCGACACCGAGCTCGACACGGGCCACGTCGCGCAAGCGCACGATGGCGCCGTCCTCCGTCTCCCGCACCACGATGGCCCCGAACTCCTCGGGCGTGGTGAGGCGCCCCTGGGCGCGCACCGAGTAGGTGAGCTCTTGACCCTTCGGGGCTGGCTCGCCGCCGATGAGGCCGGCCGGGTTTACGGTGCTCTGGGCGTTGATGGCACTCGTGATGTCCATCACCGTCATGCCGAGGTTGGCCAGCCGATCGGGCTGGAGCCAAATGCGCAGGGCATAATCGGCCGAACCGATTTTGTTCACCTGACCGACGCCGGGGATGCGCGCCAGCTCGTCGATGATGTTGATGGTCGCGTAGTTGCCCAGGAAGTTCGCGTCGAGCGAGCCGTTGGGCGACGCCAGCGAGACGACCATGAACGGCATGCCCATCGCCTTCTTCACGGTCACGCCGAACTTCTTGACCTCTTCGGGCAGGCTGGGCGTCGCTTCGGACACCCGGTTCTGCAAAAGGACGTTGTTCATGTCCGGGTCGGTGCCCGGCTCGAAGGTGGCGCGGATCTCGAGCTGCCCGTCGTTCGAGCTGATCGACTTCAGGTAGATGCTCTTGTCGACGCCGTTGGCCTTTTGCTCGATGGGCGTCGCCACCGACTGCTCGAGGGTGGAGGCATCCGCGCCCGTGTACGTCGTGGTGACCTTCACCTCGGGCGGCACGATGTCGGGGAACTGCGCGACCGGCAGCTTCGACATCGCCACCACACCGGCGATGACGGTGACGATGGAGATCACCATGGCGACGATGGGTCGCCGGACGAAGAAGTTGTCATCCATGGCTCAGTTGGCTCCGCTCGGTGCGGGAGGGGCGGGCGCCGGGGCGGCAGGAGCGGCGGGCTTGGGAGCCGGGGTCGCGCCGGGTGCCTTCTTCGGGCTGGCTTCCACCGGCGCGGCGGAGGCGGAAGGAGTCGGAGCCGCTTCCGGCGTACCAGCATCTGGCGGCGGAGCTTGAGCATCGGGAACGGTCCCCGGCAGCGCGGGAGAGATCGGCCCGAAGGAGGCGGCCACCGGAGTGACGACCATGCCGGTCTGCACCTTCTGCACGCCATCGACCAGCACCTTGTCGCCGGGTGCAAGGCCCTTCTCGATGAGCCAGAACTGGCCCACGCGCTCGCCCGGCACCACGGCCCGGCGATCGACCTTGTTGCCCTCGCCGACGACGAACACCTCGCTCATGCTCTGGCGCTCGATGACGGCGCGTTGCGGGACGCCTTGCGCACCCTTGACGCGCTCGGTAGCGGCGCGGACGCGGGCGAACTGGCCGGGGCGAAGCACGCCTCCGTCGTTGGGGAAGCGAGCCTCGAGCAGGATTGAACCGGTGCTGGTGCTCACGGCGCGGTCGATGAGCTCGAGCCAGCCCTTCTCGGGGTACGTCGTGCCATCGGCCAGCACGAGGTCCAGGTTCTTCAGGCCACGCCTGCCCGAGCCGTCGATCAGCTGGCTCAGCTTGTTCGCGTGCTTCAGGTAGAGGCGCTCGCTGATGGGGAAGCGCACGCGCACCACGTCGAGGCGCGAGATCGTGGTCAAGAGCGTCGGTTCACCCTGGCCGACCAAGGTACCGATGCTCACCTGGCGGACGCCGATGACGCCGTCGATCGGCGCGCGCACTTTGGTGAAGTCGAGACTCGCCTTGGCCGTAGCCACGACGCCCTGCGCGGCGATGATTTGGGCCTGCGCGGACTGCTGGGCCGAGAGAGCATGATCGAGCTCCTGCTTGCTGACCGCGTTGGCAGCGGCCAGCGGCTTCAGGCGATCGACGTCGATCTTGGCCTTTCCTTCCGCGGCGCGGGCCAGAGCGAGATCGCCTTCGGCGCGCCGCAGCTCGGCCTGGGACAGGACCGGGTCGATGGTGAAGAGAAGGTCGCCCTTCTTGACGCGCTGGCCTTCTTGGAAGTGCACTTCCTCCAGGTAGCCAGCGACTCGCGCGCGAATGTCGGCATTCTCGACGCCGTCGATGGTGCCGACGAAGTCGGTGTAGATGACCACGTCTTCGGGCTTCACCTCGACGTAGTGCACTTCGAGCGGTTTCCCCTTCGCGGCCACTTCGGCCGTTTGGCAGCCAGGGAGCACGCCGAGGGTCAGGGCGCAGCCGATTCCGAACAGTCGATGGGCGGTGCGAGTCAGTAGGGTGCGAGCTAGCAGAGTGGAGGTCATGGTGCTGGTGGGGTGGTGGTGGTCGCGCCGGGGTTGGACGAGAAAGGACGCACGGTGATGCCGCGTTCGCCGCGCGGCACGGCTGGCCGCGCCGAACGCGGGACGGCCTGACGGAGGGCGGTGAGCTGCTCGGCCGACAGCTCGCCGACTTGAGCGATCACCAGGCGCAGAACGCCGGTCGTGCACGGCGGGGCCGAGAGGGAGCCGTCGTAGGTGATGAGTGGAGCGGAGGCCGGAACGAAACCGGAAAGTGGGATCTGGCCCTTCAGGGCGAGCTCGCCAGAAACGCGGCCTTGGGGCAGCTCGGCGAGCAAGGGGTCGAAGGCCGGGTTGGGCGCTCCGGTGCGGTACAAGAAGCTCAGCAGGATCGGCCGGCCGCCGGCGCCCTGGGCCACGAAGACCAGCTCGGCGTCGAAGGTAGCGCCGCTCAAGCTGTGCTCGGCCGGCACGTGAATCTCTACGCGCTCGATGGCGCTTCGGCTGCCATCGAGCACCAGGGTTGGAGTCGGGCTGGCGAAGAGGGACACCACTTCGCCATTGGTACGCAGCGTGACGGCGGCCGGTGGCAGCTCGAGCCCGATGGCGAGGCCGGGCTCCGTCGCCGGGGCGGCGAGGCCGTCGAGCGGCAGATCGATTGGGGATTGGCCGCTTTCAGCGCAGGCGGCCCACTCGGGCGAGAGCTTCGCCCATTGGTCGGGCCCGCGCTGTCCTTGGTAGCTCCAGCCGAGCGGATCCGCTTGGTCGGCCGCCGCCTGGGCTCCGGGGGCATCGGGCACCTCCGGCAGAGGTCGTGCCTCCGGCGTGCAAGCCGCTAGGCCTGCCCCCGCGAGGAGCGCAACGCATGCGCGAGCCGTTCGACCCCGAACCCACCCCGATGTACCCGCCACGGGCGCCACGTTTGCGGCGAAACCGCGCTCCGTCAAGGCTAGCGCGAGCGAGAGTGCTTCACACGCGCGGGAACGGTCCCTTGATGGCCAGCGTGAGGCCGTCTTCCTGCATGTTCACGAACATGACCGTCCCGTCCGGCGAGAAGCAGACGCCGCAGAGCTCGCTCGCACCGTCGTTCAAGCGGTTCCTCGCGAATGGAGTCACCGTGCCATCGCTGCCGACGCGGTGGATGAAGTTGGGGCCGTCGTTGTCCTCGACCACGAACACTTCGCCCGCCGGCGAAACGGTGATGTTGTCCGGATTCAGGAACGAATCGTCATCGTCCGCCTGCGCGACGAGGGTCAGCGTGCCGCCGGTGCTCGTCGGCTCCAGTCGGAACACCTGCCCGGCCCCACGGGGTCCGCCTTCGGTGGACACGAAGAAGACGGCGCCGCCGAAGTACCAGCATCCTTCCCCGCGGTTGACGATGGCAGCGCCGAGCTCCGCCGCTTGCTCGAAGGGCGATGCATCCTCGCCTTCGGGATCATTCACGCGCACCCACTCCACCTGCAGGACGTCTCCCACCGCCAGGCCTTCCGTCAGCTCCTTCTGGGGCTGCCCGACGATGGCCATGGCTTCCAGGCGGCCGACGAAGGGCGCCAGTGGGTCTGCCGGGACGTGCCGATAGAGGCAGCTCGTGGTCTGGTCTTCCGTCAGATAGATGACGTTGCCCTTCGGATCACAGGCGGCCGCCTCGTGCTTGAAGCGGCCGAGCGACGCGGCGCGCTGCGGCTTTTCCACCGCATGTGCGCCCACGCGGCAGACGAACACGTAGCCGTGGCCCGGTTCGGTGGCTTCCTCGCAGCTGAGCCAGCCCCAGGGACTGGGCCCGCCTGCGCAGTTGCGACGCGTGCCGGTCAGCACCCAGTTGGAGCTCTTGCGCTCCAGGGTCTTGGGGTCGAGCACGAGCCGCGTCACGCCGCCGATCATGTTGGGGTCGAAAGCGAACGACGGCGCCACGTTCGTACCGACGTCGAGCTCGTGGTTGCGCATCAAGATCAGGGTGCCATCCGCGCCGGCAAAACAGGCCATTCCGTCCGGCCGCTCGCCCACCAGGTGACCGTCGCTCATGGTGTCGCCGCTGCGCTCCAGGATCACGTAGCTGTAGCCCTCGGGCAGATCGAGGATCCCGCTCGGATCCTCCACCAGCTCACCCACAGGTGACTGGCGCTTGGTGCAGGAGGGCAGCCAATGGGCGCCGGTGCCGACGGCGGCCGCCGAAAGGGCACCGCCTACGAAGCCGCGGCGAAGCATGCGCATGACAGGAGTTTCCAGATTCTCAAAGTGCTGCGTCGATGTCGAGGCAATCCCAATCTTGCCAACCGCTGGTGAGCGGCCTCGTGTCGGCCGGGCAGAAACCTGCTGCGCAGCCGGCCAAGCAATCTTCCTCGAGGTAGTTCGGCTTACCGCTCTTGTAGTGGCAGTCGCTTTCCGAAAAGCCCGGGTCGCCTTCTGCGTAACACGCGCTGCATTTACTGCACCATTCTGCGCAGAAAGCCTCGGTCCGCTCCGGTCCGGGTGGCAGGTTGCCGTAGCGCGGCTTGCCACCGTAGTCGCCCAGATTGCAGTCGAGGTTCTGGTCGAACGGCGCCTCCGGCTCGTCGATGAGGGCCAGCACGTCGGCCATGCTGACCAGCTTGAAGTTCTGCTTGTCGACTGGGTCGCCGTTGAAGCCGTCTTGCACGACCAGTACACCCCGAGGATACGCGCTGCCCGCCGGACGCGACGTGACGTCCAGGCCGTCCGTTTCCTCGACGCCATCGATGCAGGCAGCGCCGCCGCCCCAAATGGCGAACGTCAGCACGGGATCGTGGGGAGGCAGGCGCTCGAAGGCCACGAACTCGTGGGCGCCTTGGGCGGAGACGATGAGCAGTCCGCCGTCGTCGCCCTCGGCGTAGAGCGACATGCCTTCGACGTCCTTGGTGAGCACCCCGTCGAAGGTGCTTTCGATCATCGTGCCCTCGATCGCCGTCTCGCAGTTGGGGAGCTCATCGCCCGTGGCTGGGCTGCCTTCTTCGGCGGGAAAGGACCACACCCCGAAGCCTTCTTCACCGACGAACAGGCGCTCGTAGGCGTCGTCGGCCACGCAACCTTCGGGCTGCGTTTCCAAGCAAAACTCACGCACGAGCTCAGCTCCCACCGCTTCCCCGTCGCTGGCGAGCTCGAACTGGCCGTAGCGTCCGTCTTCCGTGTTGACGAACGCGTAAAAGGCGCCGCTCGGGCTCCGGTACATGCAGGTGCCGTAGCTTCGCGGCAGGGTCGACACGAGTCCGTCGGCCACGTCTTCGATCTCCAGCGTTTCGGGGTCGAGCGCCAGGATGGTCAGGCTGTCGGTAGTGCGATTGGTGGCGGTGATCAGCGCCACCTCGCGCTCCCCGAGCAGAAAGCCGTCCCGCAGGTCGACGTTGTTCAGCTCACCGAGCTCGAGGAAGTCCCGCAAACTGCCGTCGAGCTCGTACACGAACAGGCCCCCGCTTTCCGTCTTGTCCGTGGCCAAGATCAGGCTGCGCTCGGGGTCGGTCGGATGCACCCAAATGGCGGCATCGTCGGCCGCGTCGCCGAAGCCGTGCACCGGGTCCGTCTCACCGACGGGCGTGACCACCGGCAGATCGGGCACCGGCGGCCCGTCACCGCTATCCAGGCCTGGCGTCCCGCCCCCTTCGCCCCCGCCGCCGTCATCGGCAGTGACGCTGCTGCTGCAGGAGACGAGTCCGAGCAGGCCGAGGCCCGTGAGACCCAGCCCGGCCCCGAGCCAGGCGCGTTTTGCGAGGCTCATTCCAGCGTCTCGAGGTCGTTCTCGCCGCAGTTGACCGTGAGCGAGCCCTTGAACGCGCCGCCCGACTCGAGCTCCACATCGACGTACAGACCGAACGTGCCTTCTTCATCGGGGAAGGTCAGGCCATCGTCGCCCACCTCGCCGTCGAGCTCTTCGAGCGTCGCCGATCCGCCGACGGCGGCGTCTTCGTACTCGGCGGCATTCGGGCCATCCTCGTCGACCGAAATGCCGATGTTGACCTCGGCGTTGTGCGCGACGTCGAACGTCGTGCCGACCTCTTGGGTCAGGTTGGGTGTGACGAGCTCCAGCTGGAACTCCGCCAACGCATCGTCGAAGAAGAAGTTGACCTTGATCTCGACCTTCTCGAGATAGCCCTCGGCCGCCCAAGCACTGGTGTCCTCGAGATCCGGCACCTTGTAGTTGCGCTCGCAGTAGGCGGTCCCGAGATCGGCTGCATCGGCGCCCTCGACCACGAGGTCGAGCGTGCGCTCGCCCACGTTGCCGTGCAGGTCGACGTGCGGTTCGCTGCCCGACCACGTGTCGGGCGCCGCAGCGGTCGGGTCCTCGGAGCCGGTTCCGCCCTCGCCCCCCGCCCCATCCGCGCCGGCGTCGTCGCTCTTGCAGCCCGAGCTGGCCAGGATCGAAGAAAAAACGACGACAATAGGGAGGAGCTTCGGTCGGATCGGCTTCATGGCCGAGCGATAGAAGTCTCTCGTGCAAGTCGCGCGCCCGAGGCGTGACTTCTCGGTGCGCTCGAGGAGAAATCCTCGTGCGAGGATCAGTCCTTGACGCCGTAGCTACCGGAGTCGACCGCTACGAGGCTCTGAAACTCGAACCTCAGGTAGCTGACGAAGCGATTGCGTCCAAAGTCGTACGTGAGCCGATGGATGGGGACCTCGACCGTCCGCTCACTGATCACGTCGTTGCACACGTCTTGTCCGCTTTTGCTCTTCTGGCAGCTCGTGCGCACACGGTAGCGCTCGGTGCGGTACTCGACGTAGCTCTCGACGTGATCCGGCTCGCCGCAGGTCGCGCGCACCGCGTACAAGGGATCGCCGAGGCTCACGAGCTTGCTGCCGCAGCGCATCGACGACCAAGCGCCGGCCGCCGACGTCACGAGCGCGGCCGCGAGCACGAGTCCCAAACCGAGCCCCAATTTTTCGACCTTGAGCATGTTCATCCTCCCGGGCGGGGATGGTCGCCCGCCTCTCGATCAAGCTGACACGGCCGCCGGCCGCTGGGGTCAGAATTCGGGGGCCCGTGCGCGCTCGGGGGGGAGCGGCGCAGGGCCGAGGGGGGGAAGCGCGCGCCCGGTACGATTCGGCCGCGCTGTTAGTTCGAATCGGCCCGTGCGCGCTCGGGGGGAGCGGCGCAGGGCCGAGGGGGGGGAAGCGCGCGCCCGGTACGATTCGAACGTACGACCTTCGGTTCCGTAGACCGACGCTCTATCCAGCTGAGCTACGGGCGCTCGGGGGCGCGCGTCATACCACCCGCGCGCGGTCTGTAAAGGCGGCGCGTGGGGCGAACGCCGGCCGGGGAGCGCAAATACTTGCGGGGGGAATTTCCACTATGACAGCGGTGCCAGGGCGCGCGCTTGCGGAAGCGCGCGGCTCGTCGGGTCGTCGGTGGCCCAACGGGATTTTCCTTGGCGAGACAGCAGGCTTACGGGCCGATCGGGCTTCGCTCCGGGAGTGGCCCAGAGCTGGCACGTTCCGTGCTTTTGACCCCGTACGGCGCTTCTGGCGTCACTTACTCGAAACTCGCTTTGCTTGAATCACTCTCCTCTCGAGAGCGACACCTGCTCCGAGACTTCCTTGAGCCTGCTTAGTCCTGGCGCTTCCTTGATCCTGCTTGTTCTTGGCTTTTGAAGCTTCTATCGGCACGTCTCTTTGTCTTTTGGCCCGATTTGGTGCGACAAACCGAGGGGTGCTTCCTTTGAGTGCTTTTTCTTACGGTCTTTAGGGGCCGATGAATGGGGCCGGTGAGAGGACCGGCGGAGGGGCAGATGGTGGGCCAAGGTGACGTCGGGTGAACCCACGCGACGTCACCCGCGCGGCGCCCTGTTTCGTTTTTTGGCAAACCCGCCCGCTGCCTGCGCTATTCCGTGAGGCATGCCCGCCGCTCGCTCAGACCTGCGCGTGACCCTCGCCGGGTGCATGGGGCTGATGCTCGGTTGCGCGTCGGCGCCGCCCGCTGCCCAGCAAGCCCGACCCGAGACGCCGAGGGCCGCAGCAGTGACTGCCGCGACGCCGCCTTCCGTGCAGGCCCCGGTGGACCTCAAGTACGCCACCTCGAAGACCCCATGGCTGGGGATCGAAATGGAAGACTTGCCCGGCGGTCGACCAGGAATTCTGGTCGCGCGCGTTCTGCGGGGCTCGCCAGCGGCGGGGGCGGGGCTGCGCGCTGGGGATGAGATCCTCGGTCTGGCTGGGGCCTCGCTGAGCGCCCCCACCGACCTTTCACGCGCGCTGCGCGAGCTCGACGTTGGCGAGGAGGTTCCGGTCGCCGTCCGGCGGGGCGGCGAGAGTCGGATCTTCCGCGTGGCCCTCGCGGGGCAGCCGGCCTTCGAGGACCAATTGCGCCTGGCTTTCGTGGGTTTGCCCGCGCCGTCCATCAGCGGTGTCGTCACGTTTCAAGGGGAGGCCGCTTCGCTGCGTGAGCTTCGTGGCAAGGTGGTGCTGCTCGAGTTCTGGGCGAGCTGGTGTGAGGTCTGCCGTTACCTCGCGCCGGTGCTCGGACGTTGGCAGCGAGCGTACCGTCCAGCTGGGCTCGAGGTGGTCGGGCTGACGCTGGATCCCCCCGACGTGGCGGCCGCGGCTGCGTTCCGGGTCGGGATGGCGTACACCCTAGCCAGTGACGCCGGGGGCGAGGTGACCGAGAGCTATCTGGCCACCCAGATCCCCGCCGTGTTCGTCATCGATCGCCAAGGCATCGTGGCCGACGTGATGGTTGGGGTGCAGTCGGCGCGACTCGACGAAGTGCAGGAACTCATTGGCCGCTTGCTCGACGCCCCTTCACAGCTCTCGGTGGTGCCTGCTTCCGAGTCCAAGGCAGAAGGTGGCTAGCGCCCGACAGGCTGTACTCTGGGCTGCGGCCTTTGCCGTGCTCTCTGCGGCAGCCCCCGCCCGAGCGGACGTTTCGGCTCGCCGCTTGGCGGCGCTCGGTGCGCGCCGAGCCCTCGAGACGTCGTCGTCGTCCGGCGGGCGGGTGGAGCTCCTCGCTCGGCTCTCGGCCGCGGACGCTCGGGCCGCTGGGCTCGTGCCTTTGACCAGCCGCTGGGCGGTGTTTCGAGGCCAAGCGAGCGACCTCGATCGTCTCTTCTCGCTCCACCCCGCCGCTGATTGGTCGTTCGCGCCAGCCAAGCACACGACGATGGACCTGGCGGGTCCCACCATGGCCCTGCCTGCTGCCTCGGCCGACTTTGGGGTGGATGGCAGTGATGTCGTGGTCGGGGTCGTCGACACGGGGCTCGACTTCCGTCACCCGGCTTTCCAAAACGCCGACGGCACGACGCGCGTCGCCTGGCTCTTGTCCTTCGGCCAGAGTCCACGCGGTGTGCATGCCGCGATCGAAGACGACATGGGCTGTACGGCGTACGACGACTGCGCCGTCTTCTCGGGGGAGGACATCGATGACCTCTTGGCCATGGGCATGCTCGGCGACCTGCCGGTCGACTCGATCGGCCACGGGAGCCACGTTGCCAGCATTGCCGCTGGCCGCGACGCGGCCTTCCCAGGGGTGGCGCCCGGCGCCGAGCTCGTCATCGTGCAGGCGGCGGGCGACGGCGGCTCGGCCAGTGACGCCGGCATTCTGAGCGGTGTCCGCTTCATCTTCGATCGCGCGGCCGAGATGCAGCTGCCGGCGGTGGTCAATTTGAGCCTGGGTTCATCCTTCGGCGCGCACGACGGGACGTCCTCGCTCGAGCAGACGATCGACGAGCTGTCGAGCGGTCCAGGCCGAGCCGTGGTGGTCGCGTCCGGCAACGACGCTGGCCTCTTCGATGCTGCCGACCCGCGCTACCCCGACCCGCTCGGTATTCACGCGGAGGCCACGGTGCCGCTGGGCTCCGAGGTGCGGATTCCGATCCACATCGCTCGTGGAGCCGAGGGGCCCCTGAACGGGTACATCTTCGTCTGGATCTCGTCGGCTCCCGGAGACGAGCTCACGCTGGCCTTGGACAACGGCCGAGGCGTCGAGACGTCGCCGGTCCTACCCGGCAAAACCTGGTTTTCGCCTGCCGCCGGGCTTGGCGATCCCGACGACTACGACATCGTCATCCTCAACGGTGCCGACGAAAACACGGGCACTGAGGTCAAACCGGGCAGCCTGGTGTTCGGCATTTCCGGCATCGTGCAGGCGGACCGTGAGTTCGAGCTCGTGCTCGGTGGTCACGGTACCGCCAACCTGTGGGTGGAGGCAGGCGGTGATCTCGCGTCGTTGGTGCTGCTGCCGCGAGCTCGGGCAGGGGGCACGGTGAGCATTCCGGCCACCGCAGGCGGAGTGATCTCGGCCGGCGCCTCCGTCAATCGCGAGTCTTGGCCCGACTACGCGGGTGACACGGTCGAGTTTCAGCTCGGCGAGCCCGGATCACGCGCCTACTTCAGCGGCGCGGGCCCCAGTCAGGTGGGGTCGATCGAGCCGGACGTCCTCGCGCCGGGAGGGTACGTGGTCGCTGCGATGGCCGAAGCGGCGGACCCGCGGGGCGACCCCATGAGCGTCAGCCAGTTTGCGTCGAAGGGGACGTGCTCGGATCCGACGGTCGAATGCTTCGTGGTGGACGACCAGCACGGCGTTTCCCTTGGCACGTCGATGGCAGCGCCCATGGTGGCCGGAGCAGTTGCGCTGCTCTTGCAGCGAGATCCCGAGCTCTCGGCCAGCGAGGTGCGCGACCTGCTCCGCGCCGGCGCCGCGGCGCCCCGGCCGGGCGGCGCGCTCGTGGGCGACGGCACCGGCATCCTGGACATCCGTGCCTCCTTGGTAGCCCAGGATCTCGCGGCGGGCGGCAAGACCCAGCTGCCGCACACGGACTTCACGCGCATCGTGCCGGCGGACGTTTTCCTGCAGCCGAACGGTACACCCCTGGAGGTGGTCGTTCTCCTCCGCGACGGGGAGGGAGAGCCAGCCGGTGGCTTCGATGAGGCGCGGCTCGGTGTCAGCCTCGACGGCCCGGGGCGCATCGACGCAGTCGACGTGTCGTCTGGCCTGCTTCGGTTTTGGCTCGTTGCCGAGGTCGGCAGCGGGGAGCGGGAAGTGACCGTGCACGTGTCGTTCGACGGTGCCCCACTCGCCTCGGAGACGATCCCGATTGCCGTCGATTCGTCGGTGTATCGGGAAGGATTTTCGCTCGCTGGAGGAACGTGCCACCTGGGCCGCCGCGAGACGTCCGGATCACCGTGGCTGCTCGCCCTGGGCCTCTCGGCATGGGCGGTGATCGCCCGGCGCCGTCGGCCACTGCGTAGTGCCTAGTTGGTCGGGAGGCGATCGAGCGCCACCTCACAGGAGTGCTCGGCGAGCGGTGCCTCGTCTGGGTCGAGCTCGCGGCCCGGACTGCCGCCGAGACTGGTGCCGACGATCAGCGCCTTGTCCACGCCGTCGAGCTCACGCAGGACGCCCTCGGCGTTCGTGCCCGACTCGCGGCCGGTGGCCCGGACTCGACTGACGATGCGATCGGCTCTGTCCAGGCGGGCGAGCGACCAGACGTAGCGGCTGCCTTCTTCACAGAATGTCCGCAGGGCCAGGCCCGTGCGGCGGGTCGGCTCGTCCAGGCGCACCGAGACGTAAGCGGACCCGGTGGGTGCGAGCGGGCGTGGCAAGACCAGGTTGCGCGGTAGCGAAGCCGCATCGACGTCCCAAGCGAGCTCGGGGAGCGGCGTGCTCGTGCCGAGGGGTCCGCTGCTCGAGAAGCGCCGCAGGGCCATTTCGTCCAGAAAACGGCTCAAGTGCGGGTCGTGCGCGCCGAAGGTGTCGAAGAGCGCGTCCAGCGCGTCCGGCTCCGCGTCGAGCTGGGGCGCGCCCGGCGTCGTCTTGGTCGCGGGCAAGAGGAGTGCGAGCCATGGCGCCGTCGCGGCTTGGCCGGGCTCCGCTTGGCTAGCCAGTTGCTCGACGAGTAAGGCCGCGGTTGGGGCGCTCGGGTCCGAGAGCACTCCGCGCTCCGGCCGGCGGCGAGCGTCGTCCAATGCTGCCACGGTCGCCGGTCCGCCGTCGTGGAGCAGGGCCAGGTAGCCGGCGATGCCCTGGGTCAGGGTGGGGGAGGTTGCGGGCGCCAGGCGGGTGGTGATCGAGCCCGTCACGCAGGCAATCGCCGTGGCGCGTGTGATCTCGCCGCCCCGGCAGTGCGCGCGCCCGCGATCGAAACCCGTGGACGACGTTCGATCGACTGCGAAAGAAAGCGGACCGCCTTCGAGCTGCCACGACACCGGTTCGGCGTAGGGATCGAGCGGCCAACTCGGTCCGGCTTGGCCGAGGACGATCAGCTCGAACGCCGCTTCCAGAAGTGGCAGCGCCGCGCGCCGAATGCCCACCGACGCGCCCTCGACGCAGACGGGCCGGCGAAAGGAGCACTGCTTGGCCGTTGCCGCCTGCCCGGGGTGGTTGTTTCCCACGTCGGCCTTGCCTGGCGCCAACTCCGCCTGGGCCAACAGGGGGAGTGAGACAACGATCCCTCCGAGCAAGACGCCGCGTAGGACCCACGCTCGTCCTCGGGTGGCTGAACTGGCCGGCCTGGCCCGTTGCGGCCTCGCACGAGATTTGACAGCTTCGCCCACGCGGCCCCTATACTGCCATTTGTCGGCCCCCCTTCGCCCATGACCCCTCGTTTCGACCCGACCCGCGCCATCGTCTACGATCTGAGCCGCGGGCAACTGCGCGATGACGAGGGGCAGACGCGCCTCAATGTGCCGTATTTCCAGCTGCACCGGCTGTGCGAGCAGGCCGGCGCGCCGGCGACGGCGGACTTCGGGCAGGCCCTGGGTGCGGACATCGGGCGGCGCATTCGCGAGCGTCTCGGCTCGAACGTCGACGTCGCGGACGTGTCCGTGTGGACGGAGCACCTGGGCGGTCATCTGGCCCTGCTCGGCCTGGGTGATCTCACGCTCGAACGCTGGGGCCGAGCCCTGGTCGTGCGGGTGGTCGGGGCGCCAGTTGGCTCCGCGAGCCTGCTCTCGGCCGTGATCGCTGGGGCACTGCAGCGCGGCCTCGGCCGCAACGTGCAGATCGTACCCTTCGAGGTCGAGGACGCCGTGGCGCTGCTCGTCTTGTCACCCGAAACCGCCGACCGTGCGCGGGCGCTTCGGGAAGCGGGCGAATCGCTTGGCCGTGTGGTCGAGCAGCTGCATCGGGGGTCGCCGTGAGGTTCGATCGGGACAAGCTCGAGGCTTTGCTCGGGCGGATTCAGCACAAGATGACGCTGCCCCGCGCGCCCGCCAGGACGGCCGCTGCAGCTCCTCTTGGCGCTGCAGCTCCTCTTGGGTCCGGTGGTTCGCATCTGCCGCTCGAGCTCGACGAACCCGGGCTGGACTCGCTCTCACCCCCGGCGCACGGCCCTGGCGGCGCCAATGAGCTCGACCTGGACGAACCCCCGGAAAGCGGCCGCTCGCGTGTCCGGAGTGCCGAGCTGCTCGGGAGCGATGACGAGGCGGACGGTCACCCGCCGCTCACTCCGCCCCCGGAGTCCGGTGAGGAACCGGCGCCGAAGGTGTCCATTCCCCGCGATCCCGGGCCCACCATGGCCCAGCTCGGTCAGACCATCACGCTCGACGAAGCGAGCGGCGGCGTCCTGGAGTTGGCCGAACCCGCCCCACCGCCTTCGAGGCGAGGTGTCGACCAGCTCGAGATGAGTCCCCCCCAAGTGGGCTACAGCGAGGAGCTGCCCCTGCCCGAGAATGCGCGCGAAGAGCTCGACCGCGTGCGCTTGGGACAGTCCACGGAGGTCGGCCCGACGGTTCACAGTCGACCCGTCTTGTCGACCAACGTCGTCGACTTCGTCTCCGCCGTGCGCAGCTACCAGCCCGAGACGTTCCTGGACCTCTTGGACACGTCGCTCCGGCTCTAACGGGCGAGCCTCTGACGAGTGAGCCGCCTAACGAGTGAGCCTGGCTCGCAGCTCGCTGGCCAGGCGATCGAGCTGCCCTGCGTCGGATAGCGCGTCCGGGTCGATACCCTGGACGGCCTCGTCTCGGAGCCACGTGCGCTGTCGGCGCGCGAACACCCGGGTGGCTCGGACGATCTCCGAGCTGAGCTCGGGTGAATCGGCTCGTCCGTCCACCAGAGCCTGCGCGACCTGCCTGTAGCCTACGGTGGCCATGGCGCGGGCGGAGCCATACCCGCCGAGTACGAGGTTTCGTACTTCGTCGACGAAGCCGCATTCGAGCATGGTCCTCGTGCGGGCGGCGACGCGGGCGTCGTAGACGTCGCGTGGCCAATCGAGCTGGATCAAGGTGGCGTCGTAGCGAGGAGTGCGAAACCCGTGGGCCGCCTGCAGCTCGCTCAGCGGTGTGCCGCTGAGCTCGTAGACTTCGAGGGCACGACTGACGCGGACGATGTCGTTTTCGTGCAAACGTGCGGCGCTCGCGGGATCGACCTTGGCCAGGCGCGCGTGGAGGGCCGTCGCACCTTGCTCGCGGGCGAGCGCCCGATGCTCGGCTCTGAGTCCTTCATCGCCTTTAGGCGCGGCAGCCAAACCGAACAGCAAAGCGCGCACCCACAGGAACGTGCCGCCGCAGACGATGGGCACGTGGCCCCGAGCGTGAACCTCGGCGATGACAGGCTGCGCCAGCTCGGCCCAGGCGGCTGCGTCGAGCGGATCGAGGGGATCCTTGATGTCCAGCAGGTGGTGCGGGCAGGCGCCACGCTCTGCGGCGGACGGCTTACCCGAGCCGATGTCGAAATGGCGGTAGACCTGTACGCTGTCGGCGTTGATGACCTCCCCGGGCAGGCGCCGGCCGAGCTCTGCGGCCAGGGCCGACTTTCCGCTGGCGGTCGGCCCGACCACGACCACGATGCGGGCGTGCAGAGGGGGCGACATGGCTCAGCGACGGCCCACTTTGCGCTCGAGCTCGAGCCAGCCGAGCACCGCCACGATCGGCCGACCATGCGGGCAGTAGCCAGCGAAATCGGCGCCGTCGAGATCGCGCAGGAGGCCGCTGGCCTCGACGGCGCTGAGCACGTCGCCGGCTCGCACCGCCGAGTGACAGGCCATGGTGGCCAAGGCCTTGTCGACCGCGTCCGAGTAGGCTCGGTCGTCCTTGCGGGCGAGCTCCCGCAAGAGGTCGCGTAGCATCCGTTCGGGACTGCCCTGCGAGAGCAGGCGAGGCACCGCGTGGATGCTCGCTTGCTGCCGGCTGCGCAAGCGGACGTCGAGGCCCAGCGCGCTGATCTCGCTGGCGCGCACTTCGAGCAGGTCGGCTTCGTCGACACCGATGTCGACGATGAGCGGGAATAGCAGGGCCTGCGTGGCCACCGTGCGCGCTCGATAGCTCTCGCGCAGGCGGCTGAAAACGACTCGCTCTGCGGCAGCGTGTTGGTCCAGGACGTAGATGCCGTCCTCGCCTTCGCAGATCAGGAAGGTCTGCCGCACCTGCTGGATGAATCGCAGATTGCGCCAGGCGGAGCGTCCGTCGCTCGCTTCCGTAGGGCTCGTTTGCAGTGGCAGGTCCGCGTCGAACATGCCCGCTTGCCCGCTGGCTGAAGCGGCGCGATCCAGCTGGTGCTCGAGCACTGCCGCATAGCGGCTGCCGCTCGGTGGCCCGGCGCCGTCGCGGACGACGCGTACGGACGAGTCCGGCCGCTGGGGGGTGGCCGGCTTCGTCGCGGCCGGATTGGATTCCACGCGCCGAGCAGGCGGCGCGTGAGCCAGCGCGTCCCCGAGCCCGCGCGAAATGATGCCGTAGAGGGCGTCCGAGACTGCACGTGGATCAGCAAAGCGCACCTCCAGCTTCTGCGGGTGAACGTTGACGTCGACCAGGTGTCCGAGGAGGTCGAGGTAGACGACGCCGCGCGGATAGCGCCCACGCTCCAGGATGCTGCCGTAGGCGTGGGCAATGGTGCCGGCCAGGCCGCGGTCCTTGATCGGTCGTCCATTGAGCAGGATGCGCAGACCCGTCGCGCCTTGCCGCGCGCGTTCGGGCCCGGACAGGAAGGCATCGACCGACAGTGGTCCACGTTCGCCGGAGATTGCGTGCAAGGGCTCGCCCTCGAGCGCCTGCGTCACTCGGGACGCGCGATCCCTCGTCGTCTCGAAATGGCGGGAGACCTTGCCGTCGCGCAGCAGGTGAAACTGCACGTCGGGGCGGGCGAGGGCCGCGTCGGTGAGCACTTCGGCGACGTGACCACTCTCGGTGGCGGTGCTGCGCAGGAACTTGCGGCGCGCGGGTACGTTGAAGAAGAGGTCGCGCACGGTGACGCCGGTGCCGACGCTCATGCCCAGGGGGCGCGTCAGGGCGACCTTCGCTCCCTCGCAGCGGACCAAGAGCCCCTCGTCCAGGTCGCGGCTGCGCGTCGCGAGCTCGAGCTTGCTGACCGACGCGATGCTGGGCAGCGCCTCGCCGCGGAACCCATAGGAAGGGATGCTGTCGAGATCGCCCAAGGCCTGGAGCTTGCTGGTAGCGTGTCGCTCGAGGCAGAGCAGCGCATCCTGGCCGTCCATGCCGTGGCCGTCATCCTGGACGTGGATTTCCTCGAGGCCGCCGGCCACGGTGCGGACCTCGATGCGACGAGCGCCGGCATCGAGCGCGTTCTCGACCAGCTCTTTGACGATGCTGGCCGGGCGCTCCACCACCTCACCCGCCGCAATCTGGCTCGCTAGCTCAGGGGGCAGGATCCGGATCGGCACCGGGGCCCAGAATGACAGAAGCGGCGCTGCTTGTGCAGCGCCGCTCCTCATACGGTCGGGGAAAAGAGCCCCGACTAGCTCAGGCAGGATCGGACCTTCAGGAAGGCTCGACCGAGACCTTCTTCTTCTGCCGGGTAGCCCACTCGAACTTCACCTTGCCGTCGACGAGCGCGAACAGCGTGAAGTCCTTGGCGATGCCGACGTTCGTTCCCGGGTCCACGCTCTGGCCCACCTGGCGCACGATGATGCCGCCGGCGCGAATGCTCTCGCCGCCGAACACCTTGACGCCGCGATGCTGCGCGTTCGAGTCACGACCGTTGCGTGTGGAGCCGCCGCCCTTCTTATGTGCCATTAGCCGAGAACCTCCGTGATCTTGACGGCCGTGAACGACTGACGGTGACCGTTCTTGCGGCGGTACTTCTTGCGGCGCTTGAACTTGAAGATGACGAGCTTCTCGCCGCGAGCCTGGCGCACGATCTCACCCGAGACCTTGGCTCCGGCAACTAGCGGCGCGCCGAACTTCGGTGCATCGCCATCCACGAACAGCACCTCGTCGAAGACGATCTTGCTGCCAGCGTCGCCGTCGAGCTTCTCGACGCGAATCACGTCGCCAGCGGCGACTCGGTACTGTTTTCCGCCGGTGCGGATGACTGCGTGTGCCATGGGGAAGGGCCGCGAAAGCTAGACCCTGCTTGGCGGCCTCGCAAGGAGATTTCCAGCTCGGCAGTGCGGCAAATTCCTGAACGGGTGGATAGATCGGGCATTTTTGGGCGGCCGCAGCCGGTTACGGGAGCGGCAGTGGAGGCGGGGCGGGCGCCTCTTTGGCCACGGAGTGCCAGACGCCGCTCACCCAATCGGCAAAAGGGACCCCCTGGGGGACCCAGCGCAGGCCAATGCGGCGGTGCAGCGGGTCCTGGCCCGAAGCCAGCGAGGCGGACCAAGAGCGCCCCGTCGCCTCGCCGAGGGGAGGCGGAAGGTCGTGGGCCAGGTCACTGCGAGCCCGGAGCAGGAAAGCCGTCAGCTCCTCGCAGCCCGGCTCGAGGCACTCGAGCGTGCCTTGGGCTCCGCCGTCGGCATCGGCCCGGAGGGCCCCGGCCGTCAGGTGACGGAGAGGCGATTGGGCTGCCTCCGGACCCACACCCGCGAGCCAGCCGCCCGGTAGGCGGAGGGTGGCGACCAGGGGAGCGGTGTGCGGGCCGGGCAGGGCGGCCGCGAGCGAGGCATGGGGGTCGGCGGCTTCGGCGCTCGGCGCTTCGCCACGCGCGAGACGCACCAGCTCGCCTTCGTAGCTGCGCTCGCTGGCAAAGAGCAGCCGTCCGCCGCGATGCACCAGGACGCCGCTCGGGCTTTCGAGCCTTTCTTCTCCTTGGTCCGCGGCCAGCTCGCGACCACCAGCGTCGAGCACCTCGGCGCGAACGCAGCGCCAGAAGTCGGCGCTCACAGCGGGCGAAACGAGCAGAAGCGTCAGGCCCTCGCTCGGCGCCGCACCACCCACGATCGAAAGACCGATCCGCTCTGGCGGCGGCACCTTCGCGCAGTCTCCCTTTGCTTCGGAAAACGGAGACTCTCCCGTCAGCCGTCCATCGAAGTCGACGACCAGCCACGAACGTGCTGGCAGAAGGGCGCGCGCTGCCGAAGTCTCGCGTGGATGCGCTGGCACCGGTGGCGCTCCGTTTGGCTCGACTCCAGGCGGCGATGCTTGGTGCCCCAGGAGGTAGAGCGCCGTCACGACGCCGCCCATCACCAGGGCCGACAGGGCCAATTGCGCTGGAAAGGATGCCATCGGACTTAGGCCGGTGCGCCTGCGCGGCGGCGCTTCACCTCGGCTTCGACCCACTCGATGACCCTGGCCTCCGGCTGCGCGCCCGTGTGACGTCCGAGCTCCTGGATGCCCGTTGGGCTGGTCACGTTCACCTCGATCAGCTTGCCACCGATCAAGTCGAGCCCCACGAAATAGAGGCCGTGGGCGAGCAGGTCGGGGCCGAGCTCGGTCACGATGCGCGCCTCTTCGGGCGAGAGCGTGGTGGGGTGCACCTGACCGCCGACGTGGATGTTGGCGCGCAGGTCGTCGCTCCGGGGCACCCGCAGAATGGCGCCGAGCAGCTGGCCGGCGAGGACCAGCACACGCTTGTCACCCTGCTCCACCTCGGGTCGGTACTCCTGCACCATGGCGAGGTCGCGCCCTTCGCGCGTCAAGAGGTCGGCGAGCGCACGTGCATTCTTGTCGCCCACCCGGAGCATCACGACCCCGCTCCCGCCGGCGCCATCCAGCGGCTTGAGCACCGCGGAGCCGCCCACCTCGCGCGTGAAGTCGAGGATCGCGTCGCGCTCCCGACTGACCAGGGTCCTCGGCATCAGGTGCGCGAAGCGTAGCGTGAAGAGCTTTTCGTTGGCGGCGCGCAACCCGGCCGGATCGTTCAAGACCAGAGTGCGATCCTTCACCAGGTCGAGCATCTGCGTCAGGTGCAAATAGGCGGTGTCGAACGGCGGATCCTTGCGTACGAAGATGGCGTCGACGGTATCGAGTTCGACCGTGCTGCGCTCGCCGCAGGTCACGTAGGGAGCAATGTCTTGCACTTCGATCGGACGTGCACTTGCGCTCACTCGAGCTCTTGCGCCCGAGCCGATCGCAAGGTCACCCGGCAGACAGTGGAGGGCCTGGTGACCGCGTCCCGTCGCACTGCGAATGAACGCGAACGTGGTGTCCTTGTCCGGCAGCATGCTCTCGGCCGGATCCATCACGAACAGGAAGCGCATCTTCTCGAGTCTTACTGCGAATCGCGGGGACGTGGTATCAAACGCCCGTGGCCAGGGGTTCTGTGGTGCCGGGACGATGGGTCCTTGGCCTGTGCCTCGCGGGATTTCTACTCGCGAAGTTGCCGCACGCCGAGACTCGGACCAAGGCTGGCGCGGCCCGAACCAACTGGACGCAGCAGGCCGTGGTCTCCGAGAGCGCCGTTGCGGCGAACGATGCCATGTCGGTCTTGGCCCGTGGTGGTTCGGCGGCCGATGCCGCCATCGTCGCTGCGCTGGTCGCCGGGATCACGGCGCCCTCGTCGAGTGGGCTTGGGGGCGGCGGCTTCGTGCTCGGCTGGGATGCGAGCGCTGGCAAGCCGTATTGCACCGACTTTCGCGAAGTAGCCCCAGCGGGAATCGAGCGTGCACTGTTCGAGGCGAGGCCTTTCTCGGAGGCCAACCTCGGGCAGGTGGTCGGTGTGCCTGGCGAAGCGCGGGGTCTCTATGCCCTCCATCAGCGAGCCGGCCATTTGCCCTGGGTCGATCTGGTGAGGGTGGCGGAGAATCGCGCCAAGACGGGGTTCTCGGTGTCGCCCTTCTTGGCGGGTGCGCTCGCGAGTGGCCAGCGCAAGGTGGGAGTCAGCCCGGCGCTGGGCTTCCTCTTTCCAGGGGGCAAGCCGGCACTTGCGGGCACGCGGCTCGTGAATTTGCCGCTGTCGCGCACCCTCGCCGCTTTGGCCACGCGGGGCCCCGATGCGATCTACCAGGGCGAGATCGCGAGCGAGATCGTCAGCACCGTCGCCGCGCACGGCGGCAAGATGACGCTGCTTGACCTCGAGCGCTACCAGGTGCGCGAGCGTGAGCCGATCCGTGTGCGCTACGCCGGAGCGGACGTCATCACCATGCCGCCGCCCTCGGCTGGTGGTGTGCTCTTGGCGCAGGTGCTCGGCCTGTTTCCCCCCGACGAGCTCGTGCGGCTCGGCCGCGATAGCGCTGCTTACCGGCACGTTTTGGCGGAGGCGATGCGCGGCGCTTTTGCCGATCGCTTTCGCCACCTGACCGATCCGGACCGCGCGGCCGTGCCCACCGCGATGCTGCTCGACCCCGACCGCCTGGAGCGGCGACGGCAGGCGATGGCCGTCGATCGCACGCACGCGATACCGCGCTTCGGCGGCGAGGAACACGGGACGCATGCGCTGCTCGCTGCGGATCGCGCTGGCAACGTGATTTCCCTGACCACCACCGTCAACAATTCCTTCGGCTCCGGTCTGGTCGTGGAAACAGCGGGGATCGTGCTCAACGACGAGCTCGACGACTTCGCCACGGCAGCGAGCGCGCGCCCGTACGGTCTCGAGGACACGCCCAATCGCCCGGCCCCCGGCGCGAGGCCCGTATCGAGCATGACGCCGACCATCGTGGTCGAGGCGGGTGTGCCCAGATTGGCCCTCGGTGGTTCTGGCGGGATGCGCATCTCGACCAACGTGACGCAGGTGCTCTTGGACATCCTGGTGTTCGGTCTCGAGCCGAGTCAGGCCACGGCGCGCCCGCGCCTGTCCATCCCGCTGGAGGGCACGACCCTACGCCTGGAAGGCAAGAACTCGGAGGTGCACCTGCGGGACCTCGCTTGGCGCGGCGAGCTCGTGACCGAGGAAACGCAGAATTCGACCGCGGTTCAGGTGCTGAGCTTCGAGCAAGGGCGCATCGTCGGCGCCGCGGACGGTCGCAAGTTCGGCGCTGCTGTGGTGCGCTGACGCTAGTCCGTCAGCGATCCACGGCCGCGACGAGCTCGGCACTCTCGGTGTCGCCGAGCTCGGTGGTGACGGCATAGCCGACGCCGTGCCGTTCGCAGGTAGCGATGGAGTAGCCACGACGGTGGCCGACGAACACGGCCTGGTTCTGCACGACGCGCGGATGCAGCGTGCGCACGGCTGCGCGAAGCGGCAATTTTTCCGGGTCGTACACGTAGAACGTCAGGCGCCGACCGTTGTTCAGGTCGTAGTGCAAGGACGCTGCGGGCGTCTCGTCCACATTCACCAGATTGGCGCCGACGAACCGGGCACCATAGCGATCGAGATTCGGCGGATTGACCGGGAAGCCGAGCCGCGGCTCCATGCGTTTGACCAAGTCGAGCGCCGTCAGTGAGGGTGCGGGTGGGGCCGAGTGATGCTGAAGGAGCACGTCCATCAGCTGGTTCTCGGTGGAAGCCAGGAGCGGCTCCGTCTCCACGGAGCGTTCCCGGCGCTGTGCGGCACCGAACATCAACGCGATCGCGGCAGCCGCGGCGATCGGAGAAATGGTGCGCCACGGGAGCGGCTTGCTCGCCAAGATCGGCGTGCCTTCTTGGCGCCGACGTTCTTCGGCCAGCGAGCGGCCGAGGCGCGCTTGGAAATTCGGGCAACAGGAGACTTCCGCGACGGCGCTTCGTGTCACTGCGGACAGCGTGCGCGACATGTCCACTTCGGCGCGGCACGAGGCGCAGGCGGCGACATGCTGCTCGACGTCCAACGTCCGCTCCGGCGACAGCTCCTGGTCGACGAAGGCCTCGAGATAGGGGCGGATCTCTTGGCAGCTCACGAGACCTTGGCTCCCTTTCGCTGACGGTATTGGTCCATCTGGATGGGACTGTCGATCGCTTCGTCCTCCTCCGTCAGGCTGACCGTTTCGCTCTCCGCGGGCAGTGTGTTCACGTCATCGACACCGAGGCCGAGGGCGCGAGCTTGATCCACGAGCTCCGCCTTGAGCAAGCGTCGCGCGCGGTGCAGGCGGCTCATCACCGTGCCGACCGGGCAGCCGAGCGCAGCAGCCGCTTCCTTGTAGGAAAGCTCTTCGACGTCGACCAAAAGGACCGCCATGCGAAAGTCCTCCGGCAGGCGGTCGAGGGCCCGGCGGATCTCTTCCTGCAGCACGGGACGGAGCACCTGAGCTTCCGGATCCCGCAGGGCGCGCAAGGTCGCCGTGCTCATCCAACCATCGCTCACGGGGTCGAGGTCCTCGCTGCCGAGCAGCGAGCGCTCGAGCACGCCTCGCTTGTGCTTGTTGATGAACGTGTTCGTCAGGATGCGCAGCAGCCAAGCGCGCAGATTGGTGCCCGCCTCGAACTGGTGGCGGGCCCGCATGGCCTTGAGCAAAGCGTCCTGGACCAAGTCCTCCGCGTCGGCCGGCCGCCGGGTCATGCGCAGGGCGACGGCGTAGAGGGCAGGCGCATGGGCCAGGGCTTCTTTTTCGAACTCACGGGGTTCGAGGACGGCGGATGGCACCTTCATGGCGACTCAGTGGTTCTCCTACCTAGCAGGCAGAAAGGGATGGGGGAGTATCTAGCTCAACAGAACCCGGACCTCTGCCCAACTATTCCCGGTCCAGGGACGGGGCAAGTCGTAAGTCACCGGAATAATGTAGCTTCGTTCGAGGGGGCTCGCCAGCCGGCCGCCCCGGGCGGGCGCTTCGGCGGGCAAGTTTCCGGCACGGTTTGCACGAAAGTCGCAGGGCTTCGCCGGGGCCGCTACGGGCAGGAGATGGGTCCCTCCTCGCTGGGCCGAGCCGGTCGGTGCCGAGTGGGCCGGCTGCCGGCGCTCCTGCTTGGCACGCTGGTCACCGCCAGCCTCGGTGTCGCCTGCCATGTCGCCGACGGACCGGAACTTTTGGCGGTGTCCTCGGTCGAACCGGGCCTGGTCGAGACGGGCGGCACCTTGGTCGTGAAGGGCCGCGGGTTTCCGGCCGGGCGCACCGGGCACCTCGAGCTCGCCGGGGTCGGCCTCTTGCCCGGACGGGATCCGGCGTCGGTTCGAGCACCCCTGCGTGGTCACGCGGTCTCCTCGGGCCGGGTCGTGGTCGAGCTCGGACAGCCCGAAGTGCGCGCGCTGACCGGGGGCGCGCCCCACGCCACCTTTCGCGGCACTCTCCACTTGGCCTTCGAGCCCGTGCATCCAGGTGCGCCGGCGCTCCGCGGTCACATCGAGGACCTCAGCTTGGACGTCGTCTCGCCAGCAGCCTTGGCGGCAGAGCCGGGGGACTTCGCGGCGTTCTTGGGGCTCACGCTCGGGGCCGACCTATCGGTCGTAGCCGTCGAACCAGGACTCGAAGCGGAAGCGGCCGGGCTGCGCATCGGCGACCGTCTGCACCGTCTGGATGGAGTGAGGCTGCTCACCTTGGCCGACTTTGCGCCGCGTCAGCACGGGACGACCAGTCTGGTCGAGTACTCGCGCCCCGGTTATACGGGCCGCGGCCAGGCGCTCCTCGCACGCGGCGATTACTTTCGCACGAGCGAGTCGGAGGTCTGGCTGACGATCTCGCTCGCGCTGGCTGTTCTGCTGGGTGCACTGCTCGCCGCCCGACCTCCGCGCTGGGCCGTGTGGCTCCTGCAGACGCACCGGCGCCTCGGGCCGCGCATGCGAAGCGGCACCGGGTTGCGTGCTCCGTGGCTCGGCTCCTTCCTTTGGGCCGCAGTAGGCGCGCTCGGTCTGGCAGGTCTCCGAACTGCGCTCGGCAGCTCGCTGCCGCTCGAGCTCCCCCTGCTCGGCGGCGCCTGCCTGGGCGCACTGCTCCTGGCAGCCCTGTTGATCGACGGTCGCTCGGCCCAGCGAGGGTTCTCCCTCCTGCGAGCTTTCTGGGGCGCTTCGCAGTCGCTGATCGGGCTCTTGCCGCTCGCCCTTGCTTGGGCAGTGACGGCGACGCAGGTCGGCACTCTTTCCCTGCGCGAGATCGCGGCGAGCCAGACCAGCGCCCCGCTGGGCTTGGGTCTCCTCTCGTCGGTGTGGTCGCTGCTCGGCGGCATGGCCTACCTCCTCGCGCTCGTGCCGCTGGGCGGTGAGCGCCCCCCGACGGGGAACGCTTCCGCTCCGCGGGCGCCGGCCTTGCGCGCGCTGGAGCACTTCGGGCTCACGCTCGGGCTTTGCCTGTGGGTACTCATCTACGGCGGCGCGCTCGCGGGAAGCTCGGCGCCGCTGCCTTGGGTGCTCGGCGCGGAGCTGGCCTTACTCGCTTCGCTGTCCGCAGTCGTGCACTGGCTCCGCAGTGTCGGTGGCCGGCTGCGCCGCGGCGAGAGCTGGGGAGTGTGGAGCTTTCCCGTTCTCGCGCTGAGCCTTGTCGCCGCGGGAGGGCGCTGCCTGTCGCTCGGTTTCGGGCTCGTGGACCCGTGGGATGAGCGCCTGCGCTACCTCCCCCTCGCGCTCTCGGTCTCGACCTTCGTGTGGCTCGTTCTGGCCGCCCTACGCTCCCTCTCGCATCAAGGACGGCGCGCGGACCCCTGGCTCTAAGGGGCTACTGGCGCAGGGCTCGTTCTTTCTCCCCGAGCGCTCCGATGTGCTCGAGTGTGCGGTCGGCGATTTGCTGGAAGACGCGGGGTGAAGCCGGCTCGGCCAGCAAGTCGTCATAGTCGATGGGCTCGCCGCAGATGACGTTGATCGGGCTGCCAGTGCCGTTGAAGTTGCCGGCAATTTGGCGCCAGATATCGTTCTCTAGTCCGTTGATGAACACGGGAACCACGGGGACCCGGGCCGTGTGGACGAGGCGCCCGACACCGGGTCGCGCGGGCAAGAGCGAGTAGGGATCCGGCCCCTGATTGCGCGTGCCTTCGGGATGCATGCCGACGAAGACCTCACGGTTGGAGAGCAGCCAAGCCAGCTCGTCGAGGCAAGCGAGATTGAGGGCTGCCTTGCGTCGCTCGCGAAACAGCGGCGGGTACATGGCGAGGAAGCTCATCAAGAAATTGACGACGAGCCCCAGCCAGCGATCGTAGAAGAACCCCGAGCGCACCGGAAACACCATGCGATTCTTCATGCCCGCTCGCGTCAGCCGGGCCGTGATCACGTAGAGGTCGAAGAAGCTGCGGTGGTTGGCGACGAGCAGGATGCTGCGGCGTGCGCCGCCGGATACCGCTGGTTCCATGAGAGACAGCACACCCTCCAGGCCCTCCACTCGGCATAGATTCTTGGTCGCGTGGTAGATCCACGACTGGCCGATGCCGCGCTGGAACAGCGGCAAGAGACGGGAGAGCAGACCTGCGCCGAACGACGCTCGCACCAAGCGGAGAATGGCGCGTTCGCGAAAGGACAGGCGGCCCCGGGCCAGCTCCGGAAGGTCGGGGCGCTCCGCCGGGACGGGGCTAACGAGGGGGGTCACGGAACACGACGTCGAGATAGCCCGGCGGCGGCAGATGAGCGGCTGCCGTCTCCGCGAGATGCTCGGCGATCCGCTCGCGGTCAGCACCTTCGCTCAGAGTCAGGAACAGGGTGAGATGGGGCTCGCGGTCGCGTTCTGGATTGAACGTCGTCTCGAGCTCCAACCCCAGCACGGCGCTCTCCTCTGCGCGCGCGGCCTCGAGCACGGCCAAAAGCTCTGGCGGAGGCGGGTCGGCACCAAGGACGATCTCCGTCTTCCCCTCGACCCCTTCGGGCAGACGGTCGACGTAGCCGACGAGCGGCAAAGCGATGCCCTGAACCAGGCTCGCGGCCTCGTCTCGGGACAGCACGAGCTCGGAATCGTCGCCTGGGTTGATGGCCACGCCGCGCAGCCGCTCGTCGCCCAGGTCGGCTTGCGACAGGTCGAGGGCCACGAGCGCTGGCAGGTACACGAACTCGAGCTCATCCTCGCCCGTCTGCCAGCCGAGGGCTTCGCTCAGGCCCTGGGCCAGAGCGGCCTCGGTGAAGACTGCGGCGAAGACGGTGCCGTCGTCGCCGACCAGCATGTGTGGTCGGAAAGTCAGCTCGTCCTCGATCTCCACTTCCTCGCCCGGCGTCGCCCCAGGGATGTGTTCGGACAGGGGCACTAAGAGCACGCCGTCCGCCAGGGCGTCGAGCAGGCGCTGCACGTCACTCTTGAGGCCGCGCTGCGCAGCCAGGACTGCCTGCGTGAGCAAGGGGGGGGCGAGGGGCTCGGCCTCGTCGTTATCGTGATCGTGGTCATGGTCATGACCGTGACCATGACCGTGCGAGTGTCCGTGCCCGTTCATGGCAGCTCGGTATCACGCCATGCGCCAACTGGCACGCTGACCCCTGCGCTGGGCCTGCTAGAGTGTCCGGCGGCCGACCGACCATGCCCGTTTCCCCCTTCAAGCCCGCGGAGATCCTGCGCCTCCTCGAGAAGCACTTCTCACCCCGAGCGCGCCGCGTGTGGTTCACCCCCGGGCGCGCCCACGTGGAGCTGCGCAGTGGCGATAGCCCGGAGCTCGAGGCGGTCCAGGCGCGCCTGCTCGCCGCCACCGCGCAGTTCGACGATCTCCTGTGGGCCGAGGTGCATCAGGCGACGGGACGTGCCGTCTTGGCTTACCGCCCCGGCACGCTGTCGGAGGACGACGTCCTGGCCATCGTCACCGAAGCCGAGGTTCAGGCGGGCTTGGGCCGGGCACTGTTCGAAGGGCCCGACCATCCGGCAGACGACGAGCCGAGCGAGCTCCTTCTCATCCAGATCTTGGTCGAGGCCGTGGCCATGGTGCTAGCTGGCGCGCTGCGGCTCACCTTCATTCCGGAGAGTCGGTTGGCAGGGGCGACGCTCGGTGCCCTCAGCGTGGTGCGCGCCGCCCCCCGCTTGCGACGGCCGCTCGATCAGCGGCTCGGTGTCGACCGGGCGGAGCTCTTGCTCTCCGCGACCATCGCCCTCCTGCAAGCGCCGGCGCAACGTCCGCTCAGCGCCTTCGTAGGCATCGTGGAGAAGCTGAGCGAGGCGGGGGAGCTGGCTAGCCAACGGCGTTTGTGGACGAGGCGCGAGAGCCGTTTGGTGACCGGTCCCGGCGCTCCGCTCCCTCGGCCCGTCGCCGAGCGAGCGGTGCCTTTGCCCCGCGGACCGATCGAGGAGTACAGCGACCGTGCCTGGCTGGTGGCGCTCGCTGGCTTCGGCTTGAGTCTCCTCTCCACCCGGAGCGTGCAGCGCGCCTTCGCGGCTCTGTTCGCCGGCGTGCCGCGGCCCGCTCAGCTCGGTCGTGAGGTCTGGAGCTCGGCTCTTTCCCGCCAGCTGGCCGAGCGCGGCATCCTGGTGCGGGACCGGCATGCGCTGCGCCTTCTCGATCGCATCGATTGCTTGGTGTTGCAGGGAGACTTGGTTGCCGGCGCTGCCGCGACCCTGGGTCGTGTCGTGGTGGCAGCTGGTGGCGACGAGTCGCGCTGCCGCGAGATGGCGGAGATCCTGTTTACGGCCGACGCGCCCCTGACCATCGTCGAAGCGCACGGCTATCGTCTCTTGCCCTTCGGCCAGAGCGACGCCGCCGTCACGACCGAGCTCGCCGAAGGAGCGCGCACGCTCGGTCGCGGGGGCCAACTCGTCCTGTGTCTGGAGCGAGCTGGTTCGGTCGTCGCCCTGGTTGCGGTCAACATGCGCTACCGGGTGGGCATCGAGGAGCTCGTGCAGGCTGCCCACGACGCTGCCATGCGCGTGGTCGTGGCTTCGGACGATCTCGAGGTCCTGCACCGTGTTCCGGCCGACGACACGCTAGCCGGTGGTGAGGCCCTCTACCGCGGCGTGCGTGAGCTGCAGCGCGCTGGCCGTACGGTGTGCGTCGTCACTCAGGGTGATTCGAGGGCGCTGGACGCGGCCGATCTCGGCATTGCTCTGGTGCCCGAGGGCGGCGAAGTCGCTTGGTCGGCCCACGTCCTGTGCCGGGACGACGTGTCCGACGTCCGGCTGCTCATCGAGTCGACCAAAGTGGCGCGCGACGTCAGTCGTCAAAGTGTCAACGTCGCCCTCGCAGCTGCCAGCCTGGGCGCACTCGCTTCGGTGATCGGCTTACTACCGATGACCCCGGCGCGCGTGCTCTCGATCGTGAATCTGGCTTCGCTGGTGTCGATGGGCAACGGCCTCCGGCTCGCGTCGGATTTCAACCGCCGGCCGTTGCCACCGCCGCGTGATCCCACGCCTTGGCATGCCCTCGACGCCGAGGGAGTGCTCGCGCGCCTTTCGAGCTCGAGCGACGGGCTGCCCCTGCGTGAGGTGTCGAGTCGCACGCGTGAGATCTCGCGCAAGCGCAGCCCCATTGTCGAGCTTTCGACCGCCATCTCGGAGGAATTCTTCAACCCGTTGATCCCGCTGCTCGCGGCGGGGGCTGGGCTTTCGGCCGTCATGGGCTCCAGTGCCGATGCGCTGATGGTCGGTGCGGTGGTCGCTTTGAACGCCGGCATCGGAGGCTTTCAACGCTTCCGTACGGACCGGGCCATCTCTCGCTTGGCCCTGAACGACAAGAGCGTCGTGCTCGTTCGGCGCGCCGGGCGGACCGAGCAGATTCACTCGGACGCCTTGGTACGCGGCGACGTCGTGCTCTTGTCGAGCGGCGAAGTGATCCCGGCGGATTGCCGCATCATCGAGAGCCAGGCACTCGAGGTGGATGCGTCGGGTCTCACTGGTGAGTCGCTCCCCGTCGTAAAGGGGGCAGAAGCCTCGTTCGAGGAGGCACTGGCGGACCGAAGCTCGATGCTGCACGCGGGGACGGTCGTTGCTGCGGGCCAGGTGACGGCGGTCGTCGTGGCGACCGGTGCCGAGACCGAAGCGCAGCGTGGCGCGGCGGCCTTTCGCCTGGTGGCACGGGAAAGCGGCGTCGAGCGTCGCATGCGGGAGTTGATGGACCTCACCTTGCCGGTGGCGCTTGCCGCAGGCGCGGGCGTCGTCCTGGCCGGCATGTTCCGTGGCAAGCGCATCGACGGCCTGGTCGGTTCCGCCGTCAGCTTGGCGGTGGCTTCGGTACCCGAGGGGCTACCGCTCCTGGCCAGCACCGCGCAGCTGGCGTCGGCCAAGCGCCTGCGCAAGGACGGCGTTTTCGTGCGCAATCCGCGCTCGCTCGAGGTGCTCGGACGGGTCGACACCTTGTGCGTCGACAAAACCGGGACGGTCACCGAGGGCAGCATCGAGCTCGGCTTCGTGTCCGATGGCGCAGTCACCGAGGACGCGGCGCAGCTGACCGGTCAGCGTCGGAGCATTCTTGCTGCCGCCGTGCGCGCCGGCCCACCCCGCGCGCTGGCGGGGGAGCGCATCGATCCGATCGACGCTTCGCTCCACCTGGCGTCGCTGGATCTCCGCGAAGCCCAAGCCGAGGCCGAGCAATGGCTGCGCCACGCGGAGCTGCCCTTTGGCACGGGACGCAGCTTTCATGCAGTGCTGGGCCAGCTCGGTGGCGTGGCGACGCTCGCCGTCAAAGGTGCTCCAGAAGTGGTGCTGGAGCGCTGCTCGAGAACGGCAGGCAGTGGGCGCGTGACGAGTCTCGACCGCGCCGAGCGTTCGAGGTTGGAGCTCGTTGCGCGCGAGCTCGCCGAGCGCGGCCTGCGCGTACTGGCCGTGGCGGAGGGGCCCGCCGGCGATCTGGTGCCGCCCGACGAAGCCGCGGTGCAAAACCTCACGTTCCGGGGCTTTCTGGCGTTCCGCGACCCGATTCGACCCACCGCACGTCAAGCGCTCGAGAGCCTGCGTCGCGCAGGTCTGCGGCCGGTGATGATCACGGGGGATCATCCGAGCACGGCGCTGGCGATTGCGACCCTATTGGGCCTGTCCTTGGCGCCGAGCGTGATGACGGGCACTGAAATCGCTCGGCTCAGCGATGACGAGCTGACGAGCCAGGTGCTCGGGATCGACGTCTTCGCACGCGTGACGCCGTCGCAGAAAGTGCGCATCGTCCGGGCGCTCATGCGGGCGGGTCGCACCGTGGCCATGGTGGGCGATGGCGCCAACGACGCGCCGGCCATTCGTCTGGCCAATGTCGGCATTGCGCTCGGCACGCATGGCTCCGAGGCTGCCCGGGCGTCTGCGGACGTCGTTTTGGGCGACGCCCACATCGAGAGCCTGGTTGGCATCATCGTCGAGGGGCGCGCACTCTGGGACTCGGTGCGCGATGCGGTGTCACTGCTCATCGGCGGCAACCTCGGGGAAATCGGCTTCACCTTGCTCGGCGGCCTGGTCAGCGGGCGCCCGCCGCTCGGCCCGCGGCAGCTCTTGCTGGTCAACCTGTTCACCGACGTCGCCCCGGCCACCGCCTTGGCGCTCCGACGGCCGGCGCACCACGAGCTCGAGGCCCTGGCCAACAGCGGACCCGATGCTTCGATGGGCTGGCAGCTCAACCGAGACATCGGAGCGCGCGCCATCATTACTGCCGGTGGGGCCAGCTTGGCCTGGGGCCTGAGCAGTCTGCTCGGCGGCGGTCGCGGCGCATCCACGACGGCACTCTTGGCGCTCGTGGGTACGCAGCTCGGTCAGACGCTCACCGTCGGCGAGCGCAGCCGCGCGGTCGTGCTGACGAGCCTGCTCTCGAGCTTGGGCCTGCTCGCCATCGTGCAAACGCCAGGCGTGAGCGGCGCCTTCGGCTGCCGGCCGCTCGGGCCGCTCGGCCTGGGCATTGCGATTGGATCGTCGGCTGCCGCCACGGCGGCGGGTCGGTACGCGCCCGGGGTCCTCGATTGGTTGTTCCCCGGCCCGCTGGGTGAGCGCATGGGCATCACGGACGTCGGCGAGCGCGTCAGCATGCCGCCCCCCTCGTTCGGCTCGGCGCTGCGAGGGCAGGGCACGGAGATCTGACGGCCAGAACTTGGCCCGTCCGGGCGCCTTGGGGCATCGCCTGGGCATGGCGCAGTTGTCAGCTCTCTCCGGTGTCAGTGTAGCGTCCCTCATCGTTCTACTCGGCGGTTGTACGGCTCAGCCTACGGCTCGTGCGCCGGCTGATGCGACGGACCTCGAGGCGCAGAGCGCCCGTGAGCCAGGATTGTCTGGAAGCTCCGGCACCTCGCTCGTCCGCGAAGCGCCGCGCCGAGTCGGCGACCGATTGGTCCACCGCTACAGCGGCACGTATCGAAGTGAGCCGCTCGTCATCGCCGAAGAAGTCGTCGCCCAGGAAGGTGACGTCTTGGTCGTGGATTTCACGGTGCTCGAGGGAGACGCGCCACAGAAGCTGCGCGTGCGCATGAGCGTCCGCAGTGAGCGTGTCATCGCCGTCTCGAAGATCCAGGCCGACGTCGAGCGTCCAGCGTCCAGCCTCGACTACGAGCGGCTGCTGGAAAAGACGGCATTTTCCACCGATCAGAACCGTGGACTGGTCTCGCGGCGGCCGCGCACGTGCCTGATTGGACCCTCGGAGTTCGACTGCGTCGAGAGTCAATTCGACGTGAAGGTGGCCGGCCAAGAAGGAACGCTGCTCGTCTCGCGCCATCCCGGGCTCGCTCGCGACATCGCGGGTGAGGTGACGGCCGTCGATGGAACCGTGCTCTACAAGGCCGATCTGATCGAGTTCGAGCGCGGCGCCCTCAGCGCGGACACTGACGCCCCCGTCGCGTTCGGCGAGACACCCGCCTGGGCCGAGAAGTAGACTCCAGCCTTGCGCACGCGCGCTAGCGGACGCGAGTCAGCCAGCCGCGACGTTTGGCATCCTTGCCGGTTGCCGAACGCAAGTAGGCCCGCTGCAGCCGCGCGCTCACCGTGCCGCGATCGGTCGGGTAGACGACGCCGTCGAGCTCGCGCACCGGAGTGACCTCAGCGGCGGTGCCGGTCATGAAGACCTCGTCGGCTCGCATCAGGTCTTCGCGCGTGTAGGCCCGAATCTCGATCGGCAGCTTCATGTCTTCTCGAGCCAAAGTCAGGATCGAATCGCGGGTGATCCCGGGGACGATCGACGACGTCTCGTCGTTGGTGATCAGCGTACCGCCACGCACGAAGAACACGTTCTGGCCGGTAGCGGCCGAGACGGTGCCATCGCTGTTCAAGAGAATGGCGTCGTCGTAGCCCCGGTCCATGGCTTCGTGGGCAGCGAGCACGGCGGGGCCGTAGTTACCGCTCACCTTGGCCATGGTGGGCAGCATCGTGTGGTGCGTCTTGCGCCACGAGCTCACGGTGACGCGCACCCCGTTGCGGAGCGCTCCTTCACCCAGGAAGGTGCCGAGCTCGCGGATGGCGATGAAGGCGTAGACCGGACAGCCACGCTTTGGTTTGAGGTCGATCGGTCCTTCGCCGTAGTACAGGAGCGGCCTGAGATAGCCGTCGGCCACGCCGTTCTTCTTGGTCACCTCGACGCAGGCGCGAACCAGGGTGTCGGCGTCATAGGGGCTCTTCATGCCGTAGAGCCGGCCCGAGCTGAGCAGGCGCTGAATGTGGTCCTCGAGGCGGAAGAGTACGGGACCACTCGAGCTCGGGTAGCAGCGGATGCCTTCGAACACGGCGGTGCCGTAGTGCAAGGCGTTCGAGTAGTAGTGGATGCTCTGGTGCTCGGCTTCGCGCACCTCGCCGTTCCACCAGATGAACTTGGTCAGCGCCTGACCCTTGGGCCGACTGTCCCCGAGCACGTCCTCGTCAGGGACGATCGAAAAGCTGGGCCACTCGTTGCGCACGGGGGAAGCTTAACGCCTCAAAGCAGGCGCAGCACCATGGGTGTGCCGATCCAGGCACCCAGCGCGGCACCGAGCGAGGACAGGGCGAACACCAGGAGCACCCGGGTCGCGCGATTCCGGTAGATCCCGCCCAGGGATTGCACCGCTTTTTGGGCTCCCTCGCAGTCCTCGACGGTCGGTCGCCTGAGCAGGGCTTCCACCAGGCCCGTGACCATGCCGACGCCGACGGCTGGATTCAGGGTCGTGATCGGCGCGGCCAGGGCGGCCGAGAGGACGGTGAGTGGATGCGCCAGGGCCACGATCGACAGCGCTGCGGAGAGCGCAGCGGTGGGCAGCACCCAGGCCAGCACCATTTCTTCCAAGCCCGCCGTGCCATGCTTCCGAAACCCGAAATAGAACGCGCCCAAGATGAGCGCAGGGATCAGCCACTGCAGCACCTGACCCAGCTTTCCAGGCGCTGGCAGGCGCGACAGTTCCTCGTAGTTGGCGGAGACGCCCAGCTTTTCGACCATGCCAGCGACGTGGGCCGCGCCCACCACCCCGACGATCTTCTGACCCGGAGCTTCCTGAATCTTGCTCATCAGGTACCGATCGCGTTCGTCGATCAGAGGCACCTTGATCCGCGGCATCTCGGCGGCCACGGCATGCATCATCTCGCCGATGGTGTCCTTGTCCTTCAGCTCCTCCACTTTGCTTTCGTCGATGTCATCCACGGCGAACGGCGCAGCCAAGAGACCCGACACGATCTGCGAACGGTCCCAGAAGCCCAGATTGCCCCAGGTCCGCTTGAGCGTGGCCTGGATGTCGCGGTCCGCGAGGACGAGCTTGGCCCCGACTTCCTCCGCGGTCCGCACGGCGGCCAAGAGCTCGGCGCCCGGACGCACGCCCAGTTTCTCGCCCATCCGGCGCTGGTAGGCGCCCAAGGCCAAGCTACTGAGCAAGAACAGGACGCGCTTTTGCTTGATCACCTGGACGATGTCCAAGTTTCGCCAGGCGCTGTCGTCGGTGAGCATCTTGTAGCGACTCTCGTCGAGCTCGACGCACACGGTGTCCGGCCGCTCCTCGCGGATGACGCGCACGACTTCCTCGACGCTCTTCTGGGAAACGTGGGCCGTGCCGACCAGCAAGATCTCTTTGCCTTCGTAGCTGAGGCGCGTGACGTGACCGACTTCGGACATGGGTGGCGGACCGTAGCAGGGCGAGTTACAGGTGTCCCCGTGGAGACACGCTGGTCGGTTCGTGGGTACCCTGGCGCCCCTGCCGACGCTCTGGCGCGGCTGAAATCACTGGCGCTCGGGCCCCCGGGCGAGCCCCGCACCGACGGCCTCGACCTGACCGTGACGAACCCGGAGGTTCTGGGCCTCGTCTGGCCCGAGGCTCGCAACCTCGTCGCGCGCGCCAGCCGAGAACCCTACCGACCCGAGGCGGCCGGGCCGCAGCAGGCGCGAGAAGCCATTGCCCGAACGTACCGGGCGCGCCTCGGACAGCGAGGCGACCGCATCACGCCGGACGACGTACTCGTCACCGCGAGCACGAGCGAGAGCTATTCGTTCTTGCTGCACGCACTGTGCGATCCGGGTGATGCCGTCCTCGTGCCTCGTCCGAGCTACCCGCTCTTGCCCGATCTCGCTCGCTTGGCCGACGTGCGGCTCGTTCCATACGACGTGCGCTACGCCGGCCATTTTCAGATCGACCCGTCCAGTTTGCCCAGTCGAGAGGAGATGACCCGCGAGCGCGTGCGCGCCGTCATCATCGTCTCGCCGAACAATCCCACCGGCCACTTCACTTCGGCGGACGAGCTCGCGCTGCTCGCATCTCTCGGCGTTCCGCTCGTCGTCGACGAGGTGTTTCGTCCATTCCCCTCGGGCGAGCGCGCGATCGCGGCGGACCCTCTGGTCCACCCCGGACCCCTGTTCCTGCTCGATGGCCTCAGCAAACGCGCGGGGCTATCCGGCCTGAAAGCTGGCTGGATCGCGGTGGTCGGTGCTGCCCCGTTCCGGAACGAGGCCCGCTCTCGGCTCGAGGCCATCGCCGACACCTTCCTCGGTGTCTCGGCCGCTGCCCAGAATGCCCTGCCCGAGCTGCTCGCCCACGACGTCGAGCTCGGGGCCGCCATTCGCGCGCGCCTGGCGGAGAATTTGGCAGCGCTCCGGGCCCAGGTCCGTTCGTCTCCGCTCACCCTGCTCGAGCCGGAGGGGGGCTGGTCGGCGATCGTACGCCTGCCCGCGGTGCGCTCGGAGGAGAGCTATTTCGAGGAGCTCGCAGCCGCGGGGGTCTGGGCGCAGCCGGGCACCCTGTACGAGCTGCCGCTTGCGCCCTGCTTCGTCGTCAGCCTGCTCTGCCCACCGGAGCAGCTGAGCGCCGGGATGTCCCGGCTGCTCGAGCTCACTCCTCAGCGCTGAAAACGGCTCAGGCCGCGCGGCGTCGCGTGATCCAGGCCGCCGAGACCAAGAGCAGGACGCCACCGAGCCAGCTGCCGGCGGCAGCAGGGGCGGCGGCCAGCGCACAGCCGCCACCGGGGCGCTCCTCGACCGGCGGAGGTGCGTTGCCCTCGTCGGCGGGCGGCGGCATGTCGGCCTCGTCCACTTCGGGCTCCTCCGCCTCCTCCTTCGGCTCGTCCTTTTTCTCCTCGTCCTTCTTCTTCTTGGAGCTGCCGGTGAAGACGATCGACCTGCGGTCGACGACGGGATTCTTGCCCTTGAACTTCAAGGTCGTCGGGGTGCCGACCACCGAGCCATCGCGCGTGTCGCGAATGGTGACCTTGTACTCGCCGGCCTGAAAATCGTGAGCGCGCGTCACCTTGAAGCTGAACTTCGTGCGCGCCATGGTCTGGCCGGTGCCAGCGTCCATGAAGCCGACGTCGGAGCCCTCGATGAGCGGCTGTTGATTGGACAGCGGCTGCGTCGATTCGACGGGACCGTCCCTGCCGTCGACGAGCGAGCGCTCGTACACGGCCAAGAGCTCGAACTCGAACTTCATCGGCACGTAGGCGACATCCGGAGGGCGATTCATGTGGATCTCCATCTCCAGGGCCCACGACTCGCGTTTCTCGTTTTCCTCGATGGTCGTCTTCTTCCAAACCACCCGACCACCCGCGAAGGCAGGGACCGCTAGGCACAAGGTCAAAAGGGCCACCTGGATGCCGAAAAACCAGCGCGCCGCGGCGCTTGGGATCTTGCCGTACTTCATGAAACCTCCGGACGGGAAGCTACACGCGCCCGCTCTGCTTTGAAACAGGCAGGACGACTCGTGACTGCAGCGTGCGAGCTCAGTCTTCGTCGTCGTGCCAGGGCGGCGAAGGAAGGGTCTCGCCATGCTCGCCCGGAGCCGGGCTCGGCAGTGTTGCCCCGGGCAGTGTTGCTCCGGGCCGAGTGGCTCCAGGAAGGAGAGCGGTCGTGGTGGATCTTTCCACGATCGTCACGTCTTGCTCGTCGTCGGGTGGCGACAGGTCGATCAGCGTCGGTATCGGACCGGGCCCGCGGCTGTTGCCGCTCGGACTGGCCATGGTCGGTGACGGATCGGGTCGCACGGTGGCGGCCTCGCGGGAGGGCGCCTTGGGGTCGGTGCCTTCCGGGGCACGGGCGACGGGTTGAGGAAGGGGCGTCGATGGCGCGACCTGCTGCGCCAGCACCTCGAGCGGAAGCTCGGGCTCTGTTCGCGCTCGCCGACGGCTCACCGCCGCGTCCGGTTCCTTTTCGTCGCCCTCATCGGTTTGCAGGAGCCGCCGCGTCTGGGTGACGTCGTCCCGCGACGTGACGCCTTCCCTGGCGTCGGCCGGCGGCAGGATCGGCCAGCGATGCTTCTTCTTCGTGGTCATCACGAGGCCCTCGACTCGTTTGTCGCCTACCTCAGCAAAGCGGCGATGGGAACCAAAATGGGCAGTTCGCGTCAGCGATCGTCCGCTTCTTGAGGCAGCAGGACCAGGCAACGAGCAACCCACAGCGTGCTGTCCTGCGCCGCGTACGAGGACTCCGCGGCGGCGGCAAAGACGGCGGGGACCGCCTTGGCCTCGCCGGCACGAAAGGGCATTTCCAGGCGGGGAACGGGGTCCGCCAGGCGCAGATCTTGCCCCGGCTCCAGGCGCAGGAGCTCGACCGTCGCTTCGGCTTCCCGCAGGAGCACAATCTTCCCGCCATAGGGCGTCGCCTCCTCGGTCGCCCCGAAGGCACCGCGCGAGCGCGTGATCTGTACGGCGGCAGTTCGCGCTCGGCCGCGCAAGGCCTCGGGTTTGTCCACGCGGAGCGTCACCTGCTGCACGCGGGGGTGGCTGGCGAACAGGAACGCTGCGGCCTCCTCGCACAGCACTTCGAGCAGTCGATACTCTCGGAACTGCAGCAGTGCCGTGACCTCGTCGGCCACTCGTGAGTAGTCGATGGTGTCGCCGATCCGTCCGGACCGACCTGCCGTCGAGGCATCCAGCCCGAGGTGGAGGTCGAGCCTCAGAGGCTGCTCGTGGCGCCGCTCGTACGAGCGCAGCCCCACGATGCAGCGCAGCTCCAGGCCATCGATGCGGATTGAGTCCATGCGGCGGCTCTCACCTACCGTCCGCCCCGGGAGAAATCGAGGGCAGGCTCGCCGGCAAGCGTTCGCCGCCTACATAAGCCCACCTGCGCGGGAGGTGCCGGGAGTTGGTCGCGCTTCGGCGGGCGGGCTAGACTAGAGGTTCATGCGCCTAGCTTCCCTCGTCTCCGTCGCCCTGGCCGTTGGGCTCGGGGCGGGCTGTGGCGCTCGCTCGGGCGAGGACGAGCTGCTCACCACCGATCTGACGGGCGTCGGCGGCCTTGCCACGGGCGGGTCGGACGGGTCGGGCGGGTCCGGGGGAGCCGCGACGGGCGGCGGGCCCGCGGCCGGCGGTGGGCCTGGGGCCTGTTGTACGGTGTCGTTTGGACCGGGCTGCCCGGACGAGAGCGTCAAGGACTGCGTTTGCGCGACCGACACATTCTGTTGCACGGGCGCTTGGGACGCGACCTGTGTGGTCGAGGTCGAGGAGTTCGGTTGCGGCAGTTGTCAGGTGGGCAGCGGCGGCATGGGGACCGGTGGCACTGGCGGCGTCTTCAGCGGTGGCGGCGGAGCCTTCCCGAGCGGTGGAGCCGGCGGGGTGGGCGACTGCTGCAGCGTGCAGGCCGACCCTGGCTGCAGTGAGCCCGGGATTCAGGGCTGCGTGTGCGCTTTCGATCGCTTCTGTTGTGAGGCCGAGTGGGACTCGACGTGCGTCGGCGAAGTGTCAATGTGCGGCGCCACCTGCGGCGGCACGGGCGGCCAGGGCGGTAGCGGTGGCGTCGGTGGCAGCGGTGGCATGGCCGGCGACTGCTGCACCGCGCACTCGACCACCGGCTGCAGTGTGCCCCAGATTTCCGACTGCGTGTGCGCCGGCGACGACTTCTGCTGCATGACCGAGTGGGACGACATCTGCGTGAGCGGTGCCGAGATCTGCGGTGCCGATTGTTCGGGCGGTGGCACGGGCGGCGTCGGTGGCACGGGCGGCGTCGGTGGCACGGGCGGCCTCGGCGGTACGGGTGGCGTGTGGAACACGGGCGGGTTCGGCGGCACGGGCGGTGCGTGGAATACCGGGGGTTTCGGCGGCACGGGCGGCATGTGGAATACCGGGGGTTTTGGCGGCACGGGCGGGGCGGGCACCTGCTGCTTCGAACAGACGTCGCCGACCTGCTCGAACCAGATCATCAACAACTGCGTCTGCTATTTCGACAGCTACTGCTGCCAGAACCGCTGGGACGGCATCTGCGTGGACGAAGCTCAGAGCACGTGCGGCGCCGTCTGCACGAGCCCCGCTTGTGACGCTTTCCCAGACGCCTGCGAGTCTTGCGCGTGCAATAGCTGCAATCCCGAGTTCACGGCTTGTGAGGCGGATGCTGGATGCAGCTGCATCGTCGACACCGGGTGCACCGGCGTCGACTGCTTGGCGCCCGAGACGTGCGGTGGCGTCCTCACCAGCGGTACCTTGTTCACCGCCGTTGGCCTGGCCTACGAG